>Ga0209212_1007980_pt1 | contig 11491 bp, 12 predicted proteins | sample RifGroC2_FD_183996 | JGI IMG/M metagenome (GOLD analysis project Ga0209212, IMG submission 183996) | Groundwater microbial communities from Rifle, Colorado, USA - Groundwater C2 (SPAdes) (version 2) | ecosystem: Environmental > Aquatic > Deep subsurface > Groundwater | place: Rifle, Colorado...
GGCTCGCCCCGGCGCTCCAGCCGCTGCTCGGCAAGTTCTACCGCAGCCACCGCTCGTCGATGCGCGCGCCGGACGGAGCGCAGACCTGGGTGGCGCGGCAAGCGGAAATCCTCGCCGCGCTGAACCTCACGCCAGTGGCCGACGGCCACTGGCTGACCGGCCTGCTGGTGGCCCCTGCGCAGCGCGGCCAGGGCCTGGCCAGCCGCCTGATCGGGCACGCCCTGGCGCACACGCCCGGGCCGGTGTGGCTGTTCTGCCACCCGGAGCTGGTCGAGTTCTATGGCCGCCTGGACTTCGTGGCGGCGCCACACCTACCGCCGCCGCTGGCCGAGCGCCTGCAGCGCTACCAGCGCAACAAGGCGCTGCTGGCACTGGTGCGCGGCGCAACCGCCCGCCCGAGCGCCTGAGCGGCTCCGTGCCCTCCTCCCATTGCGGCAGCGAGGCGCGACAGCCTGTGCCCGGCACCGCGTGCGCCAGTCTCGGCTGGCCATGGTGCCGGCTCAGTATCGGCCCATCTCGATGACCTGCTCGCCCAGCAGGCGAGACTGCTCGCGGTCGCCCTTGGCCTTGTAGACGGCCTTCACCGTGGCGTAATAGCGATGCCCGCGGCCACCCGAACACGGCGGCAGGTAGGCGCCGCCGTCGCCGCGCAGCCAGCCCTGGTGCTTGCGCTCGATGAACATGCCTTGCGGCAGCTCGTCGCTTTCGCCGGCCACCGACGGGATGGTGGCACCGGACTGCCCGGCGGCCAGCCACAGGCCGAGCGAGCCATGGCCGCCGTGGTCCATCGGGAAGTAGCTGCGGTCGCTGAACTCGACGATCAGCGCGTTGGCCCCCGCCGGAATGTTGCCCACGCTCAGCCGCGGCGTCGCGCCGTTGCCGCCGGCCCAGCGGCAGCGCTGCTCGAGCGGAACGGTCTGGCCGTCCCAGGCCGCATCGGCAAAAGCCACCTGCAGCCTGGCCGGATTGTCCACGGGGCGGTACGGCGACGACGCGCAACCGCCGAGCATGGCCATGCCGGCCAGGGCCAGCGCGATAGACAGCTTGTTCATAGACCTTCCTCGACCTGTTCGCCCCGAACGCTGGATGCCGGCGCTGCGGCGGGGCAATCGTGCAGCGCGCCGGCGCATGCTGCCATGCCGGCCCGGGACAGCTCCAGAGCCGGCGGGGGATCGCCCGCAAAGATACCGAGCGCTTGGCTGCGCTGGCGGCGCCAGCGTGGTTGAATGACCGGCACCGCCGGCAGTCCGCGCGGTTGCCGCAACCGCAGCGCTGACGCCGACCCACGCCAGCGAACCAGATTCCATGCCAAGGAGTTCAGGATGAACCCGTCTCTCGTCTTCCGCCCGGTACGCGACAGCGACCTTGCCGCCATCGCCGGGTTTGCCGGCACGCCGGAAGAGCTGTACTACCTGGCCCCGCGCGCCAGCTTCCCGCTGAGCGTCGAGCAATTGGCCGCCAGCATCGCCCAGCGCAGCGACTCCAGCGTGGTCTGTCGCGGCGAGCAGGTGCTGGGCTTCGCCAATATCTACAAGCGCGAGCCAGGCGGCGCCTGCTACGTCGGCAATGTCGCGGTGGCGCCGCACGCCCGGCGACAGGGCGTGGCACGCTTTCTGATGCAGCGCATGGGCGAGCTGGCACGCGCGCGCCATGCGGCCAGCGAGGTGCGGGTGTCGTGCTTCAACAGCAATACCGCCGGCCTGCTGCTGTATGGCCGGCTCGGCTACCGCCCTTTCGCCCTCGAGGAACGGCTGGACTGGCAGCAGCTGCCCATCGTGCTAATCCACCTGCGCCTGCCGCTGGACGAGGCGGCGGCCGGGCACGGCTCGGACAAGGTGCACAGGCACTAACAGGTTGTTGAAAACCACCTGTTAACGAAAACCCTGGAAAAGTCGTCATTCCCGCGCAGGTGGGAATCCAGAAAGCCCGTAGCCGCCGGGCTTCCGCCTTGGCGGGCGCGACGGCAAGTGGCGTTCTCGGCGTCTCGCCGAGCGCAGGGCGCGCCGAGCGGGGAAAGCAGAGCGAGGATGGCGGGGGGCGGAGCGTGGCGGGTTCCCGCGCCGGAGCGCGGGAACCGTCGAGCGGGACGAGGCCGAAAATCAGACGAAGTCTTCGTCGTCGCCGCCGAAGAAACCGCCCTCATCGCCGCCACCGAAGAAGCCGGCATCGGCATAGTTCTCTTCCGGCGCGACGCTTTCTTCCATGGCCGCCGGTTGTTCGGCCGCCTCGGCCGGCGCCTGCTCGGCGACCTTCTCCGCCTCGTCGCCCTGGAACATGTCCATCAGCATGTTGCCCAGCACCATGCCGCCGGCCACGCCGGCAGCGGTCTGCAGCGCACCGGAGAGGAAGCCGCCGCCCTGCGGGGCATGCGCGCCGCGCTGGCCGAAGCCCGGTTGCTGCGCGAAACGCGCCGGCTGGCCGAAGCCGCCGCCCTGGCCCGCAGCCGGCTCATGCCAGCCCGAGCGTGCCGGCTGGGCCGTCGCCGGTTGCGCCTGCTGCGGCTGCGGCTGGCTACGGCCGCCGAACAGTCCGGAGAGGAAACCGCCGCTGCTCTGCTGGGGCGCGCTGTTCTGGCTGCGCTTGAGGGTTTCGATTTGCGCTTCCAGCTCCTTGACCCGGGAGTCCAGTTGCTGGATGGCGTTTTCCTGCACGATGATCGCCTGGGCCATGTAGTAGGGCGCCGCCGGCTGGCGGGCGATGTGCTCGTTGATCAGCGCTTCGGCCTGGGCCTCGCGGGGCGCGGACTGACCCTCGGCGGCGCGCAGGCGGGAAAACAGGCCATCGATCAAACTTTTCTCTTCAGCGTGCATGCTTGTCTCTTCAGTGGGTTAGCGCAACTAGGCGCCATCTTCGGAACCCGCCGGGACAATGTCAAAGTCCAGCTATTGCAAGAATTTTCCTCGCGCGCTGGCCGCCCCAAGCGGAGCGGAGGCACCGGCCGCGCGCGGCCCGCGCCGGGCAAATCGACCGCCAGATGACCAAACATCATGCGCCAGGCGTCCGCCCCGAAGCCGCACCGCCGGCCGGACGCCCGCAGATTCCGCCACGCGGCTTTCCCCGCGCACGCTAAAACCTTATATAATTGGCGGCCTTTAACCCGACCAACATGAGGATCATTCATGAGCACTCTGCCGCCCTGCCCCAAATGCGGTTCCGAATACACCTACGAGGACGGCGCGCTGCTGGTCTGCCCGGAATGCGCCCATGAATGGTCCGCCGATGCCGCCGCCGAAGCCCCGGCCGAAGGCGACAAGGTGATCCGCGACTCGGTCGGCAACGTCCTGCAGGACGGCGACACCGTCAGCGTGATCAAGGACCTCAAGGTCAAGGGCTCGTCCCTGGTGGTGAAGGTCGGCACCAAGGTCAAGGGCATCCGCCTGTGCGACGGCGACCACGACATCGACTGCAAGATCGACGGCATCGGCGCGATGAAGCTGAAGTCGGAGTTCGTCAAGAAGGTCTGATCCCGCCTCCCGCGCCCCGGCGCGGGAACCCGGCCCGGCGCCGCCGAGCAGCGCGCCGGGCCGGGCATCGGGCTGACGCCACGACGGTTTTTGCTGGCGGCGGACGCGTCAGCCTTCGACCTGGCCCTGAGCCACCAGCTCGCCGCGGCGCCAGAGCAGCCACTGCCCCGGCCGATACAGCGCCCAGTCCTCGTTGGCGGTCAGCGGTTCGGTGGCGATCACCGTGACCACGTCGTTGGGCGTGGTTTCCGCCTGGAAGTCCACCCGCAGGTCGGCATCCTTGAGCTGCGCCGGGCCGAACGGCGCGCGGCGGGTGATGTGCGCCAGCTTGGTCGAGCAGAAGCTGAACAGCCAGTCGCCATCGCTGAGCAGGGCGTTGAACACGCCGAGGCGGCGATAGCCGGCGCAAGCTTCCACCAGTACCGGCAGCAACTGCTCGACGGCCACCGGCTCGGGGAAGGTCTGGCGCACGCGATTGAGCAGGTCGCAGAACGCCGCCTCGCTGTCGGTATCGCCGACCGGACGATAGAAGCCGAGGGCCGGGGCGAAGCCGGCCAGTTGGCCGTTGTGGGCGAAGCACCAGTTGCGCCCCCACAGCTCGCGGACGAACGGATGAGTGTTGGCCAGGCCGACCTTGCCGACGTTGGCCTGGCGGATGTGGCCGATCACCACCTCGCTCTTGATCGGGTAACGCTGCACCAGCCGCGCCACCTCGGATTCGCTGCTCGCCTGCGGGTCCTGGAACAGGCGCAGGCCGCGCCCTTCGTAGAAGGCGATGCCCCAGCCGTCGCGGTGCGGCCCGGTGCGCCCACCGCGCTGCATCAGCCCGGTGAAGCTGAAGACGATATCGGTCGGCACGTTGGCGCTCATGCCCAGCAGTTCACACATAGCACGCTTCCTTGGCGTCTCGAACCTGCACGCGGCAGGCCATGGCGAATTACAGGCGCGGCTCGCGACGCGCGTCGGTGGACTTGCCGAGCAGCTCGCTCAAGGTCGGCTCGTGCGCGGCCTCGACCTCGCTTTCGGCGGCCTCCTCGCGGGCCTTGCGGCGGCGCTCCAGCGGCCAGCGAACGACGGCGAACAGCAGGTACAGGGCAAAAGCGATCATGCCGAAGGTGGCCAAGTCGGTGACCGCCCGCCAGACATTGCTGCCGACATTGAACAGCAGGTCGAGCGCGGTGATGGCGATGGCCGGCGCATGCAGGTCGCGCGCCGGGTCGACCAGGGTCGGGGTGAACAGCAGCACGGCGATCAGCACGCGCAGCGGCTCGCGCAGCCAGCGCCAGATCCAGCCGGTAATCCGGAAACCGACCAGCAGGGCAAGCAGGGCGGCCCACCCATAGACGCCCCAGGCGAGGAGATAATCTTGTTCAGTCATCGGTGCGTGGCAGCAGCGGGAGAAGGGCGCTTATGATAGCGGCTTTTCCCCGGAGCCGCGCGCCAGCTGCGGCTGGAGTCTGTCGATGTCCCCCACCCCGCCCATTGCCCGCCGCCAGGACGGCGCCGATCCCTACGCCTGGCTGGAGCAGCGCGACAGCGCCGAAGTGCTCGACTACCTGCATGCCGAAAACGCCTGGCTGGACGAGCAACTCAGCGGACAGAGTGCCCTGCGCGAACAGCTGTTCGAGGAAATCCGCGCGCGGATCCGCGAGACCGACCTGTCGCTGCCCACGCCCTGGGGGCCGTGGCTGTACTACCAGCGCACCACGGCCGGCGAGGAATACCCGCGCCACTACCGCTGCCCGCGCCCGGCCGACGGCTCGCTGGGCATCGACGAAGCCGGCGAGCAGCTGCTGCTCGACCCCAACCTGCTGGCCGGCGACGGCTACCTGGACCTCGGCGCCTTCAGCATCAGCCCCGACCACCGCCGCCTGGCCTACAGCCTGGACACCGAGGGCGACGAGATCTACCAGCTGTACGTCAAGGAGCTGGACACGGGCGAAGTCACCGCCCTGCCCTTCGACGACTGCGACGGCAGCATGACCTGGGCCAACGACAGCCGCACCCTGTTCTTCGGCGAACTGGACGACACCCACCGCCCGCACAAGCTGTATCGCCATCGCCTGGGCGAGAAGGATGCCGAGCTGGTGTTCGAGGAGCAGGACGGGCGCTTCTTCCTCGGCTGCCACCGCTCCAGCTCCGAGCGCCAGCTGATCCTGCTGCTGGCCAGCAAGACCACCAGCGAGGCCTGGGTGCTCGACGCCGAGCAACCGCTGGGCGAGTTCCGCTGCCTGGCCCCGCGCGCGGAAGACCACGAGTACTACCCCGACCACGGCCAGGTCGATGGCCAGTGGTGCTGGCTGATCCGCAGCAACCAGGCCGGCATCAACTTCGCCCTGTACCGTGCCGAGGAAAGCGCGCCGACTCGCGAGCACTGGCAGGAGCTGGTGGCGCACCGCGACGCGCTGATGTTCGAGGACTTCAGCCTCAACGCCGGCGCCATCACCCTCGACCTGCGCGACAACGGCCTGCCGGTGATCGAGGTGCTGCCCCGCGGCGCCGCGCCCTACCGGGTGCAGCTGCCGGATGCGGCCTACAGCCTGCAGGTCTACGATGACCTGGAATTCGACAGCCCGGCGATCCGCCTGCGCTACGAGGCGCTCAACCGCCCGGCGCAGATCCGCCAGCTGGAGCTGGCCAGCGGCACGCAGACGGTACTCAAGCAGACCCCGGTGGAGGGCCCGTTCGATGCGGACGCCTACGAGAGCCGCCGCGTCTGGGCCAGCGCGGCGGACGGCACCCGGGTGCCGATCAGCCTGGTCGGCCGCCGCGACAGCTTCGGCCGCCCGGCGCCGCTGTACCTGTACGGCTACGGCGCCTACGGCGAGAGCCTCGACCCCTGGTTCTCCCACGCGCGCCTGAGCCTGCTGGAGCGCGGTTTCCTGTTCGCCATCGCCCATGTGCGCGGCGGCGGCGAGCTGGGCGAGGCCTGGTACCGCGCCGGCAAGCTGGAGCACAAGCCGAACACCTTCGGCGACTTCATCGCCTGCGCCGAGCAGCTGATCGAGGACGGCTACACCAGCCCGGCGCAACTGGCGATCAGCGGCGGCAGCGCCGGCGGCCTGCTGATCGGCGCAGTGCTCAACCAGCGCCCCGAGCTGTTCGCCGCGGCCATCGCCGAGGTGCCCTTCGTCGACATTCTCAACACCATGCAGAACCCCGAGCTGCCGCTGACGGTGACCGAGTACGACGAGTGGGGCGACCCTCACGAGCCGGCGGTGTACCAGCGGATCCGGGCCTATGCGCCCTACGAGAACGTCAGCGCCCAGGCCTACCCGGCGATCCTCGCCGTCGCCGGCTACAACGACAGCCGCGTGCAGTACTGGGAAGCGGCCAAGTGGGTGGCCAAGCTGCGCGCCAGCAAGACCGACGCCAACCTGTTGCTGCTCAAGACCGAGCTGGGCGCCGGCCACGGCGGCATGAGCGGGCGCTATCAGGCGCTCAAGGATGCGGCGCTGGAGTACGCCTTCCTGCTCAAGGTGCTCGGCCTGGCCTGAAGCCCGACCGCCAACGACAAAGGGCGCCCGTCGGCGCCCTTTGTCGTTACCGCCACCCCGCTCAGCGCAGCAGGCGGGTATCCAGCACCTTGGACGGCCCGCCCAGCAGGTTCTCGCTGATCTCGACGAAATCCCGGGTGCTGGCCCGGTCCAGGCGCATCAGGCCACGGGCCACGTCGTCCAACGAATGCTTGCCGCCACTGGCCTGGCGCAGCTCGGCATCCAGCTCCTGCAGCAGCAGCACCGCCCGCGCCGTCACCGGGCCGCTGGCCCGCTCGCCGCGCAGGGTGGTGACCTTGCGGCTCCAGCGGGTCAGCTGCTCGCGCACCTTCTGGTAGCGATCCTCGCTCAGGCCGCCGGCGCGGCGCATCAGCTCGATGGCGTAGTACTCGGCGATGCCTTCGGTGATCCAGTCGCTGCCGTCGGTGTCGCTGATGCGGCTGAACACGTGAACCAGCTCGTGCACCAGCGAGCTGGTGCCGTTTTCGCTGACCAGCGGGCGGTCGCGGTGCATGTACAGCGAGTTTGGGCCGGACAGGCCGCCGCGCCACATCGGGTCGCCGGCACCGACGACCAGCAGCTTGGCCGGCTCGCGGGGAAACACCGCCTGGGCATGCGGCCAGACGAAGGTCAGCAGGGTGAGGATGTCCATCCGCCGCACGCCCTCGCCCACCGGAGCGGCCACCGCCACGTCGGTCTTGCCGAGGGTGGCGCGCCGGGTGCCTAGCTTGCCGGCAAGCACCCAGCCGGTCGGGCGGTCGAAGCGGCGCTCCGGGTTGTCGATGCGGAAGCGGTTCTTGCCGATCCGCGGCCAGCCGGTTTCGACGCTCTGCCAACCCTCGGGCAGCTCGAACTGCAGACGCGAAACCAGCTCGACGTCGTTCTGCACATCGATCTTGGCCGCCGGCACCAGATCGTCGCCGCGCAGCAACGCCCAGTCCGGGGTCATCCGCGCATCGAAGCGGCCATTGGCGCGCGGATGGCTGATCTTGACCCGATAGGTGAGCTGCGCCTTGCCCGGCCGCGGCCGCCAGACGCCACGCTCGGGGCCGCTCTGCTGCCACTCGCCGTCGGCCTGGAAATCGCTGTAATAGCCCTTGTCGCCCAGGCTGAAATCGAAATAGCGGACCGCCTGGCCACGCTCCAGGGTCAGGCGGACCTCGGCCTGGTCGCTGTCCGGCAGGAAGCGCACCCGATAATCCACGTCGACCCGCTGCGCCGCCGCCAGCGGCGCCGAGAGGCCGAGAACCAGCAAGGCCCACAAGGGCCGAAAACCAACGAACATGGCGAGATCTCCTTTAGCGGAGTTGGATCCGTCAGGCACCGGCAGGTTCAGCCGGCGCGAAAAATCAGGTGCTCTTCCCAGTCGTCCTCGGCCACCGAGCTTTCACTGAGCATGCGCCCGGCCTGGGAAATGCGCGCGTCGTGCACCGCCTGCGGATCGCCGCAGACCAAGTGGTGCCAGGGCAGCAGGTCCTTGCCTTCGGCAACCAGGCGATAGGCGCAGGTCGGCGGCAGCCAGCGGAATTCCACGGCGTCGGCCGCTGTGAGCTGGATGCAGTCGGGGACATGCTGCTTGCGCTCGGCGTAGTCGCTGCAGCGGCAGGTTTGCCGGTCGAGGAGCTTGCAGGCGATGCGCGTGTAGTAGACGCTGCCGTCCTCTTCGTCTTCGAGCTTCTGCAGGCAGCACAGGCCGCATCCGTCGCACAGCGACTCCCATTCGTCGCGGTCGAGCTGGGCGAGGGTCTTGCGCTTCCAGAAGGGTTCGGTCTTGGCAGCCATGGCGGGTCTCCGTGCGGGTGCGGCAGTCTAGCCGCCCGCCCCGGCGCAGCCAAGTGCAGGCCGGGGACGGCTACGACCGGCGGCGCGGAGTCCGCCGCCGGTCGCCGACGGTCACTTGCCCATGCCGGCGCGCTGGGCCTTGAGCTGTTTGAGCATCAGTTCGAGGTGCTCGATCTGCTGGTCGAGCTGCGCGGCGGTCGGCGCGGCGCCCATCGCGCCCATCGGCATGCCCATGCCGTGGCCCATGTTGTGCCCCATGCCCATGCCGCCGTGCGCGCCGGCGGCCGGGCAGTCGCCATGCATGCCCATGCCGCCGCCGGCCATCATCGCCTGACGGTGCTCCTGCATCAGTTTCTGCCGCTCCTCGGGCGTCTTCGCCGCCTGAATGGCCTGGCATTGCTGCTGCATCAGTTGACAATGCTGCGCGCCGTCGGCGCGGCCCGCGCCGGACGACCATGGCGCTTGCGCGCAGGCGGCCAGACTCACCAGCAACCCACCCAGCAACAGCCCGCGACCCAACTTGCCTGTATTCATCTCGCTTCCCCTTGCCTATGCCTCGATGCACTCACGATAGAACGCTGCGACCGCGCGCGCTTGACCTCGATCAAACCGGCGGACAGCCATGCAGCGCCGCCGGCGCAGGACCTCAGACCGGATCGTTGCGGCGCAGCAGCTCGTCCGGCAGGTGTTCGATGTAGTCGTCTTCCGGCGGCGGCATCTGCAGGTGATAGCCCTGCTTCTCGATGTTTTCCAGCACCTGGAGCGCATCCTCGCGGGCCAGCTTGCGCTCGGGGGTGAGCAGCATGTCGAACACCAGCTGCGGCGCGCCGAAGGCGGCGAGCAGGCCTTCCGGCACGCGGCTCAGGGCCTCGCGCTTGTCGACGTAGAGGTACATCTCGCGCTTGCGCGGGCTTTTGTAAACGGAGCAGATACGTTTCATCTTTGACCTCAAGCCAGGGTATCGAGCAGGGCCTGGCCCATCAGCGCGCGACGCCAGCCGCGCAGGGAATCCGGCAGGGTGTAGGGGCCGGCGGGATAGCCGGTTTTCAGCAGGGCTTCGAGCACCTTCTTGCGCAGCATCAACTCCGGGACGATCTGCAGGCGCTCGCCCTCGCGCTGGCCGACCGCGCGCAGCTTCTTCAGCAGCGGCGAAACTTCCAGCGGCAACGGTTCGGGCAGCGGCTGCGGCCACTGGGCGGCCGGCAGCGCCGCCGCCTCGGCGATCAGGCGCAGCAGGGTGTCGCCGTCCTGGCGCACGGTTCGCGGGTGCATGTCCTCGATGCGCGCCAGCGCCACCGCATCGCGCGGCTGGGTGCGCGCCAGCGGCCACAGCGAGCGCTCGCGCAGGATGCGGTTGCGCGGCTGGTCGCGCCGGCGGGCCTGCTCCTCGCGCCAGGCGCAGAGCGCGCGCAGCACGGCGAGCTGCTGGCCATTGAGGCGCCAGGCCAGCTTGACCTCGCGCCAGGCGTCCTGCGGGTCATGCACTTCGCGCTGGGCGGCGACCAGCTCGGCACCGTCCTCCAGCAGCCAGCCGCGCTTGTCGGCACTCAGCCGGGACTCCAACTCGCGGTAGACCTCGCACAAGTGCTCCACGTCCTCGGCGGCGTAGCGCACCTGCATCTCGCTGAGCGGGCGCTGCAACCAGTCGGAGCGGGTCTCGTCCTTGGGCAGGTCGAGCCCCAGCAGCTCCTTGACCAGACGCGAGTAGCCCATGGAAAAACCGATGTTCAGGTAGCCGGCGGCGATCTGGGTATCGAACAGCGGCTGCGGCAGGCTGCCGGTCAGGCGCTTGAATACCTCGAGATCCTCGCTGCAGGAGTGCAGCACCTTGACCACCGCCGGATCCTCCAGCAGCGCGGCAAAGGGCGCCCAGTCGCCGATCTTCAGCGGATCGATCAGCCACACCGCCTCGCCATCGCCCACCTGCAGCAGCGCGGCAATCGGATAGAAGGTGTCGACCCGCATGAACTCGGTATCCAGGGCCACGAACGGCCGGGTGCGCCAGGCGCTGCAGCAGGCCGCGAGAGTGGCGTCGTCCAGGATCCAGCGGATATCGATAGCGGGCACGGGGCTCTCCTGCGGAAAAAGCGCAGTATACCGCGCGGCCCCTGCGAACACCTGCGAATCGGGTCGGCGCAGCGCCCCCGCTCGCGGTAATCTGTATCCGCCTACCGGCGCCACCAAGACAGCCCATTTGCAGAGGTTTCCCGATGTCGCTCGCCCGCCTGATCGGCCCGCAAGATCTGGCCCGCCGTCTCGGCCAGCCCAACCTGGTGATTCTCGACTGCCGCTTCGCCCTGGAAGATCCAGCCTACGGTCGCCGTGCTCACGCCGCCGGCCATCTGCCCGGCGCCTGCTTTGCCGACTTGGAGCAGGACCTGTCCGCCCCGGTGGTGCCGGGCCGGACCGGCCGCCATCCGTTGCCGGAGCCCGAGCAGCTGTGCCGGCGCCTGCGCGACTGGGGAGTTAACCACGACAGCGAAATCGTGCTGTACGACGACGGTCCCGGCGCCTTTGCCGCCCGCGCCTGGTGGCTGCTGCTGTGGCTGGGCAAGCGCGAGGGCGTCTGCCTGCTGGATGGGGGCTTGAACGCCTGGCAGGCTGCCGGACTGCCGCTGGAGCAGCAGCAACCGCATCCCGTGAGCGGCGACTTCGAAGGCAGCCCGGACGAGCGTCTGGTGCTGCAAGCGGACGAACTGCTGCGGCGCCTGGCCGAACCGGATCTGATTCTGCTGGATGCCCGCGGGC
>Ga0209212_1007981_pt1 | contig 11491 bp, 7 predicted proteins | sample RifGroC2_FD_183996 | JGI IMG/M metagenome (GOLD analysis project Ga0209212, IMG submission 183996) | Groundwater microbial communities from Rifle, Colorado, USA - Groundwater C2 (SPAdes) (version 2) | ecosystem: Environmental > Aquatic > Deep subsurface > Groundwater | place: Rifle, Colorado...
TACGAACTCGTAAAAACTATAAATGAAAACAGAAATAATTACAAAGACATTGCAGGAATAGCGTATTTGGATAAAAAAGCTAATCAAGTGATAAAAACTAATTTGAGACCACTGTGTGAAAATTTAGATGAAATTTCTTATCCTGCTTACAATCTTGTTGATATGGAGTATTACACAAATGCCTCTCCTTATTCTGTTCGAGGTTGTTTTTTAAGATCCATGTATATTCAGGCTACAAGGGGATGTCCCTCCCAATGCACCTTTTGTGTGGCAAAAAAAATAAGAACCTATACAGGTGGAGGCAAGTCTACTCGTGTACGCAGCTCTAAAAGCTTGATACAAGAGATAAAAGAATTAAAAGACCTTTACAAAATAGATAGTTTTTATTTTATTGATGATTTGTTTACCATTAACAAGGAAAATGTTATTGAATTTTGCAATGAAATAAGAAGACAAAAAATTAGTGTATTATGGGGGTGCTCTTCAAAGGTTTCTACTTTGAATGAAGTTATTGTTAAAAACATGGCAGAGGCGGGTTGTATTCAAATAGATTTTGGAGTAGAAAGAGGTTCAGATAAAGCATTACAGTTGATGAAAAAAGGAATATCTATAAAAAGTATAAAAAATGCATTTTCGTTATGCCGTAAATACAAAATTAGAACATTTTCAAATTATTTAGTAAATGTACCGGAGGAAACAGAAGAAGACTTGAAAGATATTATAGATTTGATGGAAGAACTTAATTCTGAACTAGTCAGCCTTAACATCTTTACTCCTTATCCGGGAACTGAAATTTACACTAATGCTCCATATAAGTTTAAAAAAGAGGAATATTCGATGTTGACAAATGCAGCTAATTTTATTTATACATATCCAGAAAAACTTTTGTATGCAAAACATAATATCAACCTGTTGAAGTGGTCAGAAAAATATATGAGGAAATATAATAAAGTATGGAATAATTTAAAAATTTACTTAAGCCCAAGATACTGGAAAATGTTGTACAACTCTAAAAATAAAATAAACTATCTACAACAATTTATATTATTGGTCAAGGAGTTTACAAATCAGAAATTTTCATAAAATTATAATGTAATTATGTGGAAAAAGAATATAATTTTTATAAGTCGAGCAGATTTTTTTGTAGAAGTATTCAAATGCCTTCTAGTCTTGTGAATCCAACATGTTTCGTCTGTGGTACTTCAAATAATAAGAAACTATTTGTTTCCAATAATGTACACGGTCGAGTTGTAATTAATGCTGATGAGCACTTTAATGTTTACAAGTGCAATACGTGTGATTTCGTTTACATTGGCAACGTTATTGTTTCTAAGGAATACTATCAAAAATATTATGATAAGGACTACTATAACGCATCTATACTGACATCTGCTAATTTTGTGCAAAAGATATGCTTGGTGCTGGAAAAGTTTTCTTTTAGCCGAAAAGTAAATTTATTCAAAAAATTTTTAAAAAAAAAGAAAAAATATAATATTTTGGATATCGGATGTGGAACTGGAAAATTTCTTTTACGCTTGGATTCCAACGTTTTTACAAAATATGGTATTGAAATTAATGCTGAAGGTTACAAACAATGCATTCAAAATGGCATTATTGCATATAACCAGGCATTGCAGGATATTGATTTTGGAACTACGAAATTTGATGTTATCACGCTTTTCCATGTTTTAGAACATCTTGAAAATCCAACCCAAACCCTACTTGCTATACACCCAATATTATCAGATGATGGAGTTCTTATTATATCAGTACCCAACAATCGTTCTTTAGGATTTCTGTTGGGTCATAAAAACTGGTTTCATCTTGACAGCCCGCGTCACCTTTTTATTCCATCCATCCATACATTAAAATACTTGGCGGATAAAACTAATTTCAAAATTTTAAAAAGTTTTAATGACTTTTACGAATATCCAATGGATCTTTTCTGGTCAATTAAGTATTCAAAATACAAATATTTTATATATATGTTATATCCTTTTTTTAAAATGTTTAGTAAGGAATCAATAACGATACTCTTAAAGAAACAAAAGTGTTAATTCTAAGTTTAAAAATATGCTCTTTAAGCAGTTTTTTTGTTTTTCCTAAACGTATTTTGGAGATGGTTGCAGGTATTTGCAATATATAATGCTAAAATATTGTTACGGAATGTTTAGTTTATTTTGGGCCTTATATTACACAAAACTAGCATTATGTTCAAGTGGCATATTCCTTTTAGGAAAGGGAGATGATTCAAACAATAATAAGCATTGGCATATGACGTATCTTGCATAAATAGACGCGGAGTGTTTTATTATCTTTATGTCATAGACAATACATGATGCGTTGCTAAATATTTTAAAGTATGAGTAGGCGGCTATTTAAATATTTTGGAATGGGGCAAAGGGAAATATTCAAATACCACCCTATAGATTGTTCCGAAGATATGCATTAAAAATCCTAATGTTATGTGGGAAAAAATTCCAGCAAAATGTATATTAACAGTGACGTGAAAAATTCTGATTTCCGTTCAAACAATGCGGAATAATTTATGCTCATTTAAACGGAAAAATATGTTACCTAAATTCTGCAATCATTTTAATGAAAAACCTTGGAACCCTTTATATTTATTTGCCTTATAACATTTTTTACAAGGTTAAATATTCACCATTAGGTGAATAGAAAATCCGCATAAATATTACGTAATCCTTGACAAATTCATGCTTTAGCAATTATTACAGATAATACGATTGCAGAATTTAGGTGTTAATATACTTGGCGAAAAAATATCTCTGTATCATATAAAAACCATGACAATGATCTTACTAATTAATCAATATTTTACATCAAATAAGGAATTGCCTGAAAGAATATTAGCAACTATGCCTTTAAATTTGTTATATCTAGCTTCTTATCTTAAGCATAAAGGGATTGGCTGCAAAATTTATGATTTTGGAATTTCCGACTTTGACGAAATTATAATTGAAGATAACAGGATCAGAAATGGAATTTCTAACAAAAAAATAATTGAAATAATTGAAGCAGAAAGACCTAAAGTCGTTGGGATCGGATGTGTATACTCCAGGCATTATATTGATGTAATATCAATAGCAAGATTTATAAAAAAAATTGATCCAACTATAAAAATCGTATTGGGTGGTAATCATGCGACTGCTTTTTGTCAGATGGTTTTAAAAGAGAACACCATCGATTTTGTAGTTATGGGTGAAGGAGAGATAACATTTTATGAATTAAGTAAGGCAATTATTTCTAAAAGTAATAACTATGAGAGTATAAAAGGTATCGCATATCGAAACAATACCGGGAAAATTATTAAAACGAAAAATAGAGAGTTAATTAAAAATCTGGATGATCTACCTATTGATTACTCAATCGTAGATATTGATATGTATGCTAAAGCTTCTAAAGCGACACCTTTTTTGATGAGATATCCGTCAATAGGAATAATTTCAAGTCGGGGATGCCCAAACGAATGTGTATATTGTACTATAAAAACAGTATGGGGAAGAACATGGAGAGGGAAAAGTGCAAAAAAAACTGTGGATGAAATAGAAGTACTCAACATCAAATACGGTATTAGGGAGATCGCATTTTTAGACGATAGTGCGTCCATAAATAAAAAAAGATGGAATAGCATATGTGACGAAATGATAAAGAGAAAACTTGATGTGAAATGGTCAACTCCGAATGGTATTGCCCATTGGACATTAGACAAGCCCACTTTAAATAAAATGAAAAAGGCCGGATGTTATCGTGTGACTTTTGGGATTGAATCGGGAAACGTAGAAACCAGAAAGTTCTTAGGAAAACCATATTCTCTTAATCAGGCAAAAGAAATGATTCGGTATGCCAACAAAATCGGTTTGTGGACTATATGTACGAATATATTGGGATTTCCTTATGAAACTATGGAGGCTATGGAGGACACAATAAGATTTTCAAAAAAATCAGGAACCGATTTTGCTACATTTTATTTGCTTGCCCCTCAGGTAACTTCAGAGGTATATGATATTTTCAAAAAAGAAAGACTTCTTAATTTTGATTTTATTTTTAATGACAACATATTTGACATCGAAAAATATAATGAAATGAACAAAATAGTTAATGATGGAGGAACACCTACAAAATTCTTTACATCAGAAGAAATAAAGGGAATTCAAATAAGAGCATATAAGAGTTTTATTATTTATCGTGCGCTTACTTTTTTAAACCCTTTGCGATTATTAAGAAAGATTCGTTCTTTAGAAGACTTAAAATATGCGGTACGATTAATCAATATAGGTTTTAAAATAATGATAAAATCTTTTTACAAAAAAACAACAAAGGCATTGTTATATGAATAAGAAAAATAAGAATCAAAATAGCATTTAGACGTCAAAAAGTTAAATACTGGTCTTGAAAGCAGCTGTTACTTAAAAAAGGTTGTATAGTCAATGAAAATATTACTAGTAATGTTTGCCCCTTACCGAACGGTTCAAATGCAAATAGCCACACTGAGTGCTTTTTTAAAAGACTGCGATTGCAAAGTCAGATATCTAGAAATTATTATATTCCCTGGGGATACTTTTAACAAATATGAAGAAATTGTGGAAAAGGAAATACATGCATTTTTGCCTGATATAGTGGGTTTTAGTTCTTATGATATGAATTATTATTTCATCATTGAATGTGCAACCTTTATTAAAAACATTCATCCTAGAGTAAAAACCATTGTTGGAGGCCATCACGCTTCATCTGTTCCTGAAGACTTTATGCCATATGATTCAATTGACTATGTTTGCATTGGAGAAGGAGAGTATGTTCTTAAAGATATTATCGATGCACTTTCAAAAGGAATAAGTGTAGGTGCTATTAGGGGCCTGTGCTCGAGAGGTTTAGATGGTAATATCATTTATAATAGGGCGAAAAATTTAATAGAAGATCTAGATAAACTGCCATTTATTGATAGATCTATTGTGCATTCCCAGCAACAGGAGCTGGATTATCTTCCTATGTTTGTAGGGAAAGGCTGTCCTTTTAATTGTACTTATTGTGCTAATGAGAGCATGAAAAAACTATATCCTAATCAAAATTCGTATGTAAGACACAGGTCTCCCCAAAAAATAATAGAAGAAATTACACAATGCAAAAAAATTTATAAATTTAACTATATACATTTTTACGACGATATTTTTGCTATGAACTACAAATGGCTTCAAAATTTTTGCGAATTATATCGGAGTTGCTTTCCTCATATTCCTTTTTATTGTCTTCTTCGCCCTGAGATTGCAGCAAGCGAAAAACATGTAAAGCTATTGGCGCAGAGTGGTTGTCAAAACATCCTTATAGGGATTGAAAGCGGGTCTCAAAAATATAGACAAGATATGTTGGGTCGGAGGATGACAAATAAAACAATTTTGAAAGGAACTACCCTTGTAAAGAAATACAAAATGAAGGTAAGTATTTTTATGATGGTAGGTCTTCCTGGAGAAACCTTTTTAGATATGATCAAAAGCCTATGGATTAACCTTAGAATTAGGCCCTATAGTGTGCAAACCGGTATTTTTTTTCCAATTAAGAATACGCCACTTTATAAATATTGTGTTGATCATAATTTAATTAATGAGGAGCGTATGAAATCTATGCTGGTATATACATATGACACGTGTCTGAATTATGGAATTATAAAGAGATGGGGAATTATTTTTTTTAAATGGTTAAATTCTGCAACCCCATTAGTGACCAATTTTCGATTTTCTCTGTTCTCGCATTTTTTACGTATTCAATGCAAAAAATGGTTTAAAAAGGAAATTGATTATAAATAATTACACTTGAAAGTTTTACTATGAATTAATATTTAACATAGGGAAATGAGATAATCATGAATACGGGAGAACGTCCTGTTGCCAATAGTTTTGAAACATTATCTTCGCTTATGCAAGAAACGTATAAATTATGTAGAAAATACATAAAAGATAAGAATGTTTTAGATGTTGGTTGTGGCGAGGGTATTGTGGATTTGTATCTTAGTGATGTAGTTGGGCACATAACAGGTATAGATGTTTGTCAAAAGGTAGTGGATAAAGCAAATAAAATGTTTTCAGGCAAAAATATTACTTTTTGCAAAATGTCTGGTGAAAAGTTGGCATTTGCGGCTGAGTCATTTGACGTTGTAATAGCATCACAATCAATTGAACACATAAAGAACGATGATAAATTTGTTAGTGAAGTATATAGAGTATTAAAAAATAATGGTATTTTTGTTTGCACAACCCCTAATAAACTTTCACTTGTACCTTCCGGTGAAAAATTATACGATGCACCGTTTTATCCATTCCACATTAGAGAATATACACCGGATCAGTTTTATGGTTTATTGGAAAAATACTTTGAGGAGGTAGCAAAAAAGTGTTTTTATAATCCTGATCGAAGTCTAAAATTAATTAAAAGTTTCCGGGCAAAGCTTATCTATCGAATGAGTCGTTTCCGAATTATCAGACATATTGGCAGGGTATTACCACTAAGAATAAAAGGGTTTATTGTGTATTTTAATCAGAAGGAATTAAAATCAGAAGATGTTGGCACTGCATTTTGTGATTTTCATGATAATCTAGATTTTATACCAGAAAATTTATGTGGGATATGCAGAAAGGTAGGCACTTGAAAATTTCAACTTTTTACGATTTAATCCAAAAGCTAAATAATCGCTGTTTCTTCTTAACATTTTATGTGATTTTATTATCATGCGCCTTAATGCCCTATTACATTGGAGGTACTGTAATATTAGGCGGAGAAGGTGATTATGTGCTGGATTTTTCTAGGCATTTAGGCAAATTTGGATTTGCATGGTTTCCTTCCTACGGTGTTGGCATACAAAATATGTGCCCAGGCGGAACAGGCATCAATATACTTTTTCTATGTTTAATTGAAAAGCTTACAGAAAGCATCTTAATAACAAATTTCATTTTGATATTCTCCATCTACTTTTTGCCATTCCTTGCAATGTTCTTAGTCTGTAAGGAGATCAAAACAACTCCTTTCGTTTCTTTTATCATTTCTTATTTTTATATTATTAATCCTTTCACATTATATTATTTAAATTGTTTAAATCAATGGAATCTCTTTTCTGTTACGGTAATACCACTGTTTTTTTGGATTATATTGAGATATTATCATAATAATTTTAGATTGTTTCTTGCCCTTGGTTTTGTTTCAACGTGCTTTTCATTTGCTTATACCAATTATCCAATGTTGGTAATTATTCACATTTCAATGGTGTTTTCGATATTCCTGACCTCCTATCTAAAAAACGATAAATTGCTCTTTATGCAAATATTCAAAAAATATGGCATTATACTTGTATCATTTATTACATTTAATTTTTGGTGGATTTTACCCTTTTTTGGTGTTTTGGGGGATGCGCAAAAATTTTATACAAAATCTGCTGCTAGCGACTGGTTAACTACAACTACAATAGGTGGCAAATCTATTCTTGCCAAAGCATTTTCTTTGAAAACAATCATTGGAAGTAATTCTTCATGGGACGTCAATACACGGTTGTATAATTCAAGTATTGGAAGTTTTGTTACATTAGTTCCTATATTTTTTATAATTTATTTTGTGCTGCTATCCAAGGACAAGAAAACGAAGCGCTTAAATGTTTCAATCTTTGGAGTGCTATTAATTATCTTGTTTTTTGTTAAGGGCAGTTCCCAGCCATTTGGTTTTATTTATAATTTTCTATTTGAACACCTTCCCTTTTTTTATATTTTTAAATCGCCGGTAGAAAAATTTAGCATTTTATATGTGTTTATTTTTTCTATATTGCTAATGTTAATTATGAATAGTTTTAACAAACAAAAATATAACAAATCTGTCATAGGAATATTTACCGCGTATTTGATCTTTTGCAGTATCCCTCTTTTTACGGGGAACATTCTTCCTGATATGAACATTGGACCGTATGGCTATTGTTCAAGAAAATATAAAGATAAAGTGGAGTATCAGCAGGCCAGAGAGGTTATAAATAATGATGATAGAATGAATAGAGTTCTTAGTCTGCCTGGCAGTGGGAATTATCAACTATTGGTACGGAATTACAATAACAAGAAGTATAGCGGCTTAGATCCTGTTCTTACGAATACGAATAAGCCGTTTATTGCACCAGAGCATCATATCTCAATACTATACGACAACATTTCTTCAAAAAACTATAGACAACTTTTAGGGATATTTAATATTGGCAAAATAATAATTAATGAAGATTCATTGCCTTGGTTTGGATTTGTCCACAAAGAAAGTATTGCAGAATTAAAAAGTGTATTTTCTAAAGATTTTACTGCCGAAAATTGGGGGCCGATAACTCTTTACGAAAATGAAAACTATTTTCTGCCTGTAATCTACACTTCTATTCCAAGCATACCGCACAATCAATAAAATAAAGCTTTTAAATATGAAAAAAATAAATATATTAGCATTTAAAATGTACTCCTATGATACAAATTCCTTCGTAGATAATATCATTAACTATAGTAATAACTCGATTATATTAGTCTTTGATTTTGAAAAAATAATTATCCACTATAAGCCTTTAGATATTAAATTTAAGAAAAGCACTATAAATTTTATTAAAATCAAAAACAAGCAATTATATAACATCCTTTCTGTATTAATACTTCCGATTAATGTACTTATAATTACGAAACTTATCTCGGTAATTATGTTTAAATATCGACCCAAAGTATGTTGGATAGAAAATACTTATGCTGCTATAGTTGTTGGCGTTTTACGAAAGCTTTGCTTATGTGACAAATCGATTTATTTATCAGGTGACTGGGTTGCAAATATTAAGTATGATTCATATTTGCGTAATGTAGTTAATAATTCTATTTTCCCAATTCTTGATTATTTTGCTTGTAAATTAAATGATGTAGTGCTAAATCATGTAGATGCAATAGGTGAGGCAAGATGCAAATTCTGGGGGAGGAAAATAGCTAAAAAAGAATCTATATATAAATATAAATTACAAAACAAGGCAAATCATATGCGTTTTAATGGAGAAAGGAATGCTATCTGTTTTATTGGAAATATGAGAGAAGACTCTGGGTTGGATGTGGTGATTAAATCATTAAGTGAAATAAGAAAAAAACAAGATATTATTTTAAAAATCATTGGTCCTAAAAAACGACATTATGAATATTTTGAAGATTTAACTAGAAAATATAAAGTAGAGCAATACGTTACATTTTTCGGCTTTACTCAGGAAGGCAAATTTTCTGAAATATTGTCTGATTGTTTTTGTGGTTTGAATGTAATAATAACAACAACAAACAATTATTCGGCTTACACAATCCCTGGTAAAATAATTCATTACCTTCAGTATTTACTACCAGTAATTGTTACAAAAGGTTCAGGCCCTATAGTATCGTCTATTAAAAAAAATGAGATGGGGCTTGTTATAGAACCATTAGAGGAGGAATTCATCAAAGCCGTAGTTACAATTTATGATAAGCAAAGACAATTCAGAGAAAATATTGCCCAGTATATAGAATCTTTACCTCAACTTGATATTAAAGAAATGATTGACGGTTAATTCGTTATCCTTTATTCAGGGAGCATTATAAAGTGATATACAGGCTTCCTTCAAACGATACATCTTTAAGAGATATTATTTAAAGACGCTAACTCAATTATAACTATATTCCCATTGAAGATGATTAGTCGCTCAAAGATACAAGTACTTATTTCTTTTATTATTGTTTTTATTTCTTCTACTGTTTTTGGGTTGTGGTTCAAATTCAAGCAAATATCAATAGCTTCTGAAAAATTAATTCATTATCATCCTTTTACATGGTACGCCACCGCTATAATACAATTTTTTCTAATTTTTTGCGTGCTATGGTTGGGTTTGGTTTTAATTAGCTCAACCATCGACAAAAAAAAATCTATAGAAAACAATCTATTCCTTCACTCATTGCCTTTTACTGCCTTCTGGTTGCCATTCTTTAACATTCCATTGTTGTTTCTCGTGTGCTCGTTTTTAGCATTTTCATTAGCTATGATAGTGTTGAAAATTCGTCAGAATGAAGCATTTTATCATAAGGTAAAGGAACCGCTTGTTGTTCTCATAATTTTTATCGGTATCTATCTGATAATATACAAAAGCCTATCACCCCTTTATCATAAAAGTTTCTTAGATGCATGGGGAAGAAATGATTTTTTTCTGAATTTTGAACATCAATGGGAAAACGCGAAGGCATTCGATTTTATAGGAAATTTCAAACAAAAAGGTGCCCTTGGTGGTTATTCTCAAGGCGTCTATGCTGTTAGCGAGTTATCATCACTGATTGTCTTATTATTTGATATTCCTTTAGTTGATTTGCTGAGCAAATACAACTCAATTAAATTTATGTTCTTTGGGCTTTATATTTTTGCTTCTTACGGATGCTTCCTCTTTTTGCGGTATGGATTAAGGATGTCTTTAATTCCTTGTTTTATTGGTGGCTTAGGATATATTTTTGCCAATCCTGCTTTTTTATCCTTACTTGGTGTGGAATATTCTATACACCAGATTAATTTTATCTATTTTCCATGGGTATTATTATTTATTAAGCGTGCTTATTCTCAAAATAACCCCGTCTTATTGTGTCTTGCCGGCACGATAGCAAGTCTTACAGAATATACTATAAGTAATCAACCCGAATCACATTTTATTTATATCTTGTTTTGCAATTCCTATAATATTTATTTAGCCTTAGCTCGTTTTAGAAACAATCATTTTGCACCGAAAGCAATTCCACAATTTTTAAGTAATATCTTAATTTTTCCATTTTTCCATGTAATTGGTTTGGCTTTTCGACTCATACCTTTATGCGACTCATTAATGTCAAGGGAGTTTGCTATATATGATTCCGCCGGAAACCATGGTGGTTTTGGGTGGAGTGGGACATTTAAAAATTATTCTACCATTTTCTTCCGGTTTAACGAGTCAGTGTTGAATGCCGACGGAGGCTTCCTGTGGCACGATCTTGTCGTTCCTGCGTGTCTTATTACTGGGCGAGCAGTCTTACTTTATACAGGCCAATTTGTGATGTTAATGATTTTTGCATTTATTTATTGTTCCTTGATACGGTGTTATCGAGGTCTCTTTAAAAACCCAATTGCCTATTTACAAAGTTTGCAACTAAAAGACTCTTTCTTTTTTCTTTTAATGTTTTTGATATTGGCGCTAAATATGCCTTTAGGAAACCATTCGTTTGTAGGATATATGATGAAATTAACAGGGTGTGTGAGGATTCATAGTCAGGCTAGTCCTTATCCAAGCGTGATTTTTTTACCGAGAGAGGTGAAGTTAGTTGAAATGCCCGAATTTACTGGATAAAATGGGATTTGCATAAAAACCAATAACCAGAAACTTGTCCTCGTGTAGACGGGGAAAGGGGCATTTCAGATGAGTGTAAAATCACGACAAAAGTATAGCAAAATAATGAGGAGA
>Ga0209212_1007982_pt1 | contig 11490 bp, 7 predicted proteins | sample RifGroC2_FD_183996 | JGI IMG/M metagenome (GOLD analysis project Ga0209212, IMG submission 183996) | Groundwater microbial communities from Rifle, Colorado, USA - Groundwater C2 (SPAdes) (version 2) | ecosystem: Environmental > Aquatic > Deep subsurface > Groundwater | place: Rifle, Colorado...
CGCAGGGGAGGCAGTGACTATGAGAACATCATTTAACGCAGTGCTCATCATCGCGGTGCTGACGCTGGTCCAGCTCCTTTCCGTCGCTCTTCCGGAATCGAGCATGGCGATAGTGTGCCCTGCCGGTACCCAGCTTGTTGCCGGCAGGTGTGTCAGGATAACTTCGTTGGCTACGACCTCTGTAAGCGTGCCGGTTCATGAATTCGACTACTCCTTTTTCTTTCCAGAGGTGGATAACGGTAGCAGCAAGTACTTCGGTCAAAAAGAGTACTATTCCGCCTTCATCGGCGACACGGTAAAGATGTACGACTTCGGAGTGAGCCCGTCCCAGATTACGGTGGAACTGGTCCCCTTGACTAAAAACGAATCCGACGATACCGATGTTGTCAACTTCCTTTACACCTGGAACATAGTGGCAACCGATACTACCGTCACCCCCGGATGGTTGAGCGGAGGGCTGTCGGAGACGATCTACTCCTACTCCGACGCGGGGACCAATCGTGCCTGGAACGATTACGTCTATGCCGGCAACTTCGGGACCTTTATGAACCACTTCGTCTCCCCCGACAGCCAGTACACGTTCAATCCCACTTTGCTGATGAACGGCGACATCGCCTACGGCATCAGTTTCGTTGGGGGTACCATGGAATCCGAGCAATTCATCTTTCTGGAAGAAGTGCTGAACCCCCAGCTTCTCGCCACGCGGGCCAATTTCTACAATGCGGACGGCGCCCCGGTGCCGGAGCCTTCTTCGCTGCTGCTTTTGGGAGGGGGAACGGCGGCACTGCTGGCGGCGAGACTCAGAAGGAGGAGGATGAAGTAACTGTGTGCAATTAATACTAACTGCAGTCGGCCTCGCAGATCAGGCGGTTCAACTATGCCGGCAATCCGGTCCCCGAGCCATCGTCGCTGCTGCTTCTGGGAGGCGGCTTGGCGGCCCTGGTCGCGGCCAGGTACAGAAGGCGGATGAAATAACCGCAACGACCACATAAAACGGGCAGCGTCTCACGACCCTGCCCCTTTTCATTCCAAAAGGGGGGCAAATGGCGGCCAATCCAAAGAAGTCATCACGATATCCGTATCTTCTCTGGTCTTCTCTTGCTGTTGCTTTCTCCCTGACCGCAACCTCGTTTTCCCGGGCGGATATCGTCCGTGACGGCAGCCTGGGCACCAACAGCGCCCCCATCTCCGGTCCCGACTACGCGATACTTCCCGATCACGGCAAGCAGGCGGGAACCAACCTGTTTCACAGTTTCAGCACCTTCAATGTCGGCACCGGAGAAACGGCCACCTTCACCAGCCCCCCCGAAGTGACCAGCATCATCAGCCGGGTCACCGGCGGCACCCCATCGAGCATCGACGGCGCGATACGGTCGTATCTCAGCGACGGCGCCACCTACAGCAGCGCAAACCTGTACCTGCTCAACCCCAGCGGGGTGATGTTCGGCCCCAACGCAAGCCTCGACATCGGGGGGAGTTTCCACGTCAGCACCGCGGACTACCTCAAGCTGAGCGACGGCAGCCAGTTCTTCGCCAATACCTCGTCGACGTCGGTGCTCACCGCTGCCGACCCGGCTGCCTTCGGCTTCCTCGGCAGCAACCCGTCCGGCATATCGCTCGACCGCACCACGTTGGCGGTGCCTCCCGGTCAGACGCTCTCCTTCATCGGCGGGGATATCGCCGCTGTCGGCGACCCCGCCGCCTTCACCTATTACGCGGCGCAGGGGGGAACGATAAACATCGTCAGCGTCGCATCCCCTGGCGAGGTCGCGCTCGGAGCGCACGACCTGGGCACCGGCTCTTTCGCGCGGCTGGGGAGCATCAATCTCACCGAAGGGGTCAATCTCTACGTCGACGGGCTCGATAACACGGTGGACCCCGCGGGCAACGTCTTCATCCGCGGCGGGAAGATACTGATCGGCGGCGGCGGTATCTATGCCAGCGGCAATCCGGGGGGGACGGTCGATATCGCCGGGGAATCCCTCACCATGGATGCCGCCCTTTTCTATGCGGATACCAACGGGGTGACCGACCACCCCGGCACGGCATACCGCATCGACGTGTTGCAGGACTTCCTGATGATCAACGGCTCCGCCGTGGAGTCCTCCAGCTATGGAAGCGGCCGGGCCGGCGACATCCGCATTCGTGCGGGGGGCGGCACCCTCCTCGGCAACGACGAACCCGGCACCGGGCCTTTCGCCGAGTACGGCTACTACGGCGACATCGCCTCGACATCGAACGCGGCAGGGGCGGGGGGAGACCTCTACATCACGACCGGCGACCTGCTGGTGCAGAACGGTTTCTTCATCAACACCGCGGCAAAGGACCAGGGAAACGCCGGGAACGTCACCGTCAGGGCCGATACGGTCCGCTGCCTCAACCAGGGGAACATCGGTTCCAACGCGATAAGCTCCGGCAGCGGCGGGATCGTCGACGTCGCCGCGCGTGACATCCTCCTTTCCGGGCATGATTCCGCCGCCGTCGTCAACAGCACCCAGTACACCGGCATCGGGGCGCAGAGCGATCTCGACTCCAACGGCGGAACCATCAAGGTGGCCGCGACGGGCTCCCTGCAGATCCTGGACGGCGCCAAGATCGACACCATCCTTTTCGGTAACGGTGCTGCGGCCAATATCGAGGTTTCCGCCAAGGACCTGGTCATTTCCGGGTTCACCATGCTGGACGGGCAGCCGGTCATGTCCTCCATCGACGCACGCCTCTTCGGCAATCTCGCGGCAGGAACCGGCGGGAGCATCTCGGTCAGCACCGACACCCTCAGAATCGGCAACGGCGGATCCATCCGCACCGCCCAGTTCTTCGACGCCACCGGCAACTCCGGCAACATCGTGGTCAACGCCAACAGCATCGACCTGGCCAGCCGCGGCCAGATCTACGCCGACTCCTTCCGTGGCGCCGGCAACTCCGGCGACATCTCGATCAACAGCGGGTCGCTCACCATCACCGGCTCGAAATACGAGCCCCGCCCGGAACCGCTCGATTTCGACTTCACCGGCCTCTCCACCACCACCAATTCCGGTACGGGGGGCAATATCACCGTCAACCTGACCGGCGACCTGCGCCTCGCTGCCGCCGGGGGGATCAAGGCCGACACCCAGGGGAGCGGCCTTGGCGGGACCGTCAGCCTGACGGCGAACCGGATCGTCCTGAACGACGGCAGCATCGTCAACGCCTCCTCCACCGGCACCGGGAACGCCGGCAATATCGACCTCACCGGCAGGGACTCGGTGCTCTTGAACCATGCGGCGATCACCACCGAGGCGAACGCGGATGCCGACGGCGGCAACATCGCCATCGCGTCCCCTTTCATGGTCAAGCTGATCGACAGCAAAATTACCTCGAGCGTCGGCGGCGGCCCCGAAACCACCGGCGGCAACATCAGCATCGACCCCCGATTCGTGGTCCTCAAGGAGAGCCAGGTGGTGGCGAACGCCTTCGCCGGGACCGGCGGCAACATCTCCATCGTCGCAGACACCTTCCTCGCCGACCCGGCGAGCCGCGTCGACGCCTCGTCCCAGCTGGGAATCAGCGGCACGGTCGACATCCAGGCCCCCGTCACCAGCATAAGCGGCCTGGTCACCCCCTTGTCATCCGACTATGTCAGCGCCTCCACGCTTTTGCGGGAGCGGTGCATCGCCAGGATCAGGGAGGGAAGCACCTACAGCAGTTTCATCGTCGGGGGTCGCGACGGGCTCTCCATCGAGCCGGGCGCTATCCTGCCGACCCCGATGTACTGACCCCCTTTTGCTTCACCTGCTGACGTCGGAGCCGGCCCCCCTCGGAGGGGCTCCCACTGGAAATGAGGACTGGCCCCCATGAAAACGCCCCGCCGCACGAAAACCGCGTCCCGTTTCCGGCTGATCGCCTCCCTGGCGCTCTCCCTGCTCGCCCTTGGAACGAGCGCCGCTCCCCAGAGTCTCCCCACGCTCGACTACACCGGGCGCCCCGGCGAGAAGCGGCCCGAACTCCTCGAACAGAGGCCTCCCGCTGCGCAGCCGGTACTGCCTGCTGCCCCCTTGCCCCCGGTTGCCACGGCAGAGAGCGGTGCGCCTGCCGCCGGCCTCATGGTCCGGAAGATCGTGGTGGTCGGAAGCACGGTGCTGAGCGAGGCCGAAATCGCCAGGGCTACCGCACCCTATCTTGACCGCAGCCTCACCGTGGATGAGCTGGAAACCCTGCGCCGTGAGCTGACCCTGCTCTACGTCAGGCGTGGCTACATAAACTCGGGCGCCGTCATCCCGGACCAGGCGGTGCAGGACGGCCAGGTCACCCTGAGGGTCGTCGAGGGGGAGCTTACGGGAATCGACATCGAGGGGACGAAGTGGTTCGGCAAGCGGTTCCTGCATGATCGCATCGCGCTTGGGGGAGGGCGGCCGCTGAACCTGGCCCCGCTGCAGGAGCGGCTGCAGCTGCTTCAGCAGGACCCGCGCATCCAGAGCCTGCATGCCGAATTGAGACCCGGGGACAGGATAGGGGAGAGCAATCTCAAGGTCCGGGTGGTCGAGGCCCGCCCGGTCACGGTCTGGCTCGGGTTCAACAACTACCAGTCGCCGTCGATCGGCGCCGAACGCGGCCTGGCAACCATCGCCCACCGGAACCTCTCGGGCCATGGCGATCCCCTGAGCCTCACCTACGGTTACTCAGACGGGCTGAACCCGCTTCTCGACGTCTCCTATGCCGTCCCGCTCAACGCCCGTGACACGACGCTGATACTCCGTTACCGGCACAACGACACCAAGGTGGTGGATGACGTCTTCGGCCCCCTGGATATCGTCAGCAAGACGCAGTCGGCCGAGGTCGCCATCCGGCAGCCGCTATATCGGACGCTGAGCCAGGAACTGGCGCTGACGCTTGGCGCGGAGTACGAACTGAGCCGCACCTGGCTCGCGGGGGAGCCGTTCTCGTTTTCGGCCGGGGTGGACAACGGCCGTTCCGTCGTGGTGCCGATCCGCTTCTCCCAGGAATGGACCTACCGCACCCAGCGTGAGGTGGTTGCCGTCCGCTCCCGGTTCTCTCTCGGGACGGGGGCGTTCGGCGCTACCGGCAACGGGGAAGCGGGGGTGCCGGACGGGCACTTTTTCGCCTGGCTCGGGCAGTTCCAGTACGCCCGCATCCTGCAGTTCCTCGATGTACAGCTCCTGGCGAGGGTCGACGCCCAGCGCTCCGCGGAGCCGCTGTTGCCGGTCGAGCAGTTCGGCATCGGCGGCCGCTACACGGTGCGGGGGTACCGGGAGAACCTCCTGGTGCGGGACCAGGGGGTGATCGCCTCACTGGAGACCCGGGTCCCGCTGCTGCAGCAGCAGCGCTGGGCAGACTACCTCCTTTTCTGCCAGTTCGTGGACTACGGGCAGGGAGAGAACAAATCGGGCGGCACGCCCACCCCTTCGGACCTCGCCAGCGTCGGCCTCGGTCTTCGCTGGGCGGCGACACCGGTCAAGCTGCCGTTCGAGTTGAAGCTCGAAGCGGAGACCTACTGGGGACATCAGCTCCGGCGGGTGACACGCACGCATTCCGACCTGCAGGACGAGGGGATCCACCTGCAGGTGGCGGTCTCCAGCACCTTCTAGCAGGCATCACCCATCCCCACCCCGCCCCTCCCCTCGAAGGGGAGGGGGAGATAGGGATTGCGGAGGATGGTCACAAATCAGGAAAGGGAACTGCCATGTCCTTGATAAGAATATTCTTCTTCCATGTCGGAACAGCCGCCGGGCGGAGATTCCCTGCACGCCTGCAGGGGGTGGTGAGGCCGCTGGCGGCGCTCCTGGTCCTGGTCTGCCTGCTCTTATCCGAAGCCACGGCGGCCCCGGCGCCTGCGGACGCCACCGGGAGCGAGCTGTTTCGCCAGGGGAGGTTCGGTGCAGCCGGTAAAAGCTTCGAGGCCGCGGTCGACAGCTACCGGGAAGCCGGGGACAAGCCCCGCCAATGCCAGGCCCTGATACAGCTCGCCCAGGCCTGCTACTTTACCGGCCAGCACCGCAGGGCGCTCGGCTACCTGCAGCAGGCGGCGTCGCTGGCGAACGAGCTGGGCGACCGGCGCCTGCTGGCGGCGGTACGGGGAAATACCGGCAACGTGCACCTCGCCATGGGAGCCCTGGACCTGGCCGAGGCGACGCTGAAGCAGGCCTTGGCTACGGCGAATGGAGGGGAGGGGGGAGAGACGACCGCCTCGATCCTGAACAACCTCGGCAACCTCTACCTGGCGCGGAAGTCGTACCCCGCGGCCCTGGAACAGTACCGGGAGAGTGCGGCCCTGGCCGGTAAGGCGGGGAACGTCCTTTTGGCGGCGCAGGCGCAGGTCAACGGCGCCACGGCTGCCAGGCGAGCAGGGAGGGACGACGAAGCGAGGAGCCTGGCGGAAAAGGCGGTCGCGAGCCTTGCCGGGGCGGGTGACTCCTACGCGAAGGCCTACAGCCTGATCAGCGCGGGGGAGCTGTTCCGGGACCTCCGCTCAAGCTCGACCGACCGGAGGTCGCCGGTGCAGCAGTCCTATGACGCCTTCAACGACGCCGTCAAGGTAGCCCGCCACACCGACGACCAGCGGACCCTATCCTACGCCTACGGCAACCTCGGCAAGCTGTACGAGGATGAACACCGGTACGACGAGGCGCTCGAACTCACGCGGCAGGCCATCTTCGCAGCTCAAAAGCTGAACGTCGCGGAAGCGCTTTACCGCTGGCAGTGGCAGCGCGGCCGCATCCTGGCCCGGATGGAGCGACTCGACGAGGCCATCGCGGCGTACCGCCTGTCGCTGCAGGACCTGCAGGCGATCCGGGAGGAGATGTCGTCCTGTTACGCGAGCCCGGACTCCACCTATCAGAAGACGGCGGGTGTGGTCTGCTTCGAGCTGGTCGACCTGCTCCTGCAGCGCGCTTCCCGTCTCAAGGACGACCGGATGATCGAGCCGTACCTGGTGGAGGCGAGGGAAACCCTTGAGACCCTGAAGGTGTTCGAACTGCGCGAATACTTCCGTGACGACTGCATCGACGCGGCCAGGAGCGTGGAGAAGAAACTGGACCTGGTCTCCGAGAAGGCGGTGGTGGTCTACCCCGTCCTGCTGCCCGACCGCGTGGAACTCCTGGTGAGTTTCGGGAGCCGGTTGAAGCGCTTCACGCTGCCGGTGGGGGTGGACGAGCTGACCGGCGAGGTCCGGGAGTTCCGGCGCAAGCTGGTCAAGCGCACCACCTGGGAATTCCTCCCCCACGCCCAGAAGCTGTACGACTGGTTGATCCGGCCCCTGGAGAAGGACCTCGACTCGATGCAGATCGACACCCTGGTTTTCGTCCCCGACGGGGCCCTGCGGACCATCCCCATGGCCGCGCTGCATGACGGCAACCGGTTCCTGATCGACCGCTACCCCATTGCCATAACGCCGGGGCTTAGCCTGACCGATCCGAAGCCGGTGCGAAGGGAGCAGGCGAGGCTCTTGTCGGTGGGGCTCACCGAGGCGGTGCAGGGATTTCCGGGGTTGCCGTACGTGGTGGACGAGATGAGGAGCATCAAGGAGCTTTACGGCGGGAACCAGCTGCTGAACGGCCAGTTCCGGCTGACCGACCTGGAGAAGGAGCTGAAGCGGGAGCCGTTCAGCATGGTGCATATCGCGTCGCACGGTCAGTTCGGCGGTGACGTGGCCAACACCTTCCTCCTCGCCTTCGACGAGAAGTTCACCATTGACCGCTTCGGGGAGTACGTCGGTCTCTTCAAGTTCAGGGAGGAGCCGCTCGACCTTCTGACGCTGAGCGCCTGCGAGACCGCGGCGGGCGACGACCGTGCCGCGCTTGGCCTGGCAGGGGTGGCGGTCCGCTCGGGGGCCCGCAGCGCCCTGGCTACCCTGTGGCATGTCAACGACCCGGCCGCCTACGAGCTGGTCACCGAGTTCTACCAGCGGCTCAAGGTCCCGGGGACGTCGCGGGCCTTCGCCCTGCAGGCCGCGCAGCGCAAACTCCTGGGGGACCTGCGCTACGACCATCCGGCGTACTGGGCGCCGTTTCTCCTGATCAACAACTGGTTGTAGCTGCCGCGCCTCATGGGGCTACTGCGCATGCCTAAGCGAACTTCATATACCGTCGTCCTCGTCGGGGCGCTCCTTGCCACCTCCCTGGTGCTCGCCTTGCGGTATGGCGGGGTGCTGGAGTTCCTGGAGCTTGCCGCCTACGACATCGGCGCCCGGCTGGCACCGACAAAGGTCGAGCAAGAGAGCCGCGTCGTCATCGTCGAGATCACGGAGAAGGACATCCAGGCCCTCGGCCGCTGGCCGCTGCCGGACGGAAGCCTCGCCCGGGGGTTGAAGAGGATACTGGACGACAACCCGCGCGCGGTCGGCCTCGACATCTACCGCGACATCCCGGTCCCCCCGGGGACCGACGAACTGCATCTCCTCTTCAGGGAGGACCCCCGGTTGATCGGGGTGATGACGGTGGGCGAGAAGGGAGTGGCGCCTCCCCCGGTCATCAAGGGGACCGAGCAGGCGGCCTTCGGGGACGTCATCGTCGATGCCAGCGGGGTGGTCCGTCGCGGGCTGCTATTTCTCGACGACCGGGGACAGGTCTACACCTCCCTTGCGCTCCGCCTCGCGTCCCTGTACCTGGAGAAAGAGGGGGTCGCCCTCGACCCCGATCCGGCAAACGCACAGCAGGTCAGGCTCAAGCAGGCGGCGATACCGCTTTTCGAATCCAACGACGGCGGCTATTGCCGGGCCGATGCCGCTGGGTACCAGTTCCTGCTCGATTTCAGCGCGGCCGGCGCCTCGTCTCGCAGCTACAGCTTCACGGAACTGATCGGCGGAAAGGTGCCGCCGGCCACGTTCAAGGACCGGATCGTTCTGGTCGGGGTGAACGCACAGAGCGTCAAGGACCATTTCATCACCCCCGTTACCAGCGGGGCTGTCGGTGACCAGGAGGTGGCGGGGGTCCGCCTGCACGGCCAGATCGCAAGCCAGCTGCTGCGCTTTGCCCTGGACGGCGCCCAGCCGATGCGGGTGCCGCCGGAGTGGCTGAAGGTCGTCTGGTGTCTGGCCTGGGGGATTGCGGGGGGCGTGGCCCTGTTGCTGTGCGGCGCCGCGTTCGGAGCCTTCCTGCAGCAGTGGTGGATTCCGCTGGTGCCGCCGGCATTCTCCTTCGCCATCGCCGCCGCGGCGGTGACGGCCTATGTGACGGGGTTGGAGAAGCGGGAGCGGGCGACCCTGATGCAGATCTTCTCCAGCCACGTCGCGCCGGAGATAGCGGAGATGATCTGGCAGCAGCGGGGCGCACTCCTGGTCGAGGGGCGGCTGAGTCCGAAGAAGATGACCGCCACCGTCCTCTTCTCCGACCTGAAGGGGTTCACCACGATCTCGGAGAAGATGGACCCGCAGGAGCTGATGGGGTGGCTCAATACCTACATGGAGTCGATGACCGGCCTCATCATGAGGCATGGCGGGGTGGTGGACAATTTCGTCGGGGACGGGATCAAGGCCGATTTCGGCGTACCGCTGCCACGCGGCGACGAAGCGGAAATCTCCCGGGATGCGGTCAATGCGGTCAGTTGCGCCCTCGCCATGGATCGGGAGATGATACTCCTCAACGCGCAATGGAAGGAGAGGGGATATCCTGCCATGGGCGTCCGGATCGGCATCTTCACCGGTCCGGTGGTAGGCGGCCTTTTGGGGAGCAGCAAGCGTTTGAAATACACCACCATCGGGGACACGGTGAACACGGCCTCGCGGCTGGAGAGTTTCGACAAGGAGATCGCCAAGGACGCGCGCTGCCGCATCCTGATCGGAGACACCACGCTCGGGCATCTCGGCGACAGCTTCGCCGTGCAAAAGATCGGTTCGGTCAGCTTGAAGGGTAAGGACGACAAGATAACGGTGCACCAGGTGCTGGGGAAGGTCCAGGAGGAGTCATGACCAGGAAAAGATTGCGTTGTCTGGCAGTTGCGACGGGGCTTGTTTCCATCTCCGTCGGAGCATGGGCGTCCGGAGAAAAAGGCGCGGCGGAACCGGTGAAGAAACTCTCTCCGGCGGCGACGTCGATTGCCAAGCCGTCCTACAAGCCCCCCCTGCGCGGGGCGCCGTCGGGGAGGGTCGGCGGCGGCACGAGGGGAGCCAGTGAGCGGGAGTCGTTCTCCCTGCTGGTCCTGGCACCCGACCATCTCGGCTACACGGTCACGGAGCAGCCCTGCCTGTACTGGTACATCTCCAGGGCGACGACCTTTTCGGTGGAGCTGACCGTCATCGAGCGAAACGCCGTGAAGCCGCTGCTGGAGAAGGTGATACCGTGGCCGTCGTCGGGAGGGGTACAGGGAGTCTGCCTGGCCGATCATGGGGTGAAGCTGAAGAAGAACGTGGCCTACAAGTGGTTCGTCACGCTGGTAGCGGATGCGCAACAGCGCTCGAAGGACATCCTGGCGGGGGGGATCGTCTCGTACGTCGACCCGTCGCCCGCCCTGAGCGACAAGCTCTCGGCTGCCGGGGAGGCGGGGAGCGCTGCGGCCTATGCAGAGGAGGGGGTGTGGTATGACGCCGTCGCCGCAGTTTCCCGTCGGATCGCTGCGGCACCTGGAAACGCCGAGTTGCGCCGCGCGAGGGGCGCACTGCTGGAACAGGTCGGTCTGAAGGAGATAGCGGAGCACGACCTGAGGTAGCGAACGCGGCGGGGCTCAGATCTCCCTGAGGTTCCCCGCTTCGTCTTCGCTCCCGACGCTCAGCGCCTCGAGCTGCGCCTCCAGGTGCACTATCATCTCGCCCACCTGATGCAGGTAGGCGGCGGGCGCGTCCGCCAGGGCGCGCAGCGCCGACTCCAGACGCCTGGCGGCGGAAATCGTCGCCTTCAACGGAATCAGCGGATTGACCTCCTCCCTCAGGGCGGCGACTTCCTTGTACTTCTTCAATACCGTCGGGTGGCTCCGCTCCTCCTCGACCACCTGCTTGCGCAGGTCGCCGTACTCCTCTTCGGTGAAGCCCTTTTCTTCCTTCGCCTTTCTCAGCAGATCGATGGAGCGGTAATCGGGGAGCGGCTTCAAAGGCTCGTTCGGAGCCAGCAACTGCGGCTCTTCCTTCTCCATGAAGCGGTAGGCCATGGTCAGCTTCTCGGCGGTGCCGCGCTTGATGCGGATCTCCTGCACGCAGTACTCCTCGAAAGTCCCATATCCCCACTCGCGGAAACGGTTCTTCTGGCTTACCTTGAGAAGCTGCTCGCCCAACTCGACCCACGACGACTTGAACCGCTTTGCCTTGGCCAGGACCTCATATCTCTCGGAGCCGGGTTCCAGATGCTCCATTATGGCCTCGATGTGCCTCTCGCTGTTCGATTTCGGTGTCTCCGGCATCCCTGTCTCCTTCTTTCGCCCGCGCCGTCAGCTGCGCGCAGGGGGTAGGGGGAAATTATCAGAATCCATCCCTTTTTTGAAGTTTTTTGTCTTGGATAAGAAAACGAATCGCGTTAGAATTTCCAATCCCGGAAAACCATGAGAAGGCTAAAGGCAAAACCTTTGGCC
>Ga0209212_1007983_pt1 | contig 11489 bp, 13 predicted proteins | sample RifGroC2_FD_183996 | JGI IMG/M metagenome (GOLD analysis project Ga0209212, IMG submission 183996) | Groundwater microbial communities from Rifle, Colorado, USA - Groundwater C2 (SPAdes) (version 2) | ecosystem: Environmental > Aquatic > Deep subsurface > Groundwater | place: Rifle, Colorado...
CTGGCACGCCCGAACAATAGGCATTAGCGACAATTGTTCCGCTCTGGTCGCCGACGCAGGTAACGCTCCGCGTGCGGTACTGCCAGACGCACGGCCGTCCGTAGCAATCCTCGTCGTCAACGTTAATCCAGCCGCTCCAAGCGCCATAAACCCAAGCATAAGAAGTGTTAATGATCGTAGTCGGCTGCGGCGGGTTGTTCAGCCGATTGATCAATTCAAACAGCGTTAGGCAAGTCGTGCCGTCCGCGCTGCACCATTTATCAAAGTACATCTCCGGCAAGGCCTTCTGCCACGAACCGATCCCTTCCGGGCTGGAAACAAAGAGCTTATTCGCGCCCTCGGTCCCATCCGCGATCCGCACCTTGCCGATCACATCCAGCTTAGTAACGTCCGTGGGCCTGGTCGTGCCAATGCCGATTCTGCCGGCGTTGGTAACCGTAAAAACCGTGCTGTTGGAGCTATTATTAATTTGAAAATTAGCGGCGCCGCCATTGCTGTTAACGCGCAGCTGCAGGCCGTCAAATGAATTAAGGTAAAAAAAGTTATCTGTCTGATGATCAAAAATCTGTCCAGAAATGGCTAAACCAGCTAAGGGACCGGTGATTTTAACTTGGCCGGCCACTTCCAGTTTAGACGACGGATTGGTTGTGCCGATACCGACATTGCCGTTGCCTAAGATGCTCATTTTTACTCCGATGTTCGCCTGCGTATTGGTATCAGGGTTCTGAACAAAAAAATCCAAACGCGGATTAAGCCAATTGGGAGTTGATTGCGTGTTGACTGAACGGATAGCGGCTCCATAGTCATCATTGGCATCTCGCTGAATAAAAAGCAAGCCGGTAGCGTCATTCACGCTGGTCATGGTCCCGCCCGAAAGACGAAAAACATTATTAATTCCACTGCCGGTTAAGCCGCCGCCGTTGACGGTAAGCTTGTTGTCAGGCCCGGCTGTGCCGATGCCGATGTTACCGTTCTCAACAATTAGGCCATAAGGGCTGGCCGGATAATTTTGATTGACAATTCGTAGCGCGCCTAATTTAGTTTGCGCCAACGGCCCGATATTTAAAGGCGCGTCGCAGCCCAGCTTGCCGCTAGCGCAAGTCGGCGGATTAACTGAAGGCGCCGTCCAGGCGGCCAGCAGCGATTGGAAAGAAATGGATAGGCCCAAAATTAAAATAACGGCCGCAGTAAATAAAAAGAAGTTTTTGAAATGTTGGCAATTCATATTATACTGCTTATTTTTACGCCAGCGGCAGCTCCACATAAAAAATACTGCCCTGGCCCACCTCCATATCTTCCCAGCCCTTGCCTTGATGCGCTTCCACAACTATCTTGGTCGTGGAAAAACCATAATCGGTGCTGTCCATATTTTTTATAAACCTAGGGACTTAACGATATTTTTTAGATATTTCGGAACATCTTTTAGGCAAGCTACCATGGCCGCGAAAACTTTCTTGGCGTCAATTTCATCGTAATTTATCAAAGTTATTTTTCGACTGATAAGTTTTTTATCAATTGGCATAAGCGCTGATTATTTTTTTATTCAAATTTTTTTCCATGGCAAAATACGGGGCGTAATCGTTATAGGCGTTAAAAGCGTAAAGTTTAAATTTCAAAAATTCTTCCCGGCTGCCGTAGAGTAGAATCGGCTTCTTACTGGCCTCGAAAAGCAATAGCGGATTGGCCTTATTTAAAACCGATAAATCAACATTTTTGCTAAAAAGATGGGACAATTCATTTGTTAAACCGATTTGCTCTTTAAAAGAAACTTCTTTAAATCCCAAAACCGCAATGTCCAAATCGCTATCCTTTCTATTTTTCCCATCAGCAAAAGAACCAAAAATAACAATCAATTTTAATTGAAATCTTTTAGCGATTTTAGCGATTTTAAATTTTTGCCTGCCAGTCGGCGGATTGGTTGTTTTCATACTGATATTATACTAAAAGCAGCCGAATAATACAAATTTTTGTAATCGTCAAAATAATTTTTTAGCCGTGGATCGGATAATCGGCAAATTTAAAAAAACAGGCCGTCTTTTCAAGACGCCTATTTTTTATTTCCCCTCTGATAAAGAGCCTGTCCCGCGCTTGATGCGGGAGGGTTAGGGAGATTGTTTTGGTGTTTGATGCTATTTAACCCCGTCTCGGCAATTCCAAGAAAAAAGTACTGCCCTTGTCCTGGCCTGCCGATTCGGCCCAGCATCTGCCCTGATGCGCTTCAATAACCATTTTGGCCGAATACAATCCATAGCCGGTTGAGTCCACATTAATCCTTAACGAGTCCTGGCCTCGGCCGCCTTCTTTAAAAAGATTCTGCTTGTCATCAGCGGTAAGCCCCACTCCAGTGTCTTTAACGGAATAAATAACTTTATCGTTTCGCTTCTCCAGGCCGACGGTCACGCTGCCATGCAAAGTGTATTTTAAAGCATTGTCCACGAAACTCTGCGCCGCCTCTTTAAGCCAAGGGGCATCGCCCAAAATATTATAACTGCCAGCTTTAATTTCGACCTTTAATTTCAGGCCTCTCTGACTGGCCTGTTCTTTTTTACTATTAACAATTTCCTCGGTCAGCTTCTTAAAATCAATCGGTTTCATGTCATATTTAACTTTGCCGCCTTGCAGGTTGGCCGCGCTTAAAACCAAGTCAACCGTCTTAATGCCTTCATTATCCGAGCGTAAACCTTTTTCCGCTATGTCCTTCATTTCCGGCGAAATAACGCCGAAAGCGCCTTCCAGCAATTCGGCGAAAATGTATTTGGATCTGGTAAATGAGCCCTTAACTTTATGGGTAACTAAATGCACCAGGGCTTCCCTTTGCTTTAAGAGATTTTGCAAATCAACATTAAGTTTGGCCAGTTCTTCTCTCTGCTGGACTTCAACTTTAACGGATCTAACCAGAGCATAGCCCAAGGCGATTACAAATAATAAAGTTAAAATTACCACCACCCGGACATTTTCAATCTTTCTTATAAATAATATGGCAAGTACCAAAAATCCAAGGGCAAACACAAGCGCTTGTGCTCCAATTAGTTTTATGTTAAACACTTTAAATTTCACAATCATATAAGCTAAAAATGCTACGAATATTGGCATGCCAAAAAGACCAGCCTGCGCTAAGGTCCAGTTTTCAGTCAAACTCCCTATGATATTTCCAGAAGTTAAACTAAGTAAAAATAATATTATACCTGTCGCAATAAAAATGATCTGCCTTTTTTCTCCTCTTGTTGCATCCCAAGATTTACGGAATGTAAAAAATAGTATCCATAATGTGTAAATAATCTCAATACCATATCCATATAAAGTAAGTGGCCCTTCTGTTGTTTCTCGATAACAATTACTTAAATCAAATCCGAGGAGTGCAAATTTCGTTGATGCAAAAAGAATGGTTGGTATAAGAAAAACTGTGATACCTAACTTTTTTTTAAGACTTATGTCGTTTTTGGTTATAAATATGTAAATGAAATAAACACAGGCAGCATAAATTATCGGCTCAATAATGACTTGTAATGACCAAAAAAACATTATAAGGCCAGGTTTTTCATTTGCCCATAAGACAAGATCAGCAAATACCCATAATGAAAAAGTTGTGGTAATAAAAAATAAAACTTGGCTTATTAAAGACTTCCTATCTTTTAAAAAAATAATTAAACCTATAAAAAAAGAGGGTATCAAAGCAAAAAAGTGAGAATAATATATAAGAGGCGCAAAAACATTATCAGAGATAATTAAAAATTTTGCAGTATCCCATTGACACATCTCTACGAATGTTTGAATTGATGTTTCCATATAATTATTCTTCTAACAAGGCTTCATTAAATGCTTTTTCATCCGTAAAAATTTCAAAATTTTCTTTAATCACAAAAGTATAATACGAAAAAACTATTGATAAAAATACCAAAATAATAAAAATGACTATGAATTTTTTTGACTTATTTCCCATTGTTTTTGTTTTTATGATATTTAATATAAACTTGCTGAAAATATTTTGATATATATGGTAAATAGCCATTAAACACCTCTTTAGGCAAAAACTGAATTGATTTTATAATTTTGCGGCATTTTTTACTCCCGCACTTACATCTTCTAGGCAGTTCCCATAGAGCGTCTTCCTCGGTTATGGAATAATCAATTAAAACTTCCTCTCCTTTTTTTATATTTCTCAAAGCAACTACAGTTTTAGACCCTTTTATCCCGGCGTTTGGATCACAGGAATGATTAATATGATTAAAGATTACTTTAGGATCGATCCATTTGTTTTTACCTATACCAATCCAATTAGGTCCGGCAGAAGAAGTCTTTTTATCAACTACGGCATGGTTTATAATTGGTCCTTTTATCAAAGCTATAATTTCGCCTTTTTTTATATCTTTTTTAGCAAAAATTCCATTGCCATCAATATTACTTTTATCCTTATATATTTTTTTATGTTTTTGTTTACCATTCATAACAAATGTACTATAATTATATCATAAGTTACTTAGTTAATGAATAAATTTTATGAGTATAATTAATGCATCGTTAATAGTAATTGGATTAAGTTTAGTCGGTGTCTTAGGAGATTATTTTATAAAACTGTCTGGCAATAGTGAAATTAAGTATGTTGATTTAAAATTGTTTATAATCGGTTTTGTGGTATATGCTTCAACGGCAATAGGTTGGTTTTTTGTAATGAAACACATAAAACTGAGTACGCTCGGGGTTATTTATGGAGTTACTACGGTTGTAGCCCTTACCATAGTTGGTGTTTTATTCTTTAAAGAGCACTTGAATATTTATGAAATTATAGGGATAATCGCCGGAGTATCTTCTATAATTTTACTTTCTAGGTTTGGATAAACATCATATCTTACTTTTTCTCATTTTAGGATTAACTGATTTTATTTTAGCACTTTTTTGAAAATAAAGCCAATTTCTCTATTTGATGTTATCCTTTACTTTTTTGTCCGCTGGCTTCTAAAATTTTATGCCAATGCTTATGTCTTGGCAGACTACCTAAATTTTATGGTAAGACTTATTTTTTATTTTCTTTTGAAATAATTAAATTGTCTATAACTAAATAATCTAAACCGCTATTATAAAACATAGCCATAGCATCTTGAAGAGTGCAAACTATTGGTTCCCCAAATCTATTAAATGAAGTGTTGAGAAGAGCCGGAACGCCTGTAATCTTATAAAATTCATTAATTAGTAACCATAATTTTTTATTTGTTTTTTTAGAAACAGTTTGAGGTCGCGTAGAGCCGTCAATATGTACCACGGCAGGGATTAATGATTGTTTATTTTTTTTAACCCGAAAAGTTTTTAGCATAAAAGGAGAAGATTGAGCATTCTCAAAATATTCATCTTTATATTCCTCGAGAGTGCTCGGAGCAAACGGCCTCCATAATTCTCTTCCTTTAATTATATTAACCCTTTTCCACATAGCTTTTTTTAAAGGACTTGCTAATATACTCCTATTACCTAAAGCCCGAGGGCCGACCTCCATTTTCCCCTGGAACCAGCTGATTATTTTATTTTTTGCTAATAAGCAAGCTGTTTCTTTACAAATATTATTCGATATTTTATATCTTATTTTACTTTCGTTTAATATTTTCCTTATTTGGCGATTAGCATAGTGTGGCCCCAGATAAATATGTTCTAGCCGGGAGAAGTCTGCATTTTTGTCATACAAGGCAGAGGCATATAAAGCAGCCCCCGCGCTTACGCCCGCATCATTGGCGGCCGGGAAGATATAAAGAGTTTTAACGAGGGGATTATATAATAATTTGCCGTTGGCAACGCAATTTAATCCCACGCCACCCGAAATACATAAGTCGTTACATCCGGTCATTTTAACGGCAAGGATTGCTAAATGATCAATGGCTTTTTCTAAAACTGCTTGTGCCGAAGTAGCGAAATCTTTATATATTTGAGGTATTTCTAGTTTTGAAATTATTCTGTTTTTAGATTTTTCAAACTCGTATTTAATGCTGTTTGGTTGATTGATAAATTCTTTTATTTTTTTATGCCATAAATTTACAAGAGTTTCTTGTTCGTCTAAATGTTCTGGGCTATATTTCAATTTACGCGGTAACACTATGTTATATCCGGAATTTCCAAGTTTAATATTTTTAAAATTGAAAATGGATTTACCATATGGGGCTAATCCCATTGTTTTCCCGCTGTCAAAATAATGGAATCCTATATATTTATTAACAGCTTCATAAAAATAACCGAGAGAGCTTTGGATGGGAAAAGATTTTAAAACTTTAATTGTTTTATCTTCTCCATAGGCTATTGAGGTAGAAGAATCTTCTCCTTGGCCATCTATCACTAAAATCGCCGCTTTCTTTAAACCGGAAGTAAAAAATACGCTAGCGGCATGAGCTATATGATGCGGCACAATAACTAATTTTGGTCTTTTATCATATCGAAATATTTTTTTGGGGAATATTACGTCCAAAATCTCATCGTCAGTATAATTAAATTTTTTTCGCCGCAACTTGTACGCCAATTTATAGTCCCAACCGAAAGCAACTATATCTATCTGTTACGATGTATTAGGTAAAAAGTATTTATTTGATTCTCAAAAATTAAAATTTCGACCGTCGGTTTACGGCCTTTTAATTGAAAAAGGCAAAGTTCTTTTATCTAAACAATGGGACGGCTATGATTTCCCCGGTGGTGGAATTGAAATTAGTGAGACCGTTGAGCAAGCATTAATTAGAGAGTTCAATGAGGAAACTGGCTTAAAGATAAGACCGGTTAAACTGATTGATGTTAGTTCCTCTTTTTTTGTCGGCCGGATTCAAAAAGGACCATTTAACTCCATCTTAATCTACTATCTTGTTAAAAAAATAAGCGGCAGATTGTCTATAGACAACGCGACAAAATTAGAAAAGCTATATATCGGCAGGCCAGAATGGGTTGAGATAAAAAAGATTAATCAGGTCAAATTTTATAATTCCGTTAATAATACTGAACTAATAAAGAAAGCGCTAAATAGCAAATAAAAAAGATATTCTACCACCTTAATATGAAATACAATAAAATCTATAAAAACAATAGCAATGTTTGGGGCGATGACCCAAACGAACTTTTACAAAAAATCTATAACCAGGCAGAAGCTGGCTCGGAATTTTTAGACTTGGGCTGTGGTCAAGGCCGTGATTCTTTATTTATGCTTAAAAACGGATTTAAAGTAACCGCCGTAGATAACTCGCGAGAAGGCATTAAAAAAATTAAAGAATCTGTTAAGGTCGAAAAGTTATCTATATCTGATATTAATTTGCTTTGTAAAAACATTAAAATCTTTAAAATTGAAAAAAATAAGTATACCATTATCAATGCTTTTAATTCCCTGCAATTTTTGTTTAAAAAAGATGCGTTGAAATTAATTAAAGAAATTAAAAAAGCCATAAAAAAAGAAGGATATATTATAATCTCCGGTTTTACTGCTAAAACAGCGGCTATTGATAGTCGCTGTTTCTTCAAACCGCAGGAATTAAAAAAAATATTCTCGGATTTTAATATTATTTCTTACGAAGAAAAAATGATACTGGATAAAGGCCACCCGGGAAAGCCTAAACCGCATAAACATAATGTCGTAAAAATGATAGCGCAGAAAATAAAAATACGATAATTATGGAGAAGAAGTTAAGTCAACCAACCCTATTCCGCTTAAAAATACCCTTAAATTTCCGGCCAAGTTAATAGAAACTCACTTCACCGCGTAATTCTTAGCCGCGAATTCACACTGAGAAATAAATATTTTCTTAAACGGCATAAGGGAGTTAAGCTCATAGAATACCAAAACAGCTTCGCGATATTCATTCTCGTCAACGCTGCGGTAAGACAGAGGCGCGCGACCATATGCTAAAAGTATGGCATTAGCCAAAAGACGCGAGGTTCTTTTATTGCCGTCTTCAAAGGGCTGGATGTAGCTTAACCCTAGAATGGCCATCAAAGCTTTAGCATGAGGATCGGCCATTTTTGCCACTGCTCGGCTTAAAGCTTCCACGGCTTCTAAAATTTGCTGGACATTATCCAGCGGCCGATAAATTGAACCTAGAACCCCTACCGGCCTTTTCCTTAAACCCAACTCCACGCTTAAACCCTTAACTAAAATTGCGTGCAGCTCTTCCAAATTCTTGCGAGTCAATGTTTTAAATGTACCGGCCTGCTGGCGGACATAGTTAAAGGCCTCTTTGTGGTTTAAAATCATCAGCGCCTCTTTCCGGTCGTGCCCGGGCGCTTCTTTATTCTCTAAAATCAATTTTTCCGTATCCAGCAAAGTATAGGTATTGCCTTCAATTTTAGATGACTTCCAGGATAATTCAATGATTAACCGCTCCAACTCTTTTTTTTCAATCGCCGGCGATAAATCTTCGGTCCTCTTCTGATATTCGGCAGTGGCTTCATGCAAAACTTTTAACTCTTCCGGACTAAAAATATCTTTGGGAATATTTTCCAATAACTTAAAATTATATTGTTTCAGACCTAAACGTTTGTCCGGTTCAGTACTGCAATATTCTTTAGCATCAACCTCGGCCGAAATTCTGCCTTTGACGCTGATATTATAGCCGGTTGAGCGTCCGGCGCCGCTTTTTTCTAGCAATCCGATCTTAGCCATCTCCGATAAAATTCTTTTTACGGTTACCGGAGAAATATCTTCGCCCGCCGTTTTTATCTCTTGATGAATTTTGGAAGACGGTAAAACCTGCCCCCCGAGCATTAGCTTAATAATTTTTTGTCGTTTTTGGTCTATTTTAATCATATTTTATCGTATCATTTATCCTATTTAATCGTATCATATTGATACGATTAACACCATGCCTCGCGCAATGCGTTGGGTTCTATCTTGACATCCCCCATATTTTACTTTTAACAAAGTTTATTCTTACGCCAACTTATCACTAATTTTTTATAATCGCTCTTGGTAAGGCCCATGATTATTTCGTCAAAAAATTTATTGCCCTTGCTGATTGATTGCCTTTTAACATTAGCGTTCTCATGGTTTTTAAAATTATTTTTTGTCCTCAACCGTTTCTGCCGCGCCGACTTCAACGGCCGGGTCTATGGTGTCTGCCGAATTTAGTTCCGTGGAGTTTTCTTCGTCACCTGCCCCGACCGCATCTAAAGAAGCGTCCTCACCCTCTTCTTCGGCCGGTTCTATATTAACAACCTGAAAATCCTGCTTAACCAGAATTTTGTAAGATGTGTAACTTATGAAGGCAACCGTTATAATCAATAACGCGGTTAATAATATTTTTGATTTTTTATCCATAGATTTATTTAAATTAATTCTGTTTTCTTGTTCTTTTGACTTAAAAAACATATAATTTAAGACATGGAAAAACCTGTGGAAAACCTTGACATTTAGATTATTGTGTGGTAAGTTCAACTGTTGTTTCTTTATTAAGAAATACGCACTTTACAAGGGGTGGAGAATACACTATTATCCATCGTTGCATCTCGTGCGGTTTTGAAAAGCGGAACAAGGCAGCGAAAGACGACGACTTTGAGACAAATGTGCGCATATTCTATCACTCAATCTTAAATTTGTAACCATTAACTTCTTCCAAAAATTCCAAAGTGGCGACTACTGACGGATTACCGGATCGCTTTAAAATAAATCTTGCGCCATACTTTTTTACCAGCGGCGTTAAAAACTCATCGCCCCAAGACGGCGAAAAAGTATTAACCCCGTCAAAATCAACCTCAATGATTTCTTTTTTGCCGGCGCCGGACAAAGAAGGCGCGAAAGCCAACAAAGCTTCTTTGCCTAATTGCCTTGAAGTTAAAGTCAGACCGAATTTTTTTAATTGGATTATCATATCATTTATTCTAGCAAAACTTAATTAACGCCAAACAGCCGTTAATAGAAATTTTCGCTTCAGTTATGTTTAGGCCATGGCTTTTCTTATTGATTCTTAATTCGGCCCGGCCGCTTTTAAATAAAAGATCATACTTTTTATCCGTAACTATTTTTCTGACAAATTTCAATCCATTGCCCCGGTTTTCCGGCGCCCGTCCGGATATTATTTCGGTGAAAGCCGTTCTTAAACCGTCTTGATCATTTTTTAAACCAGGCCTGACCTTTTTTAGGGTAGCCAAAACTCCTTGGCCGCGATCGGCAATCGCCGCTTGCCTTTGGTTGATATTATAAATAAAAAACACTCCCGGAATATCGGGCCAGTTGCCAAGATTGTGGTCATACGCGTTATTGCCGATTTCTCCAATAATGGAAGCCGGTAAGGAAATATTACCTGCTAACGCGCCGGATCTAATAAGTTCGCTTTCCAATCTAGCTAGCCGCGCCTGAAAAATTGAACTGTTGGAACAATAAAAATCAGACAACGGTTCGGTCGCGGTTTTACTGCCTGCCCATCTTAGAACCAATTTATAAATATCCAGCCTAGGCATCAATTCGGCCAATAGGTCGCCACTATAATACCTGTAGCCCGAACTCTTAGGGCGTATAGCTGGTAATTTTCCGCTCTTATCCCAACGGCGTAACGTATCTATGGAAATCCCCAATATTCCCGAGGCCTGATTAATTGTCATTAACTCTTTATTTGGCATAATTATATTATACTATACGCCATTCTTAAAAACTATGCAAATTTAATATATTCACTAATTAACAAAATTTATTAAATTTAGCTAAAGTTAAACAAATATATAACTAATTAATAATTTATCAATTTAACAATCTATGCAAAAAAAATTATTAAAAAGTCAACATCAATTTTTTTAATTTTTTTACAACCCAATAATTTATAGGGAGCGGAGCGCGCCTTGTTCAATTTTAGATGAATTACACAAAAAATAACGCTGATAATAGCGTTATTTTTAGTCGGCTCCCCGCTAAATTTTAGCGGGGAGCCGTTTATATTAAGAGATATTTACAAAACTATTGCTAATTGTCCAATTGAACCCAGCCGGTAGTCCTGCACCCATAAAAATTGTCGTTCTCGTATTTTATCGCGCCTCGATGGTCATTGTCGCAGGCCACATGGTTTGCATTGTTAATCTGTATGTCGCCATTAATCTGCAGCTTGCTCTTTGGCGCCGCCACGCCGATGCCGGCATTGCCGGTGATTTTAAAAATCACATTCCCGGACAAATCTACTCCATTCAATGCGGAAAAATAAATATCGCCCGCGGAATAAGTATTCTGAAACCAAAGATTATTCCCAAACGGCAGCATTCTAAACCCCGCCGTTGCCGCGGAACTGCCTATCTTAAATCCGCCCTGGTCGTTTTCCGTGGTTATGGTAATTCCGTTGGCAGCACTAAATTTAATTTTTCCGCTTACTTCCAATTTTTCCCCGGGTGCGGCCGTGCCGATGCCGACATTGCCATTTTCGTTTACTCTAAAAGCGTCTGTCCCGGCAGACTTAACAATGACTAAAGGAGAATAAGGCGCGGTAGCGCCAATTTTAATTCTTAAACCTTCGGTTGAAGCCGGCAGTTGGCCTAAATCTAATCTGGCCGCCGGGCTTGCT
>Ga0209212_1007985_pt1 | contig 11487 bp, 10 predicted proteins | sample RifGroC2_FD_183996 | JGI IMG/M metagenome (GOLD analysis project Ga0209212, IMG submission 183996) | Groundwater microbial communities from Rifle, Colorado, USA - Groundwater C2 (SPAdes) (version 2) | ecosystem: Environmental > Aquatic > Deep subsurface > Groundwater | place: Rifle, Colorado...
TGGAAATATACCCTGCCTTTGCGCTGGATCAGTTTTACCGTCTAACTTATGACGGTGATGTTATAGAATCAATTGAGGAGCGAGCCGCTTTAACCCTTAACAAAATTACGGCTCATAAATCGGTTGACATCTACCCGGCCACTCATTACCTGGCACCTACGGCGCGATTTCAACAAGCGATTAAAGAAATTAAGCATGATGCCCAGCAGCAAGTAAAAAAATTCCAAGCGACCAACAAACTTATTGAAGCTCAACGCCTGCAGGAACGAACTAATTTTGATTTAGAAATGATAGCCACAACGGGCTATTGCAATGGCATAGAAAATTATTCCCGATATTTTGATGGGCGTAAACCAGGAACTCCGCCCTTTACGCTAATTGATTACTTTCCCAAAGACTGGCTGCTATTTATAGACGAGTCACACATGACGGTGCCGCAAATTAGAGGCATGTATTCAGGCGACCGATCGCGCAAGCAAACTTTAATTGATTATGGTTTTAGACTGCCAGCCGCATATGACAACCGGCCATTGAAGTTTGATGAATTTACGGCGCGACTAAACCAAACCATATATGTTTCGGCCACGCCAGCTGATTACGAGTTAAATTTGTCTCAAAACGTGGCCGAACAAGTTGTTCGCCCAACCGGATTGTTAGACCCCAATGTAGAAGTACGCCCCAGTAAGGGACAAATTGAACATTTGCTGCAAGCCATAAAAGTTCGCACCAAGAATAAGCAACGAGTTTTGGTGACCACTCTAACTAAACGGATGGCCGAAGAGTTGGCTGATTACCTTCGTGACGAGGGCGTAAAAGTTCATTATTTGCATTCGGAAATAGATACCTTTGAGCGTTTAGAAATACTGCATGATTTACGAGCTGGTAAATACGACGTGATAGTAGGTATTAATTTACTACGTGAGGGTTTAGACTTACCTGAAGTTAGTCTGGTCGCCATTTTAGACGCTGACAAAGAGGGATTTTTGCGTTCGACCCAAGCCTTAATTCAAACCATGGGCCGGGCCGCTCGACATAGTGATGGGCATGTCATAATGTATGCGGATAAAATTACCAGTTCTATGAAGCTGGCTTTGTCCGAAACCAAGCGCCGGCGGCAAAAACAACAGGCTTATAACCAAGCTCACAATTTAAAGCCGCAAACCATTATTAAAAAATTGCAGGCCGATCGTTTAGCTGGCGGTAAACTAGCAACCGACGTGGTGCCGGTTGGTAAAGAATTAAAAATAAACAAATTGCCCAAAGAAGAAATAAAATTTATTTTACGCGACTTAACAAATCAAATGAATTTAGCGGCTGAAAATTTAGAATTTGAAAAGGCGGCCAATTTACGAGACCGCATAAAAGAAATTGAAGTGCTAGCCAAACCTGTTCATCGCTCAAGTCGCCGCCGACAGATTGGTAATTTAAAGTGTAAAAATTAAAAGTCAAAAAGACAGTGCCAGCTAAGGCTTAATTTTAATTTTTTAAAGCCATAAAATATAGCTTATGTCTATCAAAGAAAAAAAAGTTTTAGTTTTCGGCGCTTTTGACTTATTGCACCCCGGACATAAGTTTTTTTTGCGCCGCGCCAAAGAATTCGGACGCCAGCTAATTGTTGTGGTAACTCGCGATCACACCGCGGCCAAGCAAAAAGGCCGCCGACCCACGCAGTCGTCACAAACACGAATCGCGGCTTTAAAAAAAATAAAATTTATTAATAAAATTATTTTGGGGCAAGCAAGTTTAGATCATAAATATGCTTTGGTAAAAAAAATTAAACCCGATATTATTTGCCTGGGCTACGATCAACTAAATTCAGTAAAAAAGATAACCGCCGATTTACGCCGCCTGGGACTGAACACTAATGTTATTCGGCTTAAATCTTTTTTTTCGCGTCGATACAAATCCTCTATCTTAAGACAAAAACTAACTGCCAAACGCTTGCGTTAGTTAAAACCACCTGCTATACTGCTTTAAGATAGCAAAATTTTGATTTTTGGTTGCTTTAGCAACCACCCCGCCCTGGCGGGGTTAAAGCTTAACCTTTAATTTTAATTTTTTATTATGCCTATTAAAGCTGCCAGCTTTAAACACCTGCGACAGACCAAGGTACGCACGCTCCGCAACCATAAAGTATTAAGTACCATGACTAAAGTGGTCAAAGCCGCCCGCCGAGCTATAACTGCCAAGGCCGCTGACGCCAAAGATAAGTTAAAGCTAGCTATTAAGACGTTGGATAGCGCCGCGCAAAAAGGAATTATAAAGCCAAATACAGCCGCGCGTTTAAAATCCAGGTTAAGTAAGGCCTTAAATAAATCATTGAAGTAAAATATTATTTGCCTATTGTTTAAAAAATGGTCAACTGAATATCCGTTGACTATTTTTTAGGATATATTTACGGTAACGAAACTACTAATATACTATTGACATATTGGTTTTTATATGCTAGTATAGAGGCGTAAACATTCCCCAACTGGGATGTTTTTTATTACGCCAATTAGACTTTTTATGAAATTAACTCAAAAAAATTTACGGCAGATCAAACGCCTGACGGTGACAGCGATAGTTATGACTTTGGCTGTGCAATGGTTAATTCCACAAAATTCAGTAGCGGCGGCTGATGTTAATCACGCTATCGTAAACGTCATCTTAGATGAACCCTTAAGCTTGCCCGAAATTAATCCGCAAATTTTTCCGACTTCTGAATCAAGAGAAGCCAGGTATAAAATTAGGGTAACGGTATCGGCTTATTCCTCCACCGTCGACCAAACGGACGACACGCCATTTATTACCGCTTCGGGCGAAGTAGTACGTGATGGTATTGTGGCGGCCAATTGGCTGCCTTTGGGCGCTCACATTAGGATTCCGGAAGTGTATGGTGACAAAGTATTTGTGGTAGAAGACCGTATGAATAAGCGTTATAGTAACCGACTGGATATTTGGATGCCAACACGTGACGACGCCAAGGCTTGGGGTCTACAATATGTTACGATTGAAGTGTTATAACTAGAATCAGGAAGCTAGAGTGAACGCTTCGCGTTCACCCCGCCGTCGGCGGGATGGTTGCGCAAGGCAACCAGAATCTAGAACAAAAAAACCGAGTGCGAGGCTCGGTTTTTTGTATTCAACGGATTATCATTTTGGAGGCCTAGGCGGGAATTCTCTTTCCCCGCTTTTCGCGGGCGGTACCCGCATCCGCGCCAAGCTCCTTAAAGAGCCGGGGTGTTTAAAAATGTAAAGCAGTTTACATTTTTAAACTACCCTGCAATTCCCAATACCTAATTTACTATGGTACTTTTGGAGGCCTGGGCGGGAATTGCACCCACGTATAGAGGTTTTGTCATGACTACGCCAAACCCCACATAACAGAAGGCCTACGCTCTGGTTGTTTCGCTTCTTAGAGGCCTGGGCGGGAATTGCACCCACGTATAGGAGTTTTGCAGACTCCTGCCTTACTACTTGGCTACCAGGCCTCTAAGAAGCGAATGACTAATTAAGATTATATTTTTTTCTTAATATTTCCTTTTGCTGATGTTGCTTGTAAAACTTTTCACCCAGAACCGCTTTACTTCTACTCCCATATTCATGTGTTTCTAAAAGTTTCCATGGCCTATATGCCTTAGTAGATTTTACCTTGCCGGCATTATGTCTTTCAAGCCTACTATCTATATCTTGGGCGCTACCAATATATAAATCACCATTAACTAAGCTTAATAAAATATAAACGTAAAATCTCATAAAAGTTTTGTCATGGCTGCGCCAGATCTCGCATAGCGGGACAGACTCCTACCTTACTACTTGTCATAGCTACGCTAGATCTCGCGAAGCGATGAGCTACCAGGCCACACTTTATGCACACTAGACTCTAACAGATATTGAAGTAACAATCAAGAATGACAATAATGCAAGTTTCGTCAAGATTAAAAGCGCGTGCTAAAATGATAACATGGCCAGTAAAGAAAAATTTTTAATTTTTGATGGTAACGCCCTGGTGCATCGAGCTTTCCACGCGCTCCCCCCTTTGGCAACCAAGGATGGTTTGATAGTAAATGCCGTTTACGGTTTTACTACCATCCTATTGCGAGTGTTAAAAGAACTAAAGCCCAAATACGTAGCCGTGACTTTTGATTTACCCGGACCAACTTTCAGACACAAAGAATTTAAAGACTACAAGGCGCAAAGAGTTAAACAGCCGCAAGAACTTTATGACCAAATTCCGCTGGTTAAAGAGCTGGTGGAAGCTTTCCCTTTAAAAATTTACGAAGCCAAGGGTTTTGAGGCCGATGACGTAATTGGAACATTAACTAAAGAAACCGGCGATGCTATTGAAAACATTGTTGTCACCGGTGATATGGACACCTTGCAATTAGTTGATAACCAAACCAAAATCTACACTTTAAAACACGGCTTATCAGAATCAATGATTTACGACGCGGCCGCGGTTAAGGCTAGATATGGCTTAACTCCGAACCAAATGATTGATTTTAAATCCCTGCGCGGCGACCCCTCGGATAATATACCCGGGGTTAAAGGTATTGGCGAAAAAACTGCCGCGGAATTGATACAAGAATTCGGCAGTCTGGAAAATTTGTATAAAGAGATAAAAAATAATTCCAAAAAAACGGCCAATATCAAACCCAGAATTAAGGAATTATTACTGGAACAAAAACCACAAGCGGAATTTTCTAAAATGCTATGCACCATCGTTCGCGACGTTAAACTGAATTTTGATATAAAAGATTGCGCCGTCACCCATGTAAATAGCGATAATTTGGTTAAACTTTTTAGTCGGCTAGAGTTTAGATCCCTGCTTCCGCGCATCCCCCAAATCGCCGCCGATTTAAAAGTTGCCACCAAACAGGCTATAAAATTAAAAGGTAAGCAGGATTATAAATTAGTAGATTCTGAAGCCGAGTTAAAATCATTATTAAACAAAATTAAGCCAGCCGCAGCCGTGGCTGTTGATACCGAAACTACATCTACTAACCCCTGGCAAAGTGAATTAGTTGGTCTAAGCTTATCAGTAAAAGAGGGTGGGGGTTGGTTTGTTTCGGCTGGATTATTAAAAGGGAAATCGATTGCTGTTAAAGAGCTAATTAAAATATTAGCTGACCCCGAAGTTAAAAAGATTGGTCACAACATTAAATACGATTGGGAAGCTCTAAATCATTTTGGCATTACGCTTAACGGAGTTAATTTTGACACCATGGTGGCGGCTTATTTGCTTAATGCCGGATCAGAAAGAAACTTGGATTTAAATTCGTTGGCGTTCAAAGAATTCAGCTACCAAATGCAACCAATAGAGGATTTAATTGGCCCGAGGGGCAAAAAACAAATTACCTTGGCCGAAGTACCTTTAGATAAGGTAGCTTGGTATTCGGCTGAAGATGCTGATTTTACTTTACGTTTAAAAGATAAGCTCGAACCGCAGCTAAAGAAAGAGAAATTATTAGAGTTATTTAATGATATCGAAATACCATTAATTTCCGTGCTGGCGCAAATGGAACGTTGGGGCGTAAAAATCGACGATAAATTTTTAAGCGCTATGGGCAAACGCTTAAATAAAGAGTTAAAGGAAATATCAGCCAAAATCATCGAGCTAGCCGGCCACGACTTTAACATCGCCTCGCCCAAGCAATTAAAGGAAATTTTGTTTGATAAGTTAAAAATTTCTCCGCAGGGCATAAAGAAAACCAAAACTGGTTTTTCCACGGCCGCATCGGAACTGGAAAAAATGAAAGGCGCCCACCCGATTATAGATTTAATTATTGACCATCGGGAGTTAAGCAAACTGTTATCAACTTATATTGCCGCCTTGCCCGAACTGATTAATAAGCAAACCGGCCGTGTGCACACCAGCTTTAACCAAACCGTCACCGCCACCGGGAGACTATCATCAAGCGATCCCAATTTACAAAACATACCTATAAAGGGCGATTTAGGTAAAGAATTGCGCCAAGCTTTTATAGCTGAACCGGGACACGTCTTGCTTTCGGCTGATTATTCGCAAATTGAATTGCGTTTAGCGGCCCATATTGCGCAAGATAAAAAAATGAAAAGTATTTTTCAGAAAGGCGAAGACTTTCATCGCGCCACCGCGGCGTTTGTTTTTGGCGTGAAATTGGCCGAGGTTACTTCGGACCAACGCTACCGGGCTAAGGAAGTTAATTTTGGTGTTTTATATGGTATGGGCGCTTGGGGATTATCGGAACGAACCGGTATATCCCGCGCCGAAGCTAAATTTTTTATTGATAAATATTTTAGTGAATTTGCGCAACTCGCCGCTTGGATAGAAGATATTAAGGAACAGGTTAAAAAAACCGGTGAAGTGTTTACCTTACTCGGACGGCGGCGAAAAATACCGGAAATAAATTCAGGCATAGCCCAAGTACGGGCCCAAGCCGAGCGCATGGCCGTGAACCTACCTATTCAAGGCACCGCCGCTGATTTAATGAAACTAGCTATGATAAAGGTAGCGGCAAAATTGCCGGTGGTGTCTAAAGATAGTAAAATGATACTCCAAGTTCATGATGAATTAGTTTTTGAGGTTCCCGAAGCCGATGTATCTCGGGTAGCGAAATTTGTTAAAGACGAAATGGAAAACGCTCTAAAAGTTTCGGTGCCAATAGTGGTAGATGTAAAGCAAGGCCAAAATTGGGGGGAGATGGAATCTGTAGATATTTAGTGCCGAGTTTGCCCCTGCGGGTCACCACCCGCCATTCGGCCTCGCCGTTCGAGGCCCCGAGGCCCCCTCAGGCCCGCGCGGGAGCTCATGGCCGAGGGGTAGGGTAGCCTCGCCACTAGTTCCTAGAAATATTATGTTATTAGATATTGTAATTTTGCCGCCAGCTCACGTGGGTAGAATCCTTACCCGGGCTACCAAAAAAGCCTGCGCGGGGCTTCAAATCATCTACATAGTTGATGATATGCACCTTTACCACCATTTAAGTTTATTTCACATGCGCGCTCGCCCAAGTGAAATGCCACAGTTAATAGCTCAAATACGTAAAACACTCACGTCTTTTAAACCAATAATGATTACCTCCAAACGTGCGGCACCTTTTGGAAGAGGGATTGAGTATCACCTATCAGGCCGGGAAAAGTTAAAAGGAATAAACCAAAAAATTGTTAAAACTTGCGCACCATTGCGAACAGGTATGATGCCGTGGACATCAACACACGAGCCTACACAATCACAACTTAACAAACGTAAACGCTATGGTACGCAGTTGAATATTGGTTCGTCCTTCAAACCCCATTTCACTTTGGCTAAATGCAAAGAGAAAGATGACGCACTAAAGGTAATTAAACGCATTGGAAAATTAAACTTCCGTTTCATGACCTCAACTATTGGACTGTGCGAAGTAAATTACAATCACCAGGTGACAAAAATACTGAAAAAGTTTAAAGTATAATTCCATGCCGACTAAAAAACTCCCCACCTCTAAAACAACCAAGGCACCAGCGATTCATTTTTGGTTTGGCGATAATCAGTCGCTGTTACAAGTTGAGCTTAAACGCTGGCAGGAAGAATTTAAAAAGCGACACCCCGAATCACTAGTGGAAACCTTAGAACGCGGCCAAGAAAATTTACTGCCCAGCTTACAAACCGCCTTGGCAAACACGGGCTTGTTTTCGCAAACTAAGCTGGTTATTTTATTTAATATGGCGAAAAACCAAGACGATGTGGCCGAGTATTTAGAAACTGCCCTAGTCAAACTTCCAGCCGGAATTTTCGTAGTTATAATTGAACAAACAAAACCCAAGGCTACCAACCAACTGATAAAAAAATTAAAAAAGTTAACTGCCGAAGATGCGGCCATGACCAAGGAATTTAATTGGCTGGCACCAAAAGAATTAGAGCAATGGATTATAGCTAAGGCGAAAGTTACGGGCAGTAAAATATCCAGCACCAACGCCAATATGCTGGCTGGTTTAGTGGGTAATAACTTTTTACAATTAGAGCAAGAGATAAATAAATTAGCGGCCAACGCTAATTATAAAGAAATTTCCTATGACGCTATTTCTACCCTGGTACCCCAAACCATAACCGACGATGTGTTTGCGGTTATAGATGCTATTGGCCGACGAGATTTTAAACAAGCTATCAAGAAACTGGAAGATCAATTTGTATCGGATGTTTCGCCACAGAATTTAATTGGCACATTAGCCTGGCACCTAAGAACTTTGTGGCAAGTACGACAATACTTAGACACCCATAACCGCGCCACTTCCAGGCAAATAGCTGATGATTTAAAAATCCACCCCTATGTGGCCAGTAAAACTTTAGCGCAAATTCCCTATTATTCAGAAAACCGTTTGCAACACTTGTATCAGGAATTATCTGATTTGGACAATAAACTCAAAAGCACCAAACTTTCTGCCCCCGCCCTATTTAGCCTATTTATTAGTCGGCTGGCAAGTAATAGTTTAGTAAAGTAATTGGATCGCTACATTTATAGTTTTTTTGGCGGAGTTAGGGGACTTAAGAGTTGCGAAGCCCGTCCCCTCCCTCCGCCGGCCCCCACCCCGGGCACGCCACGGCAAACGCCTGTTCGGCCAAACGAATTTGCTATGCTAAGCGACCATAACACGCAAATTCTGAAGGCCCCACGACGGCGTTTGGTTATTTAAAAAATGCCACCATAACAAGAGAACCGTATAGTTAATAAGTAGCCGCGTGTTGTGTCCTAATGTGCATAGCGGTTACCGTGAGCGACGGTAATGCCGTCTTGCCGAAGCTCAAGGCGGTGATTTTTGTCACCACTTTTTCAAAAAAAAGTGGCAAGAGAATTAGTAATATATAATCTCCCACCCATAACGAAAAGGTTAAAGGGTCGCCAAATAATCTTTTAATGGCATTAAATTATAGTATGTAAAATTTAGACGGCCGTCTAAATTTTACACCGGTACCACGATTCTAGATTCCCGATTCTAGGTTCTAACTTTGTGCCGCTTCCTGCGGGTGAGCTTTGCGCCAGCTATTGGTTAATTTTATTATGCCCTCGGAAACTTGGTACGGTCGCGGTACCATCCTAAATATAGCGTTTTGCTCCATACCGGCGGTTTGAATTGTCACATCACCAAAATGCAAAATGGTGGCAAAAAAACCTTTTACTTCGGTGGATACATCTTCCACCCGCGACAACCTCAACTCACTGCGAAAACGATTGAATAATCCTTTTTGCTCAACCGAGATAATCCGTTCATTCGTAACTATCCAAACATCCAGATAATAATCTACCCAATCAGTCCACAAAAAAACCCACACGCCTAAATAATAAATGCTGGCACCGAGTTTTAATAATACCTCCGATAAACCGCTGCCAAATAAACTTTCCCACTGTTCAGGGAAATAGGTCAAAAATACCCAAGCCACCACCAGTGGCACTGACAGTAATAAAAAATACTCCAATAACTTAGTAAAAAAAGTAAACCGGTGGCGCCGCAAAAAATAAACAACCTGTTCTCCTGGTAACGGATTTGGTAATATTTTGCCTAAAAACATACCCAGTATTTAAAATGGCGCAAAAGAATTGGCAGATTGGCCAATGGAAATCTGCTGCTTCCAATCAATGGCCGCTAACGCCTCATAAGACAATAACAACACGTACATAGTGCCGGCAATTAATAGCAAAGTCATGAACATACCCAATGGCGACATGAAGCCGTATTTAACCAAGTGATACAAGCTGGCAGCGGCAAAAAATAAAATCATGCCGATTGCCAATAAGTAAGCTATTAAAAAATAACTGTAAGAAATATCAAAGTTGATTGTAAAATTAAACATCCCAGTATATCAACTTCGCTCGGCAAAAAAATAAGCGAGCCAAGCCAGTAATTAAATGATTAGATAATGATTTATAAATCATATTGATTCAATGCGCGGCTTTTGCCGGTGCGAGCTTAAGCGAAGTTGTATTACTGGGCATATTTAGTAATTAGTTATTAGTTCACAATTTGTCCCGGTGGGACACCACCCGCCAGTCGGCCTCGCCGTTCGAGGCCCCGAGGCCCGAGCGGGAGCTCATGGCCGAGGGGTAGGGTGGAACACAACTTAAGCCCGTGTCTATTCCTAATAATAAACTGTGAACTGTTATCTGTTAACTGTTAACTTAATTTACACTAAAATTTTTTGTTCAACCGAAACCGTAGGGGTAATGCCTAAATGTTTATAACCGGCTTCTGTCACTACCCGGCCCCGGGCCGTGCGGCTTAAAAATCCTAATTGCATTAAAAACGGTTCATAAATTTCTTCGATTGTCCCCATTTCCTCTTGCAAGCTGGCGGCAATACTATTTAAACCCACTGGCCCGCCTTTAAACTTATCAATAATCACTTTTAATATCTGCCGGTCCAAATCATCTAATCCCAATGGGTCCACTGCCAGCTGATTTAAAGCTGTTTCAGCCACTGGACTGGTAATTTTTCCGTCATGCATAACCTCGGCATAATCACGCACCCGTTTTAAAAGCCGGTTAGCAACGCGCGGCGTGGCCCGCGAACGCTGGGCAATGGCCGCCACGGCTTTTGGCTCCACGACTACTTTTAATAGCTTGGCCGCGCGCTTTACAATCTGTTCCATTTCGCCCTGGTTATAAAAATCCAAACGCCAAGTAGCGCCAAAACGGTTCCGCAACGGCCCGGAAATTAAATGATACCGGGTGGTGGCACCAATTAAAGTAAAACGCGGCAACTCTAAACGCAACGTGCGGGCCGAAGGACCTTTGCCTATTATCAGGTCAAGCGCAAAATCTTCCATGGCCGGATACAATACTTCTTCTATAACTTTATTAAGGCGGTGAATTTCATCAATAAACAATATGTCACCAGCCGCTAGGTTAGTCAAAATTGCAGCCAAATCTCCCGCCCGCTCTATAGCCGGCCCTGACGTCACTTTGATATTAGCATTCATCTCTTTAGCTATGATATAAGCTAAAGTAGTTTTACCTAAACCGGGTGGGCCATAAAGCAACACGTGCTCTATGGGTTCTTTTCTTTTCTTAGCCGCGGATAAAAAAATATGCAGATTGGCTTTAACCTGTTCCTGCCCCACGTATTCGGATAATGTTTTGGGGCGAAGAGTTGTATCCAAAACCTTATCCTCGGTTTGTTCTTTTTGAGCTATTACTCTTGATTCGTCTTTAGGCATAAACAAATTAAATCCTAAACTCTAATATCGAAATTCGAAACAAATTCTAATACCAAAATTCAAAACGTTTTGGTATTTGGATTTTGACATGTTGATTTAATAAAATTAGATTGCTTCGTTACCACTCGCAATGACAATAAGTAATGGGATTTGTATTGTCACCCTACCTCTCGGTCATGAGCTCCCGCTCGGGCCTGAGGGCCTCGGGGCCTCGAACGGCAAGGCCGAATGGCGGGTGATCTGCCGAAGGCATGATTTAGAAATTGGGAATTAGAATTTAGCATTTTCCTCTTTTATTTTTTCTACCCCTAACGAAAAGGATTAAAAAATAAATC
>Ga0209212_1007986_pt1 | contig 11486 bp, 10 predicted proteins | sample RifGroC2_FD_183996 | JGI IMG/M metagenome (GOLD analysis project Ga0209212, IMG submission 183996) | Groundwater microbial communities from Rifle, Colorado, USA - Groundwater C2 (SPAdes) (version 2) | ecosystem: Environmental > Aquatic > Deep subsurface > Groundwater | place: Rifle, Colorado...
TATGTGCCGGCCGATGACCTGACCGATCCGGCGCCGGCGACCACTTTCGGCCACTTGGATTCTACCGTGGTTTTGGCCCGGTCTTTGACGGAATTGGGCATTTATCCGGCCGTTGATCCGCTGGATTCTTCCTCCACTATTTTGGATCCTTTGATCGTCGGAGCGGAGCATTACCAGGTGGCCCGCGAGGTTCAGCAGGTGTTACAGCGTTACAAAGATCTGCAGGATATTATCGCCATTTTAGGCATGGAAGAGCTTTCACCCGAGGATAAATTAATAGTTTCCCGGGCCCGCAAGGTGCAGAAGTTTTTGTCTCAACCTTTCTTTGTGGCTGAAACGTTTACCGGCACTCCCGGCCAGTACGTGTCGTTAAAGGAAACAATCAAGAGCTTTAAGGAAATTCTGGCCGGCCAGCACGACAGCAAGTCAGAGCAGGCTTTCTACATGAAAGGCGGCATTGATCAGGTGCTTTAAGCCGTCAAGCTTTAGCTGTGCTTTTAAGGTTATCAGGGGTAATTAGCATAATATCAGCGAACTATGAAAATACAATTTAAAATCGCCACGCCTGAAAGAGTCGTTTACGAAGCCGAAATTGACCAGATTACTTTGCCCACCAAGCTGGGCGAGATTACCATTTTGCCTAACCATATACCTTTGGTCAGCGCGTTGGCTCCCGGTGAAGTTTTAATTAAGCAAGGTAAAGAGGAAGTGCCGTTGGCCGTCTCCGGAGGCTTTGTTGAGCTGAGTAATAATAAACTGGTCATTCTCGCCGATACCGCCGAACGGGTTGAGGAAATTGACACCGAACGGGCCGAGCAGGCGCGGGATCGGGCCAGAGCTTTGCTTAACAAAAAGCAAACGGCTGATGAAGTGGACTTTACCGCTTTAGCCGTAAAGATAGAAAAAGAAATGGCCAGGCTGAAAGTGGCTAACAAATATAAAAAGATTAAGTCCAGGCCGCAAATAAAATCACTAGAGGACCAGATAAAAACCATTGAGGATAAACCTTAAGCTTTATGGAATTTATTTATGCAGACCAGCATCAGGCCGAGGCGGTTCTTATTACCTCCATTGATTTTAGATTTAATCAAACGATGGTGGAATATGTCCGGGAAAATGTGGTGATCGGTTATAGCAAGCCGGAAAATAAGAGCCTGCATTTTGTTATTATTTGACCAGGTATTTTTAAAGGGTTATTGTGACGCTTTTTTAATTTTAATTACTTAATTATTTATCCGGCATCTTCACAGGCTCACCTGATGAAATTTTTTTCACCAGGTCTGATACCTGGCGCCAGTAATTGGCGCTGATGTATGCCTTTTGGGAAGGGTGCCGAATTAATTAAAAGATTATTATGACAGAATTGCTTGTTGAGTTTACTCTCCAGCTCGCCGTCATTTTACTGGTGGCGAAAATTTTTGGAGAACTGTTTGAAAGAATGGGTCAGTCGTCCGTTTTAGGCGAACTGATTGCCGGCATGGTCATTGGGCCTTATGCTTTAGGCTCAATCAATTTGCCGTTTTTCGGCAAATTATTTCCCATCGCCGAGCAAGTAGGCGGGCACGTTTCGGCTTTGCCTGTTTCGCCGGAGCTTTACATTTTTGCCCAGATCGGCGCGGTGATTTTATTGTTTTTGGTCGGTCTGGAAACGGACGCCAAGATGTTCATAAAATACGGCTTAAAGGCTTTAGGCGTCGCTATCGGCGGAGTCGTACTGCCTTTCTTTTTGGGCGCCTGGGGTACGGTCATGTTCGGTTTTGCCGAAAGTATGTTTGACGGCCCGGCTATGTTTATGGGAGCGATTATGGTGGCCACCTCAGTCGGCATCACCGCTCGGGTGCTCTCTGATATCTATAAACTGGATACCTCCGAGGGTGTTTCCATTTTAGCCGCCGCGGTCATTGACGATGTTTTGGGCATTTTGGTTCTAGCCCTAGTTTTATCTATGGGCAGCGGCGAAGGCGGCGTTTCCTGGGCCCAGCTCGGCCTGATTGGCGCCAAGGCCGTTGGTTTTATCGGCGTCGTGTTTATTCTGGGTTTGCTGTTCGCTAAAAAGTTATCCAGATTATTGCTTAAACTTCAGGGAAAAACTTATGTGGCGCTGGCCGCGGCCCTGTGTTTTTTGATCGCCGCCCTAGCCGAAGAATTTGGTTTAGCCATGATCATCGGCGCTTATTTAACCGGTGTCATCTTATCGGTGACCGAATTGGGGCATGAACTGGAAGAAAAATTAGTTTGGGTTGCCCACATCATTGTACCCGTCTTTTTTGCCGTAATGGGCATGCTCGTTAATTTTCAGGCCATGCTGTCCGCCCTGGCCTTTGGTCTGGTTATTACTTTGTTTGCCATTGTCGGCAAGATCATCGGTTGCGGTCTGCCGGCGCTGTTTTCCGGTTTTAACTTTTTAGGTTCTTTAAGAATCGGCTTCGGCATGTTGCCCAGGGGCGAAGTGGCCTTGATTGTCGCCGGAGTCGGCCTGGCCGCCGGGGTGATTAATCAGGAAATTTTCGGCGTTTCCATTATGATGACGATAATTACCACGTTAATGGCGCCGCTTATTTTAGTGCCGCTGTTTAAGATTAATAAACCCGGCTTAAGGCAGGCGGCCGAGCAGGCGGCCGCGCCACAAACCGTGGTGGAGCCGGCGTTTACCTGGAATGCCGGCGAGAATACTTTGGATTTATATCAGGAGAATTTAGTCTTAGTGCTTAAGGCAGCCGATTATAACGTGGTTGAAGAAGAAGGCGGCCGGCTGGTAGAATTGATGCATAACGAAGATAAAGGCAAATATATCACCCTCAAGCGCGAGGATAAAAAATTGGCCGTTGACTGTTCCCAATCCGCTTTGGATGATGTTAATCTGGCCGCGGTCAATGCTCAAAACAAAGCCGTGGCTTTGGTCAGCAGTTTTGCCAACCCTGGCACCGTTTAATCTCTAAAGAGTTTTTTACACCTGAGCGTCGAGTTAAACTCGGCGCTTTTGTTATCATTGGTCTAAGAGCATTGCCGCCTGCCAGGCCCGGCTCATTGACAGGCCGCAGACTAACCGCTTGCTTTAATGTAACTTTGGTTTTCGCCGCCGGATTTATCGGGGGATATCCCTGATAGATCCGCGCATCTCAGTGATTCAGCTGTGATTTATCTGTGTCCTTAAATATGTTAAAATAGGCCTATGACCTACAAAGATAAGCTTAATCCGGAGCAAAAAAGGGCCGTCCAGCATGCCGAGGGGCCTCTGTTAATTGTGGCCGGCGCCGGCACCGGCAAAACCACGGTCATCACCGAGCGGATTAACTGGCTGATTACCGAAAAGCACCTTAAGCCCGAGGAGGTTTTAGCCCTGACTTTTACGGAAAAAGCGGCCGCGGAAATGGAAGAACGAGTGGATAAAGCCCTGCCTTACGGCTACGTGGATTTATGGGTTTCCACGTTTCACAGTTTTGCCCAGCGGCTTTTGGAAGCCCATGGACTGGAAATCGGCCTGACCACCGATTTTAAATTAGTTGACCAGACAGGCCAGTGGCTCTTGATCAGAAATAACCTGGAGAAATTTGATCTGGATTACTACAAGCCTTTGGGCAACCCGACCAAATTCATCCAGGCTTTGGTCAGGCATTTTTCGCGCTGCAAGGACGAGTTAGTCGGTCCGCGGGATTATTTAAAGTACGCCGAAAAATTTCGTCTGGATAATGATTTAAGAAAAGACGAGGAGGCCGCCATGGAAGTCAGGCGCCTGGAGGAGATCGCCAATGCCTATGATGTGTATCAGCAGTTGCTTTTGGATAACAACCTTCTGGATTTTGGCGACCTGATAAATTATTGTCTGGATTTATTCAACAAACGTCCGCAAATTTTAAAACAATATCAAAAACAATTCAAGTATATTTTGGTTGACGAATTTCAGGACACCAACTACGCCCAGTACCAGTTAATCAGGCTGTTGGCCGAACCTAAAAACAATGTCACTGTGGTAGGCGATGATGACCAGTCTATTTATAAATTTCGCGGGGCTTCGGTCAGCAATATTTTGGAATTTAAAAAAGATTACCCTAAAGCCAAAGAAGTCTTTTTGAACACTAACTATCGTTCACGGCAGAACATTCTGGATTTGTCCTATAATTTTATCCAGCTTAACAATCCGGATCGCCTGGAAGTCAAGCTTAAAGTTGCCAACAAAAAGCTTTCCAAAAAATTAAAGTCAGACCGCCCGGGCCAGGGGGTAATCGAGCATTTGCACGCGCCGACCCTGGAAGAGGAAATGGCTTCGGTCATCAATAAAATTCAGGAGCTTTTTCAGTCAAGCGATAAAATCACCTGGAATGATTTTGCCGTTTTGGTCAGGGCCAACGATCAGGCCAATGTGTTCGTCCAGGGTTTGGAGCGGGCCAACATTCCCTACCAGTTTGTGGCCTCCCGGGGTCTGTTTGCCAAGCCGGTCATTTTAAATTTAATCGCCTTTTTAAAGCTCTTGGACGACTATCATGAATCCGACGCTTTATATCGCTATTTGACTTTGCCGATGTTCAGGCTTGAGCCGCTGGAACTGGCTAAGCTGACTTATCTGGCGCGGCGCAAGGCTTGGTCGCTCTGGGAAGCAGTCTTGCAGGCGCCCGTCCTGACTAACGTGGACATGGCCGCTCAAAAAAGCCTGAATACGGCCATCAGTTACGTCCAAAAGTACGCCTCTTTGAGCAAGGAGCAAAAAACCAGCCGCATTGTTTTTGATTTTCTTAACGAGTCCGGCTATTTAAAATACATTGATTCTTTAGAGGAACTGGATAAGCGGCAGGAATTTTCCTACGTCGGCCAGTTTTATAAGCGTATTAAGTCATTTGAAGAACTGAACGAAGACCGGTCGGTCAAAAATTTTTTAAAAAATTTGGGCCTGGAATTGGAATCAGGCGAACAGGGCAGTTTAACGCCCTTGAGCGAAGAGGAAGGTCCGGACATGGTTAAAGTCATGACCGTGCACGCGGCCAAGGGTTTGGAATTTAAGTATGTTTTTATCGTTAATCTGGTTGATCGCCGCTTTCCGACCTCCGAGCGCCATGAAGCCATTGAACTGCCGGATGCCCTGGTTAAAGAAATTGTTCCTGAAGGCGACGTCCATTTGCAGGAAGAAAGGCGCTTGTTTTACGTGGCCATGACCAGGGCCAAAGAAGGCGTTTATTTTTCCTCGGCCGAAGATTACGGCGGCGCCAGAAAGAAAAAGATTTCGGTCTTTTTGAACAACATGGGTTTTAGTCAGCCGGCAGTCAAAACCATTTCCACCACGGAGCTGGAAAAGATCAAACGCAGTTACGTCAAAACCAGGCAGATCATCAAGGATTTGCTGCCGAAAAAGTTTTCTTACACTCAGATAACCGATTTTCAAAACTGTCCGCGTTTATATTATTATCGCTACATTTTAAGAATTCCTTTGCCGGGCAACCATTATTTTAGCTTTGGTTCCAGCATTCATCTGACCTTACAAAGGTTTTATGAAGAATATAAAAGGCGCAGCGGGTCTAAGCAGGGCGGACTGTTTGATGCGCCTGCCAAGTCACCAGGCCCTTCAACTTTACCCCTCAATAAATTGGGGGCTTCGCTCGGGGCCGACCAACAGAACAGTCATTCAGCCGCAATCAGAGATGTCGTTAAGCTTGAGGAGTTAATGAATTTTTATGAGCAGGCCTGGATTGACGATTGGTATCAGAACAAGAAACAGAAAGAAGATTATTTTAAGAGCGGCCAGGAGATTTTAAAACGATTTTATGAAAGTCCGCATCTCCTGGAATCAACGCCCAGTTTTTTGGAAAAGGGCTTTAACCTTAAGGTCGGAGAGTACACTTTAACCGGCAAGATAGACAGAATTGACGAAACTAAAGCCGGCTATAAAATTATTGACTATAAAACTGGCCGGGCCAAAGAAAAATTAGATGCTGACAGCAAGGCCCAGTTGTTGATTTATCAGATGGCCGCGCGGTCAGTTTTACCGTCCATCGTCACCGCCCTGGCTTATTATTATCTGGAAAACGACAGCCAGTTGAGCTTTTTGGGCACGGACAAGGAAATCCAAAATTTGCAGGCTAAAATCATCAAGACCATTGAGGCAATCAGGGATTTTGACTTTGAGGGTTTTCTGAAAACTCACGGAAAATGCGATCACTGCCGAGGGATTATTTAGATTCAATGATAAATTCAGCGATGATTCACCGATATCAGTTCGTTATCAGCGAGTCATCCGTGATTTATTTTTCAAGTTTAGCTTGATCAGCGACCTATCAATAACCAAACATATGACAACATTATTATTGGCTTCAAACGGCACTGTCGTTGACCATCATATCGTTAAAATAGTAAACAAGCCGCCTGAGGAAATTAAGGTGGCTTATGTTACTACCGCTTCCCTGGACGCCGGGCGCCTGTCTAATAAAAATCATCGAGAGAGGCTGGACGGGCACATAAAAAATATGACAGATCAGGGTCTGGAGGTAGAAGAAATAGATGTTAATGGCAAGACTCAAGCCGAGCTTACAAAAATTTTGGCTGACAAAAACGTTGTTTACGTGGCCGGGGGCGATAGTTTTTATTTATTAAAAGCGGTCAGAGACAGCGGTTTTGCCGAAGTCATCAAAGCGCTCGTCAGCCAAGGCGTTGTTTATGCCGGCGCTTCGGCCGGAGCTTATCTGGCCTGCCCGACCATGGACATGGCCACCTGGAAGCGCGGCGAGGATTATCGCGCTTTCGGTTTAGACGATCTTAAGGCTTTAAATCTGGTGCCGTTTTTAATCGTGGCTCATTATATTGAAGAGTTGCGGGATATTTTGGCTGTTGGCGTTATGACTTCAGCTTATCCGGTTAGAATTTTAAAAGACGGCCAGGGACTTCTGGTCAAGGACGATCAAGTGGAGTTTATCGGCGAAGGGGACGAGGTCAGGTTGATTGGGTAGGTTGGTTAGATCGGGTGAGCGGGCGGATTGGTGATTGGGGGTGGCCGGTTGTTGGGGTTTATATAAGAGATAATCATTGGGAGGCAGCTTAGCTTCCGACTTGACAACGCGTCGCGTCAAGCCCCAATGCTTGGCATTGGGGAAGGATAGCGACCCGTAATCTTGAGCAAAAGCATAGATTCCACTATGATTGAAGCATGACAGCAGTTATTCACTCCAGCCATGCCCGATATGACCTCTGGTATCATTTCGCCTGGTCAACCAAGTACCGCAAGCGTATTTTCGTGAACCCGGAGACGCAAGCTGAAATCAAGGAGCTTTTGCGAAAGATTGCGGCAGAGTATGACATGACCATCGGCGAGGTTGAGGTTCTTTCTGACCATGTCCACCTGACGCTCGGCGCCCCTCCGAGGATTGCTCCGTCCCGAGCCGCCCAGATTCTCAAGAGCGTTAGCACGAAAATGCTGTTTCAACGCTATCCTTGGCTGAAAAGCCAGTATTGGGGCGGCGAGGTGTGGGTTCAGGGCTACTTCGTCAGAAGTGTCGGCCCAGGCCTGACCAAAGAGCAAATCGAGAAATACATCCAGGAGCAATCTGAGGAAAGATAATATTAGATCAAGCTCCGGTGCTTGGCACCGGAGTAAGCCGAAGGCGCTTGACAAAAACGCGGTTATTTGCTAAGTTATTATATTCTATTTTTATTTTTAAGACAATTGTTTTCAGATTTCTGCTTACCAGCGGCCAAAGCCAAGAGTCTCCCTCCTAGCTCAGGGCCGGTAGCCATTAAGTTAAGGTTTTGCGCCTTTTGGCGCGGGATCTTACGCTGGTAAGTAGTAGTTTGCAAACGACAAAGTACCTTCAAAAAGACGCCTTTATTTCGGGGCGTTTTAAAAACTATGTGTCATCTAACGAAAGGGATCTGCTTATGTTGCGCTCCAGCCTTTGGCTATTGATCGTCGTGGCTGTGGTTTTTATCGGCTGCGGCCCGGACGAGGAATCGTCTCCAGTAGCGCCTCAACTGACTATTGGGGACGATAACCAAGATCAGGTCTGGCATGCCGGACCTGACCAGGGCTTGCTGGGTGTGACTGATTTTTGGTTCACTCCCGGGACCCTTCATGGGTCCTCAATCGTTGTGTACAACGGGCCGAGTAAAATCGGCTACGAAGTATACAATACCGAGGATCCATCTATCGTCTACTTCGTCCAGGGGTATATTGCCCCGGACGAGGACGCCATCCAGTCGGGCACCATCATCCCCCTGGATGAATGGGTCCATATCCGGATGGTGGTTTACTCGCCGTCCATTCCGGGCTGGATGATCAATTTTCTCAACGGGGTCAAAGAGATCTTTTTTGACGATCTCCAGCCCGGCTGGGTGGAAAGGGTGTTTGAAGTTGATGTTAAACTAAAGCCCAGTAATCCTGGCATTCACCCTCTGGTCTTTGAAAGGACCACGAATCGTTGAAGCCAGGCAGGGAGGCCTTGAGATGATCATAAACCGACACGTTGAGGTTAACGAGGCGGTCTTTTTTATGGATATCAGAAAGCCTATGGCGGTTTAACAATTTTGTTTGTGTTATATGTTACCCGCCGGACTCATTGTTGTGGCGGGCGGGTATGCTACATGTTCTGATTGTACTCATTCATAGCTTTTTTCAGCTCGTTAGAGAGGATAGCGCCTACGGCCTGATTAACCCATTTGATTGCGGCGCTGACTTTATTTTTTTCCAGCAAACCGAATTTTTGCAAAACAAATTTAGTGGTATTGGTCATTTTTTTGGGATTGTCGCTGGCGATGCCAATCCTGATTCTGATAAAATCTTTGGTTTTAAGATGATTGATAATTGACTGCACGCCATTATGTCCTGCGGCGCCGGCGCCGGCCTGGATTTTAATCTTGCCTAAAGGCAAATCTTTGTCATCATGGATAATAATGGTGTCTGCAGCGGCCAGGTTATGGTTTTTGACCGCGCTGGCCACGGCCACCCCCGATTCGTTCATAAAAGTTTGCGGTTTTAAGAGGTGAACCGCCTGTCCGCTGATGGCGGTTTTTAAATATAAAACTCGGCCGGTTTTGTCTTCCGACCATTTTTCCTGGCCGGCCAGCTGGTCAAGCGCCATAAAGCCGATATTGTGACGGGTTTTTTCGTATTGTTTGCCCGGGTTGCCCAGGCCGACGATTAGTTTCATCAAGAGTTAAGCGTTATGGGTTAAGAGTTGCCCGCCCGGCTCGTTGCCGTGGCGGGCGGGCATGCTTTGAACCTCATCAACCTTTTAATCTTCTCACCTGGATGACGATGGGCGTGCCTAAAAAGCCGAATTTCAGCCTCAGCTGTTTTTCAATAAATCTCAAATAGGAATCCTGTAGGCTGGAATTAGGATCTTTAACCAGCTCAAAGGTCGGCGGTTCCACGCCTATTTGTTTTAAACGGTAAAGATGCGGATGCTTGGTGCCCTTGCCTCTTGAAGGTGGGTGTTTTTTAATGATGTATTTAAGGAATTTGTCCAGGGCGTTTTCGGTAATCTGCCGCTGGCGTTCGGCGAAAACTTCTTTAATCAGGTCAAGCACTTTTTGCGTCCTTTGTTTTTCCAGGGCCGAAATAAAAATAATCGGCGCGTAAGATAAATAGGGGAAAATATATTGATAGTATTCAATAAACTTATTGATTGTTTTTTCGTTTTTATTATTAACTTTGTCCCATTTGTTGGCCACGATAATCAGGCTGGTGCGGCAGTTTTGGATTTCGCCAGCCAAGGTTTTATCTTGCTTACCCAGCGGCGCGGAGGCGTCGGTCATCAGCAGGGCGACATCGGCGTTTTTAAAGCCGACGATGGACTGGGCGACGCTGAATTTTTCCAGGCGGTCTTTGATTTTGGCTTTTTTCCTGACTCCAGCCGTGTCAATTAAAATAAAATTTTGGTTTTGATATCTTAGTTCAATATTTTGCGCGTCGCGGGTGGTGTAGGGTAGCGGCGAGGTAATCATTCTTTTTTCGCCTAAAATGGCGTTGACCAAGGTTGATTTGCCGGTATTGGGCTTGCCAATGATGGCCACGTGGATGTCTTTTACCTCTTCAACCGGACTGGGGTCTTTTTCGGCTGTTTTGTTTGATCGTCCGTTGGCCTGGGTTTTTTCTAGATCGCGGTCCAGGCCTAATTTTACTATCACCTCATCCAATAAATCGCCGGTGCCGGTGCCGTTTAAGGCGGAGATGGGTCTTGGTTCGCCCAGGTTGAGGCGATAAAATTCCGCGACGGATTCTTTTAGTCTTTTGGAATCGGCCTTGTTAACCACCAGGATGGTTGGTTTTTGGCTTAAGCGGACTATTTGGGCTACTGTTTTATCCTGAGGCATCGGCCCGGTTTTGGCGTCTACTAAAAACAAAATCAGATTCGCCTGTTTTTTGGCCACCTGGGCCTGAGCTAAAATATCCTGTTCAATATCCGAGGGATGGACGATATCAATGCCGCCAGTATCAATAATTTCTAAAATCCGCCCGCGCCAGTTTATTTTGGCGTAGTTTCTGTCTCTTGTTGTGCCGGCGATGCTGGAAACAATGGCTTTTTTTTGTTCCGCCAGCGTGTTAAAGAGAGTTGATTTGCCGACATTGGCGCGCCCGATTAAGGCGATTTTAGGCAGGTGATTCATGGGTTGCATACATGTCAGGTGATGAGATAGATTCCGGAAATAATTGATAAAATCGCTAAGGCCTTTAGGCTGAGAAGGCTGCCAGACAGCTCCTCTCGGATAATCCTAGGATAGAACAAGCTGACTAAAACGGCAAGCAAGAGAATAAAAAAATATTGGATTGAAGCCAAGACGGTCACTAAAGCGGCATAGCCCCCAGACATGGCCGTTAAGAGAATTAGGGTCGCCCCGATATTCGCGGTTTCGTTGGCCATAATAATTTTGGCAATTTTGGTTTCGTGGGTCAGAAATTTTTTGATAATTTTGCGGTTATAATACCAGTAAGGTAAAAAGCCCACAAAAGCCCCTATTTCCAGGGCGGCAAACAATTCCAGGGGCCGGATGTTGTTTAAAATATATTTTTCCAACAGCACCTGGGCGGCAAAAATAATGTCCGCCAGTAGCATATAAATCATCCATTTACCAGGCCGCAGACTAAAATTTTTTTTAACGGTCATAAAAAACAATCCGGTGATAATCACCAGCGCGCCAAGATACTGGCGAACGCTGAGAATTTCATCAAGTAGCACGGCGCTGAAAATAATCACCAAGACAGATTCCAAGGCAAACCAGGGAACCACCCGCGAAACATCTTCCATTTTTAGTGATTTAAAATATAAAAAATTCACGGCCGGATAGCTGGCACCGATAACCAGTCCTAAAAACAACAGGCGGGAGAATTCCGGTTTAATCACCAGCCAACAGCTTAAGCCGGCCATCAGGCCGATAATGCTTAAAATAAAAACCGGAATGGCCGGTTTAACTGCATTTTTAGAGATAACGTATTTATCGGTAATATTGACTACTGCCCATATTCCGGCAGCTAATAGGGAGAGCGCGATCCACATGTGATTAAATTAAGT
>Ga0209212_1007987_pt1 | contig 11485 bp, 8 predicted proteins | sample RifGroC2_FD_183996 | JGI IMG/M metagenome (GOLD analysis project Ga0209212, IMG submission 183996) | Groundwater microbial communities from Rifle, Colorado, USA - Groundwater C2 (SPAdes) (version 2) | ecosystem: Environmental > Aquatic > Deep subsurface > Groundwater | place: Rifle, Colorado...
AAATCGCTAGCTTTTAGATTACTGCCAGTAGATAAATAGATCAGTCCTTCGGCTACCTGATCTTGCAGAAAAATATTTTGTCCCTCCTTATCAGAAATCTGCCCACTGATAGCCACTAGCTGATTTTTTAGCTGATCATTAATTTGGTCAGTTTTTATTTCCCTTTCCACAACAATATAGTCATGATCCAAAATTTTAATATCATTAATATCCTTAATTTTTAAACGTGGTCCATCACTAGTTTCAGATACTTCTCCCTGGGCTTCAATATAATCGCCCAAAGCCAGCATGGGGAAGGCTTTATAATAGCTATAAATTTGTAGAGCTTGGTTCTCAACTGTTTCGTCAGCCCGCATGGGTAGGATGTAAAAATATTGAGAACCATAGGTATTGGGCAAAACTACCACTACGCCTTTAGCTGAAAGACGGTTGTCAGTACTAGCGGTACTGGTGCCAGTCTGTTGAGCTGTGGTTGTAGTCGGTTGTTCAGCGTATATTTTTAAGGCTTCGGGTAACAAAGTAACTTGGCCAGCGATTTTAATAGCTTGCTTTTTAATCGTTTCATTAAGGTCATCACTGGCTTTAAGTATGACAGTGTAATTTCCGGGATATTTATAGCTATGAGTGGGGTTGGCTTGCGTACTAGTTTGACCATCACCAAAATCCCAGTTGAATGACAAAAGCTCATTGTCTGGGTCAAAAGAATCTGAAGCATCAAGAGCTACAGCTTCAGTATAGGGGACATTATCGTTAAAATAGAATTCAACGACTGGGGCATAATTAATAGTATTAACTTTACCAGGTGTAATTAATTTGCTCCACTGCCAACTATTGGTGGCAATTTTTTCTAAATTATAGCTGGCATTTTCTGGGGCTGTTTTATATTTAACACTCTGCCAAGCTGTTTGGCTGTCTAGTTTATATAATTTAATTTCGCCTTGGCGATTGTTTAAAATTAAGCCAGTTTTAGAACGGTAGAGAACAAAGTATTGGCCTGGCAATAGTGGCAGGAAATGATTAATAGTATAGATTGGTTGCTGGTCAACTTGAATTTGCCAATTTTTTAAATCAACCGGATCAATGCCATCATTATATAGTTCAATAAACTCGCCACAACTATAGCAACTATAGTCAATATCCAGACCGGCTGGGTCTGGCAAAATTTCTGAGATATATATTTTAGTTTCAGGCGGTGGCGGTCCAACAACTTCAGTAATTTCAACTACGGTTGTGTCATAGGCGACAATACTACCACCGGAACCGCCGGTAGATGTGGAAACAATTGGAATTGGTTCATTATTATTTTGATCAGCTGGTGGGTCTGTGAGGTCCGGTAAAGGAAAGTCCGTTTTGTTATTATTACTGTCTTGATTATTAAGACGTGTTAGTTTCTCGCCAGCCACAGGATTGCGCGGTGCAGAACCTTCTAAAAAGTTTCCACTATAATCTCCCCAGCCCATGCTGTCTATAATAGTATTATCAGCTTTATAGATAATAGCAATGCCATTATTAGGACTAATAATTGATTGAGTAAAAGAGTCAGCATTAATGCTAACAGCAAAATTGTTTTCACTATTAGCCCAAGTATGATAGCCAAGGGACGCAATAATTGTTTCGCTGGTCCATGATTTAATGCTATTATCTGTAATGCTACCATTAGTGCGTTTAACTAGTTTATATTCTTTTAAATTAATTGGTTGATCGTTGGGATTATATATTTTGATATAATCATTATGTTCTTCTCCATTAGCGCCAACAATTTGCACCTCGCTAATAAGTAGTTTAGCCGGCGCCAGCTCATCAGCCAAACAAAATCCCGAGCCCGTTAGGCTCAGGATAGTGACAATGATTATAAATTTTGCTAGACAACGCATGTTATTTTAATTGTTGTTTGAACCAATCAACCCAGGGAATTTTAATGGGGTCAACCTTGTTGAGACCAGCTAAATAGAAAGTCGTCCAGACACCCAGCTGTAACATTTCTAGAGATTGCTCTAATTTGTTTTTCCCTTGGAGCTTGTAGCTTATATAATCTAATTTATTTTTTTGAATTATTTTTTTAGTTAATTCAGCTCTTTTTTGTACGCGGGGAGAGTAGAGAGCTGAATCAAAACATAAAAATATTAAATTGTTGGCTTGGGGGTTAGCTAAGCCTTCTAGGGCATAGTGATTAAGCTCTGGCAAGACTAAATAGTCAGCAAAATTTTTGCTGTTTTCGCAGAACTGATTGCGCAAAGTATGGGCATTACCTTCTAAAAATTCACCAGTGATAATAACAATATTTTTGTTATATAACTTATGAGCTAATTTGCTGGCAGTATTGTTAGATTTTTCTGGTACTAATTTTTGACCCCAGTTTTTCATTTTTTCATTAGCCGTTAGGATTTGTTTAGTGGTGAGTTTTAGAGCTTGAGCTTTCTCTAAAACAATAGCCAGTGCGAAAATAGCGTAGCCGAGAGCCAGACGGGGTTGATTAGCAGGGTTGGCCTCAACTGTAAAGAGTAGAGTTGGCACTTGATCGCGCTTAGCTTTGTTAGCTAAAATATTATTACTTTGGTCACTACCGACGACGACTAATTTAGCCTTCTTTTTCTTGGCTTCGTTATAGGCAGAAATTGTTTCTTCGGTCAGGCCAGAGTAGGAAGAGCAGATATAGAGGGTGTGCTTGTCAATATAACCTGGCACTTCATAGCTGGGCGCTAAAAGAATGGGTAATTGTAAATCAGCTTCAAAAACTGAGGCAATAATGCGTCCACCTAAATTAGAACCGCCCATGCCACTAATTACAATTTTGTTGATATTTTTATAGTTTTTGGGCAATTTAAAGCTTTTAGTTTGAGTTAAGAGCTGACTAATTTGTTCTGGCAGGCTAGCTAGCGACTGCTCAACTAATTGAAGATTGTTGGTATTAATTTGAGACATACGATTATTGTAATGATTATTATATCATTATAGCCTATTTAATTATTTTAAGACAAGGAGCTTCTTAAATTTGGCAGTATTTTTATAGGGCCCAATAATGGCTAAATTAAGTTGATTGGTTTGGAATATTTTTTTAGCCAGAGCTTGAATTTGCGAGGTAGTGACTTGGCTGAGTTTCTTAACCATTTGCTCTGGAGTAATTAAGGTCTTGGCTTGTGGTTGTTGATGCAGAATAGCTGCCTGAACAGCATACCAAACAGCCATATCATCAGAAGCTTCCATTTGTAAGGCGGTTTTGCCGGCCACTAGATTTTTAACCTTATTTAATTCGTCATTATTTAGACCTTGTTTTTTAATTTTATTATATTCAGCAACAATAATTGTGATAGCCTGTTCAATCTTGTCAACTGGTACGCCAGCTTGAGTGGCGATATAGCCGGTATCAGAATATTTTTCATTATTAGTTCTAACGTAATAGCACAAACCACGGCGTTCTCGTAGCTGAGTAAAAAGGCGAGAGCTCATAGAGCCACCCAGAACTATAGCTAGGGCAGAGGCAATCGGTCCATCTTTGTGGCCGTAGGGCAGGGACCGGACGCCTAAAAGTAAATGAGCCTGATCGGTTTTTTTGTAATGTAGTTTAATCTGCGCCTTAGTTTGTTGGTCTTTGGTTTTAATTTTATGTTTGTAGCTATTGGGTGATAATTGGCCAAAATACTTGTTAGCTAAAGTTTTGATATTGGTCGGCACCTTACCGGCTATGACAATATAGGCAGAATTGCTACCATACTGTGCTTGCCAATATTTAATAAAATCCTGTCTGGTGAATTTTCTAATATTCTCTTTAGGACCTAAAACAGAGCGACCGGCTGGTTGATTATTATACAGGCAGTCTTCAAACAGTACTTCAATGTAAGCACGAGGATTATCAGCGTACATATTTATTTCTTCAATAATAACACCCTTTTCTCGATCAATTTCCTCTTGGTCAAATTTAGAGTGGAGCAACATATCGCTGATTACGTCTAAAGCTAGAGGCAAATGCTGACTAGCAGCTTTTACATAGTAGCCAGTGTATTCCTTAGAAGTGAAGGCATTAAAATCAGCGCCGACTTTGTCTAAATCAGAAGAAATATCCATAGTGTTAGGTCGTTTAATCGTGCCCTTGAAAAACATGTGTTCCAAAAAATGAGAGATACCGTTGTTAGACGCAGTTTCAAATTTAGCACCGGTAGCAAACATCACTAAAACAGTAGTAGTTTTAGCTCCAGCCATGGGAACAGTAATCAGCTTGGCTTGATTAGTCAAAGTAGTAAGTTTATACATAGAAAAGTTATAATTTATTAGCAAAGTATTGTGCCAGTTCTTTCAGAGGCACTAAGTCTTGTTTCATAGTGTCGCGATCCCGTACTGTGACAGTGCCTTTTTCCAAAGTGTCAAAGTCAACTGTCAGACAATATGGGGTACCGATCTCATCTTGTCGGCGATAGCGCTTGCCAACATTGCCATTATCATCAAAATCGCAAGTATATTTAGTTTTAAGGCTATCAAAAATTTCTTTAGCCTTGTTGACCAATTCCGGTTTGTTTTTTAATAGAGGAAAGACGGCAATTTTAATTGGCGCTAGCCAGTTAGGTAATTTGAGTACGATGCGCACTTCTTTCTCTAGTTGTTCTTCGGTATAGGCAGAGCAGAGTACAGCTAAGACAGTACGGTCTACTCCTAGAGAAGGTTCGATAACATGGGGTGTTAACTTGTTGCCCTCATCATCAGTATAGGTTAAACCATGATTGGTTAAATCAAAATCAGTGCGGTAGGCTAAACCATATAGTTCTTTTTGACCAAAAGGAAATTTGTATTCAAAATCAATAGTCTTTTTGGAGTAGTGGGCGCGTTCACCATCAGGCACATCGATTTCTTCAATCTCTTTAACGTAATCAATACCTAAATCTTTAATCCACAAACGCATCGCTTCTAGCCAATGGTTAAAATTGGTTTCCCAGTCAGTGGATCTGACAAAATATTCAATTTCCATTTGTTCAAATTCACGCATGCGGAAGATGAAATTGCCAGGGGTAATTTCATTACGGAAAGCTTTACCAATTTGAGCAATACCAAAGGGCAGTTTGGGCCTCATGGTGTCTAAAATATTTTTGAAATTAACAAAAATACCCTGGGCGGTTTCTGGACGGAAGTAAACTTTGTTATCCTCACTGGCTACTGGTCCTAAGAAGGTTTGTAGCATGAGGTTAAACTGTTTAGGCGCGGTTAATTCGCCTTTTTGACAGGCAGTACAGGGCTTAGTCACATCTATTTCATCAGCTCTAAAACGCTCATGACAAGCTTTACATTCTACTAGAGGATCAGAAAACTCTTGTAAGTGTCCAGAATGTTCCCAGACTTTGGTATTCATCAAGAGGGCAGCATCTAAGCCAACCATATCAGAACGTTGGGTGACATTTCTTTTCCACCATTCCTGTTTGATATTATTTTTTATTTCTACGCCCAAAGGACCATAGTCCCAGGCATTGGCTAGGCCACCATAGATTTCAGAACCGGGGAAGATGAAGCCACGACGTTTGCATAAAGAAACGATTTTTTCCATTCTATCGTTATTTTCCATACTTTGTAATTTAATTTATATATCTCTAGTTTAGGCAAATTTTAGCAAAAAGTCAAAGTTATTTATGGTTTAAATGCAGGCTATTAACCAGCAAAGCCAAGATTAACCACCATAACAATTGGCCATAGTGCAGGCTCCACCACCAGTGATCCAAGGACATCAAAACTAGCCAAGCCAATAGTATGGGCAGATAGGGAGAGACTTGTTGACGACTGTAGAAAAATAATCCAGCTAACAAAAGCAGTACAGCTAGAATACTTAGAATGCCAGTCTCTACAAAAATTAGCAGATAGGTATTATGGACGGGTTGATACCAATAGCTAATTTGTTGTTTGTCTAATTTTCTGGCTACTAAGCCATAATTACCCAAGCCAACACCAGTCAACCAAGATTGATTTAACATTTGTTGAGATTGTTGGCGATAGTCGGAACGTTCGTCCAGAGACTTCATTTCCAAACGTTGGGTCTCATCAAGACGTGACAAAGCTAAATAATGGAAGGGCCACATTAGGTAGCTAGTAACAACTGCCACTATAATTAAAGGCCAGAGCCACAAACGCCATTGTTTGTAATATTGCATTATTAAAATCAGCCAACCAATAATCAGGGCCAACCACGCTGTTCTAGAAAAGGTAAAAAATAGACCAGCTGACATAATGATACTGTAGCCCAGGAGTAAATAGGTATATAGTTTTTTTTGTTTTAGATTTTGTTGCTGAATTTTAATGAGTAAAATCACAGACAAGAGTAAACTAATAACCAACAAGCCACCTAAGATATTAGGGTGGTCCAGAGTGCCGTAGGCGCGTAACCAACGTTCACCTAAGCCATCAGGCCTAATGGTTTCAATCACGCTAGTGCCCAAGGTTTTGGCGCTGTGAGCTGATAGCCCTAGCCATTTGTTAGCCGGGTTGCCTTGTATTAGAAATTGCCAGATACCGACTATGGCCTGGAGGCAGGAACCAGTTAGAAACCAGAGCCAGAATTTTAGGCGATTATAGGGTTGAGAGAGTAATAGCCAAAAAAGTCCCAGACCTAATAATATTTTAACTAAGGTAAAGCTGGCTAGGTAAGGATCAGGGGCAATAGCAATTGATAGTATGCTGGCGATAATTAAAACTATGAGCCAAGCTAAATATTTAGGCCAGATTATTTTGGCTCCTCTTCTGTTAATTAAAGCTATAACTAATAAAATAAGTAGTAAAAGGTCAAGACCATAGAGGCTGATGTCACCATAACTCCAAGGCCCGTTGTTTAATTGTCCATAACTAAAAATATACCTGGTTTGTAATGGCAAAGCTAGAGCTAGCAGATATAGACCATAGGTTAGTAATTTAGACATGGTGTTGTAATTTATTTAGGTATTGTTGGTAAAATTGTTCACGCCTGTCTAGGACATGTAGTTTTAAAACATGATCATTGATAACCACTTGGGTATTTTGGTTCATTTGCGCTTTAATCGCTGGTGCCATGAGCCAATATTGAAAACGTTTAGCTAGATTATCTAAGTAATTAAGCCCGGCCCAAGGCTGATCAGTAGTGGCTTTTTTATTAAATTGTCGTTTATGATTTAGAACCTTTGGTTGCCAGTTAGGTAGATAGTGTCTTAGCCAATTATTAGCAATAATAAGCTGATCATAAGTTTGATTACGATTATAAAGCGGATGTAAGTTAGCTAGCCAATAGGTGAAATAGCGGTCGCGGTTGTCGGTTGCTTGTTGCAAGAGAAAAGGTTCTAGATTGAGATTACTGTCATCAATTAAGAAGCTAAGACAAATAGTATCGGTATTGTGTTGGGGCGTCGGTCTGAGACGCAGTAGTTTTAAAAAGCCAACACACAATAGTCGTGTTAGCCAGAGGCGATTTTGGTTGGTCACAATGAATAAATCAATATCGCCTTGAGCTTTGAGATTGTGCTGGCCAATTAAATTAACCAAAGCGATTAATTTAATCCAGGGCAGAAGGGCAAAGAGACGACTGAGGCGCAGAGCTTTTTTAAATTTGCGGTCAGCTATATTGTAGCGCTGTTGACGGGTGATAATAATTTCTTCGCGGCCATATAAACAATAAAAACCATTATTCATGGTCGCTGGAGATGATGGTAGGGTGGCTAAAACTTGATCGTAGCTACAACGGATTGGCAAGAGTTGCCAGATTTCTAAGCTGGTTAGAGGATAGTCAAAGATGTCAAAATAAGTCAGCACTCGGCTAATGTCTAACTCCAGTTTGTGGGCTGGTAAAAACATACTAATCATCTATATTAGGTCGATCGAGCACTAGAGGCTCGACTTGGGCTTCACCATCAGTAATTTTAACCACATCTTTGTCTATTTTTTTAAATTCTTTGTAGGCAGTATTGTAGTGACTGACAGCTGTGGTCATGCTGCCACCAAGTTTTTGCATGAAAATTTCGTAATTGAGCAAATGTTTGCCTAGCTTGGCAATGTGAATTTTAATATGTTTAGCATTCTCTTCAATCTGCATAGCGCGCAGTCCTTGTAAAACAGTTTGTAGATAAGCTAAGAAGCTGGTGGGGGAGACAATGATTACTTTTTTGTCAGCGAAAGCATATTCAATTAAATCACGAGTGTTGGTTTTGACCGAGCCAATGCGGTTGACCAGCAAATCATAGTAAATAGCTTCTGAAGGTATAAACATGAAAACAAAGTCCATGGTTTTTTCAGTCGGCTTAATATATTTAGCACATTCATCAATACGATTTTTTAAATCTTGGCGGAATTGCTTTTCCAGTTTAAGACGAGTTTCCGGATCATTGGTATTCAACAATTTCTCGTAGTTTTCTAGAGAGAATTTAGAGTCAACAGGAATAATTTTATCTTTAACAATCACAATAGCATCAACAATGGACCCATCTTTAAAAGCATACTGCATCTGATAGCTGTTAGGCGGTAGGACATTTTTTAAAGTTTCTTCTAAAAAGTATTCACCTAGAATGCCACGTTGTTTAGGGTTGCGTAGAATATCTTGGAGATTTTGCAGTTGGCCGGAAAAATTAACAATTTGTCGATTGGTTTCGTCCAGTTTTGTCAAACGAGCCGTGACCTCAGCAATGTAGCGAGCCGACTGCTGGCCTATTTGTTGCATGATTTTGGTGGTTTGACCAAATTGTTGTTGATTGGCTTGGTGGGTTTGAGCTAGTTTACTATCCAAGGTCTGTCTTAATTCGTTATTTTGTTGGGCTAAAATATGCATGCGTTCAGCCAACACCTGTAGGTTGCTGTCAGGGGCGGGGCGTTGCTTTAAACTGATTGCTACATAGAGGGCAGTAGCAATTAAAATGACTAATAAAATGATAATAAAGATATCCATAGGGTTATTTTATACTCCCTTCAGTTTATCAGTATTTATTAGCTAAATCAAGGTGGCTAAAGATTTTACTCTAGTTGGTTTTATGCTATACTTTGAATAGTAATAATTAGACAATATGATATATTTAGATACTAAATGGAAGTGGCTATTCGGTATTTTAGTCATTTTATTGGTGGCGGGCATTATTTTTGCCTATCGCCTTGGTTTTTATCTTGGACAAAGTAAAGAAGGTTTGTCTTTCAACAGTCTGAGTGCCGCTGTTCAATTGGAGGAATTTGTTCAACAGGGTCAAGAGACTACTGGTTTAGATTTCAATCTGTTTTCTCAAGTGTGGAACTTGGTTAAAACCGAATATATCGGTCGCAATGAATTAACTGATCAGCAATTATTTTATGGCGCTCTGCAAGGTTTGGTGGCCGCTACAGGTGACCCCTATTCTGTTTTTTTAGATCCTGAATTATTCAGTGAATTTAAAATTGATTTAACCGGCACCTTTGAAGGTATTGGCGCAGAAATTGGCATGAAGGATGAAATTGTGACAGTAGTGGCCCCTCTAGCTGACCGACCAGCTGATCTAGCTGGTTTGCGAGCCGGTGATCAGATTATAAAAATTGATGAGCAAGTAACTTTTGGCTTGACGGTTATGGAAGCGGTCAAGAAAATTCGCGGTCCGCAAAATACCATAGTGACTTTAACTGTGGCTCGAGTTGGCCAAGACCAACCCCTAGTTATTCCTATTACTCGTAGCGTAATTATAGTGGAAAGCGTTAAAACTAGTTGGCAGGATGATATTTTCATTATTCAGATTAGTAATTTCGCTGAAGATACTGACTGGCTCTTTAACCAGGCAGTCAATGAAGCTCTGTTAAAAAATCCTCAAGGCATTATTGTAGATTTGCGCAATAACCCCGGTGGCTTTTTCCAGTCAGCCATTAATATGGCCAGTGAGTGGATTGGTCAAGGTGTAGTAGTCAGTGAAAAGTTTAATAGTGATTTACAAAAAGAATATCAATCTAATGGCCGTAATCGTCTCAGCGCCTATCCCACAGTAGTTCTAGTTAACGAAGGTAGCGCTTCAGCTTCAGAAATAGTAGCCGGAGCTTTACATGACCATGAAAAAGCTACCATTGTCGGTCAGCAGACCTTTGGCAAGGGTACGGTCCAATCTTTGCATGAATTATCTGATGGTAGTGCTGTTAAAATTACTAATGCCAAATGGTTGACACCTAATGGTTATGATATGTCAGAGGCCGGTATTGTTCCCGATGTCATAGTAGAGTATACCGCTGACGATTGGCAGGCTGGCAAAGATCCCCAATTAGACAAGGCTCTAGAAATATTAACCAAGTAATTATGTTCTACAGAAGAAATATACAGGGCGAAACTATGATTGAAGTGGCAGTCATTCTTAGTATTATTGTGGTGATGTCCACTATTTTGTATGCTAATTATCACGATATTAACAAAAAGGGCGATGTTCTCAGAGCCAGTGAAACGCTGAAGAATGAATTACGTCGCGCCCAAAACTATAGTTTGAATCATCAATCGGATCATGGTTCTGTTCCGGGTTGGGGCGTTCATGTTGATCGTCAGCGTAATAATTATGTGGTTTTTGCTGACAAGGACAACAACAAAGTCTATTCCTATCCTACCAAGATATTAATTCATGGTACTGAGTGGGACGCTGGCAGCAGTTTTACTGATAGTTCTCACGATGGTCGAATCATTACAGTGGACGGCGATGCGACACAATTAGACAACCGAGGTCAGCCAGATGACAGCGATGGTTTTTGGTCTTTTGATGGCGAAACAGATTATTTGTCAGTAGCCTCTGATGATGATTATAATTTTCAGAGTAATGATTTTACCATTGATTTGTGGTTTGTATCTGATAATAACAACCTTGATAAAGCCGCCCTGTTTTACAAATGGGGAGATAATGCCGCTGCCCAAGCTTGGAATTGCTACAAGCAAAGCACTACTCATGAAATTGTTTGTACGGTGATTGGTGTTGATAATACCCCTTATATTTTAACTTCTACTACAGGTATTGGGGCTAGCACATGGTACCATTTAGCTTTGGTGCGTCAGGGTAATGTTTTGGCTATGTATTTAGACGGGGTGCAAGAAGATATCATCCAGATGCCTCAAGCAGTTAAAAGTACAGCCAGCGATATCAAGATCGCTGCCTATTCCGATGGTTTGCTTTTTGGCTGGCATGGTGATATTGATGAATTTCATTTGGCCAATGGTTTAGCTTATTGGGATGGTGATTTTTCCGCCGCTTTACCCAATCAAAAACATGTGGCTGATGACGAAGGTTTTAAAACTGTGACCTTACAGCCAGATATTGTCATGAGACAGATTTTAAAAAATGCTACGCCGGTTAATCAATTGTCCATATATTTTTCTCGCCAAGATTTTCATGCCTATGTGGATGGGGTAGTTAATAATAATACTTTGATTACTATAGGTGATGCCTTGGAGACCATAGCAGCACGAGGTATTCAGATAGAAGCTTCCGGCTTAATTAAAATGAATTAATATGCCACAGTCAAAATATAATCTGCATAATAATGAAGGCTTCGATATTATTGAAATTCTGATTAT
>Ga0209212_1007988_pt1 | contig 11482 bp, 1 predicted proteins | sample RifGroC2_FD_183996 | JGI IMG/M metagenome (GOLD analysis project Ga0209212, IMG submission 183996) | Groundwater microbial communities from Rifle, Colorado, USA - Groundwater C2 (SPAdes) (version 2) | ecosystem: Environmental > Aquatic > Deep subsurface > Groundwater | place: Rifle, Colorado...
CTATACCTCCGACTGGGCCCTGGCCTCCGGGACCTGGGACCTGCTGCGGGAAGGGACGAATTATATCTCCGTGCGCGCCTATGACGGCGCCGGCAACCTCTTCACTTACGGTTCCCAGCCTTTCTACGTGCTCAAGGACACCACGGCCCCGTCCTTCGTCAATGGCGCTGCCGGCGGCGACCTGAACTGGCGCAATTCTTCCGGCACCCTCCATAACGTGGACGCCCAGGATACCGGCGGCTCTAAACTCTCGGTCTACCAGTTGAGCGTGACCACCGGAGCCGCCCGCACCGGCCTGATGCCTGTGGACTGGACCCCTATAGCTTCCGGCATCAATTCAGCCTCCTATGCCGCCGACTGGGCGCTCCCGCAGGCGGCCTGGGACCTCCTGCCCGAGGGTACTAACTATGTCTCGGTGCGGGCCTGGGACTTGGCCGGAACCACGGGCACGCTGGTGGACGCTTTCAGGATCTTCAAAGATACTACGGCGCCTTCCGCCTCGTCGGCCCAGTCCGGGGAGTTCGACTGGCGCGGCCTCAACACAGGCCTTTACGACGCTGATTTCACCGACGCTGGCGGCGCGCTCCTGGCCAAGTTCCAGGTCCGGGCCTCCACCACGCCCGGCGCCGGGCCCTACGCGCCGGACTGGACCGATAATACCCTGGGGCTGAACGCCGCCGCCTATTCCGCCGACTGGGCGCTGGCCGCCGTGGCCTGGGACGCGCTGACGGACAGCGCCACCAACTATATTTCGCTGCGGGTGTTCGACAACGCCGGTTCCTCGTTCACCCTGACGGACGCGTTCAGGATACTGAAGGACACTACGCCTGCGCTCATAACCGACAACCAGGCTGGCGACGACAACTGGCGCTCGGCGGCGGGGACGCTCTATGACGCGGACTTCTCCGACTACGGCTCCAGGGTCTCCAGCGCGGCCTATGCCGCCTGGACTCTGGCCGCCAAAGGCGGCTCGCAGTCGCTGGGCTGGACGCAGATCTTCGCCTCCACCGGCCTGCTGTCCTACACTACGGACTGGAGCGCGGACTTCAATAACGCCGCCCAGGGCTTCAACTATGTCACGATCAGGGCCTGGGACAAGGCCGGCAACCTGACCGAACTCGTGGACGCCTTCTATCTTAAGAAGGACACCGCCGCCCCGTCCATGACCGACCTCCAGGACGGCGATACCACCTGGTACAAGCTGAATCCCGGCGCTGTCTTCAATGTTGATTTCGCCGACGGCGGCATCGGTCTCTCCAGCGCGGCTTACGAGGCCTGGACCGGGCCCGGCAAGACCGGAACTAACGTCGTGGCATCCTCGCAGATCTTCAGCGGCGCGCCGGCCGCCTCCTACACCGCGGACTGGGGCCTGGCCGACGCGGCCTTCACCCTGCTGGCGGCGGGAACGAACTATATAAGCGTCACCGCCTGGGACGCCCTGGCCCAGTCCTCGGCCGCGGTGGACCTGTTCTATATACTCAAGGACACCGTGGCCCCGTCCGGTATCTCCACGCTGTCCGCCGTTACGCCGCCGGCGGCCGCCGACGAGGGCAAGCTTAACGTCTACTGGACGGCGGTAGGCGATAATGCCCTGGCCGGCTCCGCCAGCTATTACATGGTCCGCTACCACACCGACGCGATAAACGACGGCAACTTCGACGCCGTGAGCGTGTTCGTCTCCACGCTGACCCCGAAAGCGGCCGGGCAGGCGGAAGGCGTCATTGTAACCGGACTGACCCCGTCGGTGACGTATTACGCCGCCGTGAAGGCGGTGGACAAGGCCGGCAATACCGGCGCTCTTTCCAACCTGACCTCCACCTACGCCGGGCTCGACCTTACGGCGCCCGAGGCCGTCTCCGACCTCAGCTCGCTGCAGGGCGACTTCCAGGGCCAGGTCAATCTCTACTGGACCGCCCCCGGAGAAGGCGTGGCGGGCGTGGCGGCGGCGGGCACGGCGCAGGCCTATATCGTGCGCTACGCCACTTTCGCCGTGAACTCAGGGAATTTCAGCGCGCCGAACGTTTCCTCCTACACGCAGACCTGGACGCCGCTGGCCTACGGCCAGGCCGAGGCCAGGGTCCTGGACGGCCTTACGCCCGGCGCCACCTATTCCATCGCCATCAAGGCGGTGGACGAAGCCGGAAATACCGCTCCTATCTCCAACGTGATAGTGGGCACCGCGGCCCCCGCCGGGGCGGCGGACGGCATGCTGATCTACGGCGATAATTCCGCCAACCTGAAATACCAGACCTGGGTCCCGCCCAACTGGAGCGCTGAGGCCGACAGCGGCGTAACCGGCCCGGTCATACGCTGGTCCGTGCTTAAGTCCGTGCCCCTGGTGGCGAACCAGAAACTGGCCGGGCTGCTCTATTCCGACAATTCGCTGAAGGTGCTCAAATGGAACGGCTCCGCCTGGTCGGACGCCACGCCCGCTCCCGCGCCGGCCCCGGGCGGCTCGGTCACGCGCCGTTTCGATATGGCCGCCGAGAACCTGAGCGGCCGGATCATGACGGCCTACTATAACGGCACCACCGGCGCCGTGACCTACGCCGTCTGGTCGGCCTCGGCCTCGGCCTGGGCGGCGGGCCCCGCCAGCCTCCCGCTGACCTCGCTTACCGGCACCGTCAACTGGGTGCGGCTCAGGTCCATGCCGGGCACCGACAGGATACTCCTGACGGCCCTGGACGCCAATTCCGATATCTCCGCCGCGGTCTGGAACGGCTCGGCCTGGATAGACAATGTCAACCTGACCGCGGCCGGTTCCATAGCCACGAAGGAAAGCTTCGACGCTGCCTGGGAGACGCAGACCGGGGACGCCCTGGTGCTGTGGGGCACCGGCACCGGTACCAGCTACCGCAAGTGGTATTCCGCCTCCACCTGGGGCGCTCCCGCCGCCGGTCCGGCCCTGGCCGCCACGGCGGGCGCTAACTGGATACGTCTCTGCTCCGATCCTGTTTCCAATATGATAGGTTTTACCTCGCTCGACGGGGATATGGACTGGAACATGGCCGTCTGGCGCCCCGCCGGCGCCGAGGCCTGGTCCGCCCTGCCTACTGAAGATACGGCGATGAGCGGAACGGGCTACAGGATGACCGACTGCGCCTGGGAGTCGCAGTCAGGCCAGCTGCTTGCCGTCGCGGTGGACGATTCCGGCGCCACGGACAATAAGTTCGACTGGATAACCTGGTCCGCCGGGACCTGGAGCCCCGCCAGCCCGTCGGTGACGGCCACCAACAATAACACGGTGTTCGCCGGCAGCATAACCTGGCTCTCCCTGATCCCGGACCCGAATACGGACAATATCACGGCGCTGGCCGTGGACGCCGCCAACGACGTAAGGAGCACGGTCTGGAACGGCTCCGCCTGGGCGGCCGCTGGCGCTACGTCCAACGCTCTGCACGAACAGACCGCCTCGTCGCATCTTTACGAGTCCGCCGCGGCGGATTTCGACAGGCACGATATAGTGCCGCCCACGGCCGCCGACAACCAGGCCGGCGACGACGACTGGCGCAATGCCAGCGCCTACTACAATGTCGACGCCACGGATTCCGGCGGGTCCAGGCTGGCCCGCATCCAGGTAAAACTGCATTCAGCCGGCGGCCTGGGCGGGACGCTGCTGCAGGACTGGACGGACCAGGTGACGGGGATAAACCAGGATTCCTATACCGCCGACTGGCCGCTGGCCTCCGGGACCTTCGAGATCCTGCCGCAGGGCCAGTCCTATGTCTCGGTCAGGGCGCTGGACAATGTGGGCAATGTCTCCAATACCGCGGTGGACGCTTTCTACGTGAAGAAGGACACTACCGTTCCGACCATCACGAACAACCTGGCCGCCGGCTTCGACCCGGCCTGGCGCAAAGCCGACGCCGGGGAGATATACGACGTGGACTTCGCCGATTCGGGCGGCGCGCAGATCTCGTCCATAACTTATTCCGCCTGGACCGGCGCCGGCCAGACCGGGGTCAACGCGGTGGATAATGCCGTGATCTCCTCGGGCACCGGAGTGGGCAACTCCTACGCCGCCGACTGGGGGGTTAACTTCGATCTGCTCGCGCACGGCACGAACTATATCACGGTGCGGGTCTGGGACTGGGCCTCTTCTTCCGCCACGCTAGCGGACGCCTTCAAGGTGCTTAAGGATACCCAGGTCCCGGCCGATATAACCGGCCTTGCGGCCTCTCCCGGCCCGCTTAGGGGCTCGGTGAAACTGGAATGGCCCGCGCCCGGCGACGACGGGGCGGCCAATAACAACGACCAGGGCGGCTATATCATCAAGTCCGCCACCTACAATATCACGGCGGGCCTGTTCGATTCCGCCAGCACCTATATCCAGGCCTGGACCCCGCAGAACTCCGGCGTGACCGAATCCAGGGTGCTCTACGGCCTCGAGGCCGGCATTACCCACTATTTCGCCGTGAAGACCTTCGACAAGGCCGGCAGCACTTCGGCCATTTCCAACGTTCCTTCCAGCCTGCCGCAGACGGCCAATGTGTATATCAACGAGGTCTATCCTTCCGGCGCGGCCGCCGCCGACGACTGGGTGGAGCTCTTCAACAATACCGCCAGCACCTTCAACCTGACCGGCTGGACCCTGGTCTACGACCAGGGCACGATAGACCTGCCCGGGCCGGAGCTGACGGTCTGGACCGGCGCGGCCGTGGACAGGAGCAGCGTGAACGCCCATTTCGTCAGCTCGGTGACGCTCAACCTGAACGGCGCGCAGAGCTACCACCTCGTCCTCAAGGACGCCTCCGGGGTGGCGATAGACCGCGTGCAGTGGCCCGGCCTGTCCGCCGGCCAGTCCTTCTCCAGGATAGAGGACGGCAACGCCGACTTCTTCGAGATAGACCCGACCCCGACCCCGGGCTACGCCAACGCCATAGCCACCGACCCGGTGAAGCTCAACGAGGTCTCCTACGGGGAGCTCTCTTCCGAGTTCGCGGAACTGTTCAATACGGGGACCGCGACCCCGACCCTGGCCGGGTACGCCCTGCGCAATTCCAACGCCGTGAAGTTCCCCTTCACCAGGAAGATCTACGCCGGCAATTACTCCATGCTGGACTTCTCCTCGGCCGGCGACGACCTGACCGCCTGGCAGACGGCCTTCGGGGGAGCCGGGCTGAACGCCGCCGGGGATTACCTGGTACTGGAGAACGCCGCCGGCCAGACCGCGGACAGGGTGACCTGGCAGAGCGGGGCGGCTTACAGCCTGTATAATTATAAAGCCGCGCTAGTGTCCGCCTCCGCTTACGCCGCCGCCAACGCGGCTAATTCCATCGGCAGGCAGCCGGCGGAAGGCGCCGATACCGGCTCCGACGCCTCGGATTTCGCGGCGACGGCCGCGGCCACCCCGCTGTCCAGGAATAACGGCGCCGGCGGCGGTCCCGCCAATACTCTCGCCTACCCCGCCGAAGGTCAGAAGCTGCCGAGGAATTTCCCGCTGCGCCTGACGCTGGGCGCGGATTCCTCCGGCGGGACCGCCGACAACCTGGCGCTGATAAGGACCGGCGGCGCCGCCGACAGCTATTCACCGCATATCTACCGGCTGGGGGACATAGGCTTCGACCTGGCCTCGCTGGCCGCCCAGGCTACGGCCCAGGCCGGCGTTTCTTTCGCGGACCAGGACGGCAGGCCGCTGGTCAACGGCGCCGCTTACCGCCTGATACTCAACAGCGACGCCGACGGTTCCTCCGCGCCGCGGATAACGCTGGCCGCCGTCACTTACGATTCCAGCGTACACACGGTGTCGGCTTCCACCACCGCCCCGGGACGCATGAACCAGGGAACCGGCGACGACCTGGCGCGCTTCTATGTCTCCAATAACAGCCCGTCCGGCTATAACAGCGTCGAACTGGCTTCCGCCTCCCTGCGCTTCTACGACGCCGACCTGGCCGTCCTGAACACGGCGCAGGCGGCCGCTCTGTTCGATTCCATATTCATAGCCAGGGACTCCGCCTCCGGCCTGGCGGGAGTGTACGAACCCGCCATAGACACGGATACCGCAGCCTATGTCGCCAACGGGGAGATCTCCCTGGACGGCTCGGGCGCGCAGGTAATAACCGTGGCCTTCCCGGACGCTTCCGCCGCCTCGGTGGCCGCAGCCTCCACCGCCACTTTCTACGCCGTGGTCCAGCTGAAGGCCGACGCCGCCGCGCAGACTCCCAATACCTTCAGGCTGCGCTTCAGGGCCGACACGGAACTGATACTGCGCGACGGGCCCTCCGACCTCGCCCAGGCGCTGCCCATAACAACCGAGGTGGAGACTTCCTCGGTGACGGTCATAGCCCCGTCCTCGGCCCCCGCCGGCACCTCCTGGCCTTATACCCCGCCGGAGCCCACCACGGTGGAGGTCGCGGTGGATTACTATACAAATGCGGGCTCCAGCACGGTCTATTCTCCGTCCACCGACGGCGTGCTGCGGGCGCTCAACGGCGACGGCACGTTCAAATGGGAATTCGTAACGGACCCCGCTTCCCCCATAAGGAGCGCCCCCGCCGTGCCCTGGCCCAGCGGCGCGCCCCAGATCTATTTCGCGAACGACAACGGCGACGTGTACCGGGTGCAGGACAACGGCGGCAGCGTTGCGCAGCAATGGAAGCGCAGCCTGGGCTCCTCCGTGCGCTCCAGCGTGATAGTGGTGGGCGACCGCTTGTACCTGGGGACAGCGGACAGCAAGATCTACTGCCTGAACGTCTCCGACGGGCTTAACTGCGCGGGCTGGAGCTTCAGCGGCAGCGTGGACGCCCCCATAGTGGGCACCATGTCCATAGACGACCGCACCGATATCAACCGCGGCTGGATAGGCCTCGACAACGGCAAGATGCTGACTTTCAGGACCGGGGACGGCGTAGCGGAGACCTCCTTCCAGACCGGCGCGGCCATCAAGGGCTCTCCTTTCGTGGACGCCGGCTACGGCGGCGCTAACAACAACCTCTACCTGGCCTCCACCGACGGGAAGGTCTATGCCAGGGTCTCGGCCAACCTGGACAATATCCCGTCCGGCTGGCCCGGCAGCGGCTACGTGGACCTGGGTTCGCCGGCCCACGGCTCGCCGTTCATCTGGCCGCTGGGAGGCACGAAGTACCTGTTCATCGGCGACGACGCCGGCAGGCTGCATAAGATAGACGCCACCACCGGGGCGGAGGCCTGGGCTTTCCAGGCCAACGGCCAGATCCGCTCCTCGCCCTTAGTGGTGCCGGCCGGCTGGACCGGCGCGGGCGTGGACGACTATGTCTATTTCGGCTGCGATGACGGCTTTGTTTACGGCGTGAACGCCAATACCGGACAACTGCGCGACGGCTGGCCCGTGGCCACCGGCGGCCCGGTGCGCGCCGACCCCGTGGCGGACATAGATTCCGGGGTGAGCGGGTTGTTGATAATAGGCTCCAACGACGGAAAGACCTATGTTCTTAACATCGGGCAGTGAGTGGAACCGGCGGAAGACGGGATGAATGCGGTGAAGACTGTTCGGAGAACGTCTCTATGAAATCATTAAGCGTTGGTACTGGCACAAGAACCGGCGGGAGGGGGGGAAATCGCTTCCGGGCCGTGCAGCCGTTAGTTATCTTTCTGGCCATGGCCGCCGCCGGCTGTCTGTTCCCCGCTTACGCCGGCGCCGCGGACTGGCCGATGTTCAGGGGCAATGCCGCCCGCACCGGTTTCACGGCGGAGCAGGCTTATCCGCCTTTCACCGCGGCCTGGGAGTTCCAGGTGCAGGGCGACGTGATCTCCAGCCCCGTGGTCTACGACGGAAAGGTGTATTTCGGGGCGCGTTCCGGCAGCGTTTACGCGCTGGACGCCCGCACGGGGGAGCTGGTCTGGGACTATTCCAGCGACGGCTGGATAGACGCCTCGCCGGCGGTCTCCAGCGCCGCCGTCTTCGCGCCGTCCATGGACGGCCTGCTTTACGCCCTGGACAGGGCGGACGGCAGCCTCCTGTGGTCCGCCGAACTCGGCGGGCCTTCCGTTTCCTCACCGCTTTACCTGAACGGTAAGGTCTATGTCGGCGTGGGCCTGCCCAGGAATTCGCTGAAGGCTTTCGACGCCGCCACCGGGGCTCTGCTGTTCGAGAAGAGGACGGCGCTGCCGGGCGGACAGCCGGTGGATTCCGCGCCTTCTTCCGACGGGGAAACGGTGTTCTTCGGGGCCAATGACGGCAGGGCCTACGCCGTGGACGCTGGATCCGGGGCCTCCTCCTGGCCCGGAGCCGGCTATTACCAGACCATAGGCGGCGGTTACGGCCTGGCCGCTCTGGCCTTGTCCAGCGGAACCCTTTACGCCATACCGGGGCGGGACGAAAGGCGTCTTTTCACCCTCTCGGCGCAGGACGGGAGTCAGTCGGGGGTCACCGGGGAACTCGAAACGCGCGACGATTTCGAGGGCTGGATGGGGGTGACCTCTCCGGCGCTGGACGAGAATAATATTTACCTGGGCGCGGGCTCCGCCCCGCACTCTCTTATGGCCCTGTCCCGCTCTTCGCTGGAGGGCGTGTGGGCCAGTTCGCCGACCCTCGGGAACGTTTCCGAGCTGGGTATCATGTCCTCCCCCGCGCTGGCCGGCGGCGTGCTCTCCGCGGGCACCTCGGACGGGAGGCTGGTTTTCTACTCCACCGCCGGGGCGCTGCTCCAGCAGGTGGTACTGACAACTTTCACTTTTTCCTCGCCGGCGGTGTCCAACGGTATGCTTTACATAGGCACGCAGGGCGGCAATCTCATGGCCTGGCGCGCCGCCCGCGCCGCGGCCATTTCCTCGCCGGCGCCGGCCGCGATAGTGACCGGGACGGTGGCGGTGCGGGGGTATATAGCGAACCCGGCCCTGAGCGGCTACCTGCTGGAATACGCTCCGGCTTCCTCGCCTTCCTCCTGGACCACCGTGGTTTCCAGCGCCGCTTCGGCGGCCCTGGAAAACGCCTTGCTGGCCGGTTGGGATACCTCAGGGCTGGCGAACGGGGCCTACCTTCTCAGGCTTACGGCCGTGGAAACCCCGGCGGCGGTCACCGATAATACGGCCCTGGTCGAACTGAGGGTCAATCATCCGCCTCAGCCGCCCGCCGGCCTTACGGCCGCCGACGTTCCCGCCGACAACGGCAACAGGATAAGCCTCGGCTGGACCGCCTCCGTGACGCCGGGAGTGACGGCCTACAGGATCTACAGGAGCACCGGCGGGGCTTATTCCCTGCTGGCTTCGGCGGACGCCCCGGCCGTTACCTATACCGATGTCGCCGCCGTCACCGGCACGGCTTTCATTTATGTGGTGAGGGCTTTCGACGGCTGGGCGGAGTCGGCTGATTCGCCGCCGGCTTCGGCCGTTTCCGTGAACGACGATCCTTCCAGCGACAATACCGCGCCTTCCGCGGTGGCCGACCTCTCCGCCGGGCAGGGAAGCCTCGGCGGGCGCGCCGCCCTGGCCTGGACCGCGCCCGGCAACGACGGGACGGTGGGCGCCGCCTCGCATTACGAGGTCCGCTACGCCTCTTACTCTTCTTTCGACTGGGCCGGTTTTTCCGGGGCCGCCCTCTGGAAAAGCTCCAGGCCCGTCTCCGGGGCTTACGGTTCCCCGGAGACCGAAGAGGTCTCCGGGCTGTTCGGCGGCGTCACCTACTATTTCCGCCTCAAGGCTTACGACTTCAACGGCAATGCGGGCGCGCTTTCCAATCCGGCCACGGCCTGGGCCGAGCTGGACTTCATCCCCCCGGCCGCTCCGTCGGAGCTGGCGGTAGCGGATACCGGCGGGGACCACGGCGGCAGGCTGACCCTTACCTGGGGGCTGTCGGGGGACGACGGCGCCGGGGCCGGGGACGTTTACGGTTACAAAGTGTACCGCTCCCTCGCCGCCGGCCAGTACGTTTCCAGTTCGCCTTACGCCACCGCGGCCGCGGGCGAGACCGGCTATATAGACCAGAGCGCCACGGTAAACCTGAAATATTATTATTCCGTCGCGGCCTTCGACAGCACAAATAATTCCACCATGACCGCCGAAGCGCACGGCATTTCCGCCGATAACTGGCGGTTCTTCGACGCGGCGCAGGGAGGCACGGTGCGCCTGCAGGACGGGGCCGAGGTGAATATCCCGCGCAACGCCGCCAACCAGAACGACAATATAATGGTCACCCGGCTGAACCCTTCCACCTACCAGCCCCTGTTCACCGTGAGCGCGAATACGCAGGCCAGGCCGACGGGCGTGGTCTATGAGATCAAGTTCGAGAATCCCGCTACCAGGCTTACCTCGCCCGCGGAGGTCCTGCTGCCCTACACCGACGCGGATATAGCCGGGCTGGAAGAGGAGAACCTGAGGATCTATAAAATTTCAGGTTCGGACTGGAGGCTGCTGGACACTTCGGAGGTGCTGCCCGAGGCGAACAAAGTGCGGGCCCGGACCGATTCCTTCTCCGTGTTCAGTATAATGCAATACGTGCCTTCCGGCGCGCTGATGACGGCGGGGGCGGTTTACACCTATCCGAACCCGGCGAGAGGGGACTCCCTGACCTTCAAGTTCTATGTCGCCTACAAGGCTTCCGTGGCGATAGACGTCTATAACGTGGCCGGAGAGAAGGTGGCCAGGCTCACGAAGGAGAACTGCCCCGCCGGACTCACTTCGGAGATAGCCTGGAATATAAGGGATATAGCCAGCGGCGTCTATGTTTACAGGGTGCAGGCGGAGAGCGCCTCCGGCCGCAAGACCGTGACCAAGAAGCTGGCGGTAATTCATTAAGAAATCGAAGATCGAGAATCGGGAGTCGGGAGTTAAGAGGGATGTATGAAATCGAACGGCAGGTTTAACTTTTTACGTAACGGCAATATTCGGAGAAAACAAGACGCGGTCGTTCTGTTCGCCCTTGTCGCGCAGTTTCTGGCGCTGAACTTCCTCCCCGCTTATGCCGCGAAGATCCATCCCGACGCGGGGTCCACTTCGGCGGCTTTCCTGAAGATAGGCGCCGGCGCGCGCGCCGTCTCCATGGGCGGAGCTTTCACGGCGGTAGCCGACGACCCTTACGCGCTTTTCTGGAACCCGGCCGGGCTGGCCGTTTTGAAGGACCGGCACGCCAGTTTTACGCATAACGAGTATTTCCAGAGCCTCGGCCAGGAACTGCTGGTCTATACGATAGAGGGGGAAAAACTGCGCTTCCTGAAGAAACCGGCCCTGAAAAAAGGGACCTGGGCGCTCGGGCTGAACTATTTTCACACCCCGAAGGACCTGGAGCGCCGCAGCGGCCTTTACGAAAGCGACCCTCTGTATCCGATCTCCCCGGTGGAGGGGACTTTCAGGGCCTATGACCTGGCTTTTTCCCTGGGCTACGGTTACGCCTATAGCGCCGATACCAATATCGGCGGGGCCGTGAAGTTCATCAGCCAGACCATCGATAACGAGTCCGGCTCCACCGCGGCCCTGGACCTCGGGATGACGCGCTCTTTCAACTGGCTGGGCGGGAGGCTTTTTACGGCGGGCGCTTCGGTGCTCAATATCGGGCCGGGGGTAAAGTTCG
>Ga0209212_1007989_pt1 | contig 11482 bp, 8 predicted proteins | sample RifGroC2_FD_183996 | JGI IMG/M metagenome (GOLD analysis project Ga0209212, IMG submission 183996) | Groundwater microbial communities from Rifle, Colorado, USA - Groundwater C2 (SPAdes) (version 2) | ecosystem: Environmental > Aquatic > Deep subsurface > Groundwater | place: Rifle, Colorado...
TTGCAGCCTTAACAGGATATGATATCTCATCTGGGTTAACAACATTATTTCCATCATCCGTCCAGAATTCAACATTACTATCCTGAACTCCATATCTGGCAAATATACCTATGTCATCAATAATCTCCTGATCGAGGCTTATGCCATATGCAGTATTTTTTCTTATCTTATCAGGATTGCCAATATCTATATAATTATCCCTGGTATCATATATAACATAGAGTCTGTAATTTCCTTCTTTACCAAAGATGTTTGGCTTTACGTTAACCTGTCCTGCCCCATAGGGATCTTCAGTTATATCCTCAAAACCAGAGTTTACGCCGTTTGCAACAGCTAATGTAACATCCAACATGTCCGCAGGGCTGATAGAAAGTATCATCCCTGGTGCATAATAACTATCGAGTTCAGGAAATATAGACCCTGCATAACGGCTAAATAGACCTGAGATGAACTGGTCAGTTTCATCATTTGCATAGGCATTATCATCATGGCAGCTATGTACATCCAGCTTACCAGCCTTTAACCCAAGGATTCCATCAAAGAAGCTACCTTCAAAATATGCCTGGGATACAGAAGGGGTAACAATCCCGCCACTCTCAGTAATATTGGCATCATAATTTGGGACAGAAAAAAATGGCTGTACACCACCAATAACATTTACTCCATCGCCATCTCCTGCCTCAAGTGCAATAATAACCTTTCCGGTAGTGCTGACCGCTGCTTCGAAGTTTAAATCAAGTGTATAAGTGTAATCAACTACATCCCCATCATTAATATCAGCAACACCGCTTGCCCCCTGAATTATTGATGTAATGCCACCTGTTATGTTTAGTTTACCTATCTCATGAGGGATTATGTGGCTATCTCCTCCCTCGTCAGGGTGTGCAAATGCCGGAGGGCTAACAAGGATGAGGTTTAGGAATGATAATACTGCTACTGTTATTACTTTGATGCTTTGCAAAGATTTTGATTTTTTAATCATCTTTCTTCTTCTCCTTTCTTTTTTGTTTAGTCTCTACTGCAAAAAAAAACCATGAAAGTTTGTTCCCCCGTCATACTGAGCGGGCTGAAACCTCCATGGTCTCTTGATTTAAAGAACCCTGCAATAAAGTTGCCGGATTCACATATGTTGCAAGTAAACTGTCTTGTACTGCCCTTCTTCTGGAGGACAATTTACCCGACAATAAAAAAGGCCATAAAAGTCAACCGCTACATGCGATTTATTGACCTTCATGGCCTTAATTTTATCTTGCTATCTGACTTTTTTCCTGAAGAGGTTCGCCTCTTCGCTAATGTTTTAAAGTAAACACTATAACTTTAAATTTGTCAAGAAAAATTTGATCCCTGTCTTATAAAGATGTTGACCTAAAAAAACTTTAATACTATCATAACGTTCTATGGAGGAAACCCCATGAGAAAAAGTTTGTATACCTTCTTACTGACCCTTATCGGACTCAGTCCTTTGTTCTCTATCAGTCTTTCGTTTGCCAAAGAACCATCACAGGAGCTTCTCCTGATAGCAGCCAGCCAGACACAGCCCGGAAGCAAAGAACCGGAGGGGCTTGAGGTTGCCCCTTCGGCTACCGTATCCATTGGCTGGGATGTCACCCTGTCTTCAAAGTACCTCTTCTACGGGATTGATTATAGCGATGGCAAACCAGTGGTCCAACCTGAGGCCACCTTCTCAATCAAAGACATCTCCGCAATTTTCTGGTTTAATTACGACTTAGATAAAAAGGAGGCTAATGAACTTGACCTGTATCTCCAATATAGCCGTGAGATTAAAGACTTCTCATTCACTACAGGATATGCACATTATAACTACCCTCACAGGGAGGGATGGGACCCTTCCCAGGAGGTCTTTATCGAGGCGTCCTGCAATGCCCTGTTAAACCCGTCTCTCGGTGTCCATTACGATTTTGATGCCGGAAATGGCACCTACTTCAAGCTTGGCATGAACCATGAAGCAGGGCCTTCTCTCGGGGCATTGTCTCTCGGGATCAACCTCTTCTACATGGACAACTACTATGAGAATAGCGGATTCCCATCAACAGAACTTAATGTAAACAAGGAATTTTCATTCGGGTCTCTTACCATAACACCGTCGGTCTCTTATTTCCTATCATGGGACAACGGAGACTTCCGGGATGACAATGCAGTTTCCGACACCTGGCTCTTTTCCATCAATATAGCCCAGACCGTTTACGAACGCTGATGACTCTTCTGTAGGACACCTTCCGACAGTGCCACCCTGAATCTTGACAATGCAGAGAATCTCGGATAAGATGCGCCATTAGTTGAATGAAACCATGAAAGTATCCCATATAATTAAATCCGGTATTCTCCTCCTTCTTATTATTTTCACCTTCCAAGTAACCGGCATGACCTGCGTCGGTGAAGACGTTTCACCGAATGCCACCGCTGCACAGGGCGAATGTCAACTTAAGGCTCCCTGTAAAGATGACGGTGGCACTACTCATTCCAGCACTGTCTTTGACGAACACCATTGTCCATGTCATCTCAGTTTTTCTCAGTCTCCCCCCGAAACAATCGCCTCTTATCAAACGATTGCATTACTCTCAGTCAGGACCGGCGTCCCTTCTGTCAAGGGTATCTCTGTCGGCATCTTCCAGCCTCCCAGAGTTCTCATCTAAAATAATTATGTCTTAACACAAAGAGGCCAGGGCTGGTTTCGGGAGTCGTGGATACAGCCATTTGCCTTTCCCGAAAACTTACTGATACCTATTCCCATTAATAAGGAAGGAGGTCTGATCCTTGATAAAGATGAGGTTCTTAATTTTTGTCTTGTTGGTGATTGTTCTTGTAAGCCAATTTTTTTTAGATTGCAGACTGGCGACGGCTGAGGGAAAGGGGGTATATACCCTGGAAGAACTTATATCAATCGCCCTAAAAACAAACCCTTCCATTGCGGTCTTTAAAGCCAATTTAGAGGCAAGTAAAGGAGATGTTTTATCCGCCTCCGCTTACCCTAATCCGGAAATCGAACTTGAGGGAGGGAACGGCAGCTCTCTCGAAACAGTTGATTCAAAGGGTGAGTACTCAGCGGGAATAGGGCAGCCCCTTGAACGGCCTGCAAAGAGGAGTTACAGAAAAAAAGCTGCCCTGGCGAACGTTGCTGTTGCAGAAAGGGATTTGGACGACTTCTATCTTCATCTCAAGTCCGAAGTGAGGAAGGTCTTTTTCAGGCTTCTATCGGATAAAAAGGTTTTTGATATCGCGAAAGAGAACCTGAAAATCGTCAATGAACTGTTCAATACCGTGGATCTCAGGGTAAAGGCAGGGGAGGCCCCCGGGTTTGAGCTTGTAAAGGCAAAGGCAGAGGTGCTCATGGCGGATAAGGAATTGAAAAGGGCGTTCAATGCGATTGCGATCTCAAAGGCATCCCTGAATGCCATGCTCGGCAACTCGCTAAAGGATGAATTTGATATCGAAGGAGAGTTTAAACTCCCTGACAGGAGATATGAACTTCCGGCGCTCTTGTCGAACGCCATGGGAAAACACCCCCTGATCGTAAAAGCAAAAAAGGAGCTGGAGGCAAAAGGCTACTCTCTCGAAATGGAAAAGGCGTCCCTTTTCCCTGACATCACGGTAAAGGGTTTCTTCAGCAGGGAGCTCGATAAGGAGGCCTATGGTCTCGGCATTGCCCTTCCAATCCCCATCTGGTATCAGAGAACTGGGGAGATCGCAACCGCACGTGGAGAAGTATTACGGGCTGAGGCCGGAGTTGTTGAAACGACGGTCCAATTATCAAGGGGAATAACCGAGTCATACCAAAACTATCTTATCGCCCTTGACCAGATCAATATCTTTGAGGAGGGGTTGCTCAAGCAGGCCAAGGAGGCCTTGAGGATTGCAGAGTTCTCTTACAGACAAGGGGAGTCAGGCCTTCTCGATTACCTCGACGCACAGAGGGTATACCGCACCACCTTCATCGAATATTATCAATCTTTTTTTGAACTCGAATCATCATTGGCAACACTGGAGAGGGTAGCGGGCGGCCTTCCCTGAACAAGCTTTAACTTTGGAGGTAGACACTCATGTTTCTTAAAAAGTTTTTTTTGATCTCAATTGCAGTCATTCTGCTCTCTGCCGGATGTGAGAGGGCAGGGCAGGAGGGGCAGAAGGCGGTCTCACCGGCTGAAGGGCAACAGGGCCAAACACAGGAAGCCGGGGAAAATCCCGAGCTCATCACTCTGAAGCCAGAGGCTGTAGAACAGGCAGGGATAAAGACAGAAAGGGTTTCTTTACGGTCTTTAAGGGGTGAACAGGTCTTTTCAGGAAAGGTTTCTGTCAATGAGACAAGGCTTGCCCATGTGGGGTCGAGGATATCCGGAAGGGCGGTAGCGGTCTCGGCAAACCCCGGTGATAATGTGGAGAAGGGTCAGAGTCTCGCGATTATCGACAGCCCGGAGCTTGGAGAGGCCCAAAGTCAGTATCTTAAGGCAGCGACAAACCTCGGAGTGGCGGAGAAATCCTATGAAAGGGCAAAGATGCTCCTCGAGGGAAAGGTCGTATCCACAGGCGAATTCCAGAGGCGAGAGGGTGAATACCTCTCGGCAAAGACGGAGGCGAAGGCGGCAGAGGACAGGCTGCATCTCCTCGGCATGACCGACGAGGAAATCTCGGCCATCGGGAAGGCCCATACCATAAACTCGAGGGTCCCCATATATTCCCCCATCCCGGGAACCATTATTGAAAAACATCTGACTCTCGGCGAGGTACTGGAACCCGTAAAACCATTGTTCGTCATCGCTGATCTTTCAAACCTATGGGTGATTGCCGACGTCCCTGAAAGGGATATCCCTAAAATTAAGAAAGGGCAGAGGGTGGCGATCACGGTATCTCCTTATCCTGAAAAGGTCTTCAGCGGGAAGATCGGGTATGTCTCAGAAACGATCGACCCCGAGACACGAACTATTAAAGTAAGGGCCGAGTTAGGGAATCCGGGGAGGATGCTGAAGCCGGAGATGTTCGCCACAATAAAGATATCCACTATGGAAAAAGAAAATGTCCTTGTTATCCCGGTGAGCGCCATTCAACGGGAAGGGGAAAATACCATTGTATTCGTTTCAAGGAGGGGAAATGCCTTCGAAAAAAGGATGGTCGCTATCGGGCCTGAGATGGACGGTTTTCATCAGGTCATCTCTGGCCTCAAGGGGGGCGAATCAATAGTCACAGCAGGCGCCTTTACACTAAAGTCTGAGACTATGAAGGGTTTAATGGAGGAGGAATAGATGATAGACAAACTGATCTACTTTGCCCTGCAGCAGAGGCTGTTAATAATGCTCGCAGTCATTGTCCTTATGGCATTTGGGGTTTATTCCTTTACGAAACTCCCTATAGATGCCTTTCCGGATGTGACGAACATCCAGGTGCAGATAATTACTGAAGATCCGGGCCGTTCCCCCGTAGAGGTGGAAAAGTTGATCACATACCCCATAGAGGTGCAGATGACCGGGCTGCCGAGGATGCAGGAACTCCGCTCTCTTTCAAAATTCGGACTCTCCATGGTAACTGTCGTTTTTGAGGACGACGTGGATATCTATTTTGCAAGGCAGCTCATCCTTGAAAGACTGATCGAGGCAAAAGAAAAATTGCCTGCAGGTGTTGAGCCTGCTATGGGGCCGATATCCACAGGTCTCGGGGAGATATACCAGTATACGCTGGAAAAACCAGTCACTCCCTCCCATCTCTCCCCCCCGAAAGGGGATGGTCAGGGTGCAGGTAAGGTTGACGACCTCACGCAGCTCCGGACAATACAGGACTGGATCGTAAGGCCTATGCTCAAAACCGTTTCCGGGGTTGCAGATATCAATGCCTTCGGCGGCTATGTGAAACAGTATCAGGTTATTATAGACCCCGACCGCCTGCGAAAATACGGTTTTACACTGAAGGAAGTGTTCGAGTCGGTTGCCGCAAATAATGCAAACGCAGGAGGAAACATCCTCGAACATTCTTCGGAGCAGTATATCGTAAGAGGTGTCGGTGTTATCCAGTCTTTGAAGGATATCGGCGATATCATGATCAGGGCCCACGGTGGTATGCCCATATTTGTCAGGGATATTGCAGAGGTAAATTTCGGCCCGGAGACGAGGCAGGGAGCGATTGTAAAGGATGGGAGGGGTGAGGCCGTAGCCGGAATCGTTATGATGATACGGGGAGGAAGCGGCAAGGATGTTGTGGCGGGGGTCAAAAAAAAGGTCGGGGAAATCAATAGTGGCAATGTCCTGCCTGACGGCGTAAAGATAAAGCCCTTCTACGACAGGACGGAGCTGGTCAACACCTGCCTTCATACTGTGACGAAAGCCCTTGAGGAAGGAGGAATTCTTGTCATTGCCGTACTTTTCTTATTCCTCGGAAATATCAGGAGCGCCCTGATCGTAGCAGTCACCCTCCCCGTTGCAGTACTGGTCACATTCATTGCAATGAAGTGGGCCGGCCTTTCGGCAAACCTCATGTCCCTGGGCGGGTTGGCCATAGCCATAGGCATGATGGTGGATGGCTCCGTGGTCATGGTCGAGAATATCTTCAGACACCTTTCGGAGAAAGACCATTCAAAGGAACAGCGTCTCCATATCATACTTGAAGCGGCAAAAGAGGTGGGACGGCCGATCGTTTTCGGGATAGTAATTATCATCATCGTGTTCCTTCCTCTTTTTACCCTCCAGGGAATGGAAGGAAAGATGTTCAGCCCCATGGCCTATACCATCAGCATCGCCCTCTTTGCCTCCCTTCTCCTTTCACTCACCCTCTCCCCGGTGCTCTCTTCACTGTTCTTAAAGGGTGGCAAGGAAGAAGATGTCTTTATCATCCGTTGGATCAAGAGATTTTACATCCCCTTTTTGAAGGTGGCAATCAGGCGCAGGTTCCTCGTCGTCGTTGTCGCGGTAACCTTGCTCCTCTTCAGCCTTGCCCTCTTCCCATTCCTCGGTACGGAATTCATCCCTGTGCTTGACGAGGGTTCCCTTACCCCTCAGGTCATCAGGCTCCCGAGCATATCCCTTCCTGAATCCATAGAAATAGAAAACAAGGCCCAGCAGGTGCTTTTGAAATTCCCCGAGGTGGAGACCGTCGTATCAAAGATCGGCTCTGCAGAGATCGCCACAGACCCCATGGGGCCGAATGTCAGTGATCCCATTGTCATACTTAAACCCAGAGACCAGTGGAAGACAGCCCGGACAAAGGAAGAACTCATCGGAAAGATGAGAGAGGAGCTCGAAAGGATCCCGGGCATCGGCCTCAATATGAGCCAGCCGATCGCCCTGAGGGTGGATGAACTCATATCCGGGGTTAAGTCCCAGATTGCTATCAAGATCTTCGGTGACGATATGGCGACATTGAACGAAAAGGCAGAGGAGATATCAAGGGCGATATCAGGCGTCAGAGGGATTACGGATTTAAGGGTGGAACAGACGGCCGGGCAACCTTATCTGACCATTGATATAGACAGAAGAAAGATCGCCAGATATGGAATCAATGTGGCCGATGTGCAGGAGATCGTCGAGACCGCGATCGGCGGGAAGGTGGCGACAGAGGTCTTTGAAGGTGACAGGAGGTTTGCCGTCATCCTCAGGTTTCCAGAAGGAAAAAGAAACAGCGTTGAAACGATAGAAAACATCTATGTCAAGGCAGCCAATGGCGCCAACATCCCACTCGCCTCACTCGCCAGGGTCTCGATCTCGGAAGGGCCTGTCCAGGTGAGCAGGGAAAATTCAAAAAGAAGGATCGTTGTAGAGTGCAATGTCAAAGACAGGGACATAGGAGGTTTTGTCGAAGAGGCCCAGGAAAAGATCAATAAATCGGTAAAGCTCCCTTCCGGTTATTACATCACCTGGGGCGGGGCCTTCGAAAACCAGCAGAGGGCCATGAAGCGGCTCTCCATCATCGTACCATTGACCATAGCCCTGATATTTTTCCTCCTCTTTTCTACATTCAACTCACTGCGATATGCAGCCCTTATTATCCTCAATCTCCCCTTTTCCCTGATCGGTGGAATCGTCGGGTTATGGATCTCCTCGCAATACCTGAGCGTACCGGCCTCTGTCGGCTTTATAACCCTCTTCGGCGTGGCGGTATTGAACGGCGTGGTACTCGTCGCCTACATAAATAAGCTCCGCGAAGAGGGTCTTAACCTCAATGAGGCGGTTATATCAGGTTGCGACAGAAGGCTCCCACCTGTACTGATGACAGCGCTGGTCGCCATCCTCGGACTTGTACCTATGCTCTTTGCCACAGGCCCCGGATCCGAGATTCAAAAGCCATTGGCAACGGTGGTCATCGGGGGGCTTATCACATCGACACTCCTGACCCTGATCGTACTCCCGACCCTTTACAAGTGGTTTGAGGAAAAGCGTGTAGAATTTTAATGAAGATTGAAACTGGAGAAAAAGTTAAAGGAAATGGAGGGTTAAGAAATGAAAGAGGTAAAGGCGATCATCCAGTCGTTCAAACTATCAGCGGTAACAAGGGCATTGCAGGAAATCCCTGGTTTTCCAGGCATGACCGTATCTGACTGCAGGGGTTTTGGAAAGGAGAAAGGAAAGGAAGGCCCTCACCGTGTTATTGAAGACCTTATTGACTACATTCCAAAGGTAAAGATTGAGATCATGCTAAACAACGAGATGGTTGATAAGGTGGTTGAAACCATTGCAAAGGTTGCCCATACAGGAAATCCGGGTGATGGAAAGATCTTTGTCTATGATATAGAAAAGGCTGTACGGATAATAAACTTAAAGTATGGAGAGGAGGCGATTTAGATGAAAAAAATAATTCTACTGATAACAGTTATCTTAGCAGGGTTTACCGGGTGCTATAAAAATATACCTCTTGAAGTACCAGTTATCCAGGCAGGTCTAAAGGTTGTTCCCCTGGATGAGTCCGTGCTTTCACAGGAAGAGGGTGATATCATCGTAACGGCACACGTAAAGAAGGGATCGTATGTCTTAAGTCCGAGAACAGATGAGGATAGATACACCTTCATTTTACTGATCAATGATAAAGAGCTTATTGAGAGTGTCAAAGGCAATGAAGCAACTGAATCAGACATGCACGAAGAAGAAGGTGAAGGAATACACTATACATTTAAAAAGAGGCTCCGGCTTAAGCCTGGAGAATATAGTATTTCCCTGAAAACAGAAGATGTCAAGACTCCTCCTTTCAATATACAACTAACCGGCGGAAAACTCTATACATTGAGGTTTGAGCCGGTCTATGGGCCAGTAAAAATTGGAACAAAGAAAAGCTTTCAGCATGGCGTGAGTCATAGCTTCTGGCAAGGTGTAAGAGATTTCAATGTCTACCTGAATGATGTGATCTTTAAGGAGTGAGGTATATAACAGGATAACTTGATAATTCCTTACTGGATCTGTGACCCTCCTCCCCGATTGCCCCTATCATCCCTGTGGCCCTTATAAATATCCAGCGAAAAGAATGAAAGCACAGCCAGGATAAAGAAAGAGGCTTGAAAGAGAATAAAAGATGCCATCTTTAGATATGCAAAGGTGGGGGATGCATATCTTATAAGCCAGCCTGACCCTATATCCATAAGGCCGGAGATAAAGGATACAAGTATCAACAGAAGCTTCAGTAACCGGTGAAGACGCAGGAAGGCGGTGAGATGATTGACGAGAAGCAGCGCCATAGCAAATAGAAAGAGGTGAATGTGGGTTATTTCAAGGAGACCGAGATAGGATATGGGGTTTCTAAAAGACTCCTCAGATCCGCGATAATATTCTACAACGGATTTAAAGTCAAAACCTATCCTCTCTGTATAAATAAGGATATTGGTAATCCATAGCAGCAGGACATAAAATAGAGTAAAGAGGAGTATTATCTGTAATAACCTGCTGTTTTTCTCCCCCCCGTTAACAAGGAATTTCACATTACTCCCTTCTTAATAACCTTCAGGCTAAAAATCGAGAGGACTTTTCTTACCTCTGATGTAATACCATTTACGCTCAGGGTAGCCCCCGATACTGCACTTATCTCCCTCTTTGGCCATAGGCCTTCATTCAAAACCTTGCCATGAAACTGATTGAACCATCTCTTATTGGGAAGATACTCCTCCGGCTCATAGAAGGCTAATATCTCTACTCTCTGCAATCTCGCCTCCGGTGAAACAACAACCATGTACACCGCCGGTTTTGTCCTTACTATATGACTTCCCAAACAGGCATAACCCAGGACGCCATCCTTCCCTATACCAACATAGTAGGTGAATATCTTAGAGTCAAGCCTGACTTTAGACAGGGCCTCTATTTCTTTAACATCTTCATCTTCCAGGAAGAGGGTCTTTCTCTCTACATTCTGTGATCCGGGGAAGGCCAATTTTAATGCATCATCCTTATTGAGGTAGACTTTTGAGTACAGTGTTGAGGTCGAGAGTTGTACTATCACAAATATCAGGGAGGAGACCAGTAACCTGAGATACCATACCCTGTTATTCTTTCTACCTGTATGCACTAAAATATGAAACCTACGCCAAGGTTAAGTTGGTCTGGAAGATCGGACTCTGTATCCCTCCACTGATAGTCAGTCTTTATGACTACATTAGGGTGGGGTTTAAAATCCAGTCCTGCCGTTGTAACGGTCCTGGAAAATCTGGTGTCCCGAACACCTGTAAAGACCTCCTTATGTGTATCGTATTCCTCGTAACGTATGAACGGAGAGAGGGCCTTTACAGAGCCGGGCCGGATCAGATACATCATGTCATACGCTGCCTCAATGTACCACCCCTGGACCTCCTTCCCTACTTCTCCAGGTGGTGAAGATTCCAATGCGCTATTCCCATCCAATACCCCTCTGGTGAAAAGCCCCTTTAGATCCAAACTACGATGACTATAGACAGCATGGACTTCCCAGATATTTATTGTCCCTTCCTTCTCACCTGCCTTGACCTCGTCACCTCCATCTCCCTGCCCCGTCTCTCCATGATAGTAGGCGCCGCCCATGTTGAAGCCGGTCAGCAACTCATACTCAAGATTTGCTACAAGGGCGGGGTTGTCTCCATTAGCCTTACCCCCCTTATATCTACCCCCCCTGACCCAGCCCTTGTTATCAAATCCATCTGATTTCATACCGTTTAATATGCCGGCTTCATACGACAGACTACCTTCACCGCCAAAAAAAATTATCCCAATCTCCCTCCATGTAGTGGGTATTATATTGGTCTCCACATCCGGCCTGAAAACCCCATGATAGACGGTGGGCTCATGGTACTTATTGACAATCCCTATGGGTACAAGGACAAGGCCGGTCCTTAGATTAAACAGGGGGGTAAGGAGGAAATCGAGGTATGAGAATTCTACGTAAACATCTGATTTGCCGCCATGTTCAAACTCAAGCTCTGTATTCATTATTACCCTATCACTATATTTATAGCCCCCATAGAGGACAAACCTCTGGGTATCCATCAGGTCCTTCTTCGACGACTCCTGATAGTTGGCATAGACAACCTCCCCGT
>Ga0209212_1007990_pt1 | contig 11482 bp, 9 predicted proteins | sample RifGroC2_FD_183996 | JGI IMG/M metagenome (GOLD analysis project Ga0209212, IMG submission 183996) | Groundwater microbial communities from Rifle, Colorado, USA - Groundwater C2 (SPAdes) (version 2) | ecosystem: Environmental > Aquatic > Deep subsurface > Groundwater | place: Rifle, Colorado...
GGCCAACATTGTGGTTCCATAGATATCGGAGGGGAGAACTGTGCCGGCCTATCGAATGTCATCTGCGTTACCGGGTCCGCTTGCAAGGAGAAGGAAGACTTTCCTGACCCTGGCCATATCAAGCGTCCTTCTCATACCTGCCGGTTTTCTGGCAAATGAATATTTTGACGCAGTCGCCTCGGATGACACGTTGTCGTCGGTTGCCATGGTGCTAATTTTGTTGGCACCTTTCCTGGGAATATCGGCAGTGCGAATGGCGAGGCGAGATATGGAGAGTATTCAAAATGGTATTATCCCATCATCTGCAATGACTGCCACAAAGTGGGGGCGCAACCTCGGGGCCTTTGGATCGGTAGCCAATACAATTCTGCTGTTGCTGTTCCTGCTGCAGGCGTCATCGTTCAGCGGAGCGGACCTGGCGAAGAATGCATTGCTTCGCGACCTCAACGGACTCATGTCGCACGCATATCAATACCGAAATCGACCATCAGCAAGAGGAGGGGGCCATGGGACATACATAGGCTACCATGTCCCCAACCTCTTGAAGGAGAATGTCGATGGGTTCTATTCCGCAAGTGTGATTCATGCGGACACGCTGCTGCTTAATGCTGCGTGGCGCAAGGATCCCGTTTCGACCGTTTCGGTCAGGCTTGGTCCAAATGGGCGACCCGTCGGCTCTTGGACATTCGGCGGAGGATTCAAGGAATGATCATCTCATAGATCGTCGCCTTCCTGCATGACGGCCCGCATTTTCCGCTGTCGTTGATGGGGCATCGGATCATCCGTTACTCTTTTTCAGAATCTACCTCCCCGAAAACGAGAAATTCCGCCTGATTTTGACAAAACCAGGCCATTTTGGGCTGAGGACTCACAGATTTCCGTGCATTTTTGAGTGACTCAGACGGCACACTTCTTGTCTATCATCGGAGCAAAAGATAGTCAACGGAGTAACCACTTCTGAGTACGAATTCCATGAAAAATAAGGCTTTTAATGCATTTGAAGTAGCTCAACATCAGTTTGATAGAATTGCCGAAAAGCTTCAGCTGGATCAAGGTACGCGCGATCTTTTGCGCACCCCGATGCGGGAATATCATTTCAACATCCCCGTCCGTATGGATGACGCGAGCGTGAAGGTCTTTCGGGGATTTCGCGTTCAGCATAATGACGCGCGAGGCCCCGGAAAAGGCGGAGTCCGTTTTCACCCCCAGGAAACCATCGACACAATCCGCGCGCTTGCGATGTGGATGTCCTGGAAGTGCGCTGTTGTAGACATTCCGCTCGGCGGCAGCAAGGGTGGAGTCATTTGTGATCCTCATGGTCTCAGTCAACGTGAGCAGGAGCAGATCTGCCGCGGTTGGATCCGCCAGATTGCGCGCGATGTCGGCCCGCTGGCCGATGTCCCCGCACCTGATGTCATGACGGGTCCGCAGCATATGCTCTGGATGCTCGATGAATATGAAACGATCAGCGGTGGCAGGTATCCGGGCCTGATCACGGGAAAGCCGGTGGGGATGGGCGGTTCACTGGGGCGGAAAGAGGCGACCGGGTACGGGGTTGTCATAACCCTTCGCGAAGCGTTGAAGCAGCTTGGCCTCAAGGCGGAGAATACCACTGCCAGCGTACAGGGATTCGGGAATGTCGCTCAGTACGCTATTGAACTATATCAACAACTCGGCGGAAAGGTCGTCTGCGTCTCGTGCTGGGACCAGAAGGATCAGGCCCCTAACACATTCCTCAGAAAGAAGGGAATCGACCTCGCAGAGCTTCAGAAAATTTCGGATTCGTTCGGAGGAATCGATAAATCGAAGGCGAAGGGGTTGGGTTACGAGATTCAGGCAGGCGATCAGTGGCTGAGTCAGGAGGTCGACATCCTGATTCCGGCGGCGATCGAGAACCAGATCACAGAAGACAATGTTAATTCAATAAGCCGGAAAGTGAAGATCATTGCAGAAGGAGCGAACGGCCCGACAACACCGGAAGCTGACAAAGTTATCTCCGAACGCGGGATTTTCGTTATCCCGGATTTTCTGGCGAATGCCGGCGGTGTCACATGCAGTTATTTCGAACAGGTCCAGAGCAACATGAATTACTATTGGACGCGCGACGAAGTGCTCGGCAAGCTCGACATTAAGATGACAGCGGCCTTTAATGCCGTTTCAGAACTCGCGAACTCGAAAGGATTGCCGATGCGTGATGCTGCTTACGTCATAGCAATAGGCCGTGTGGCTCAGGCCAGCCGTGACCGCGGTTGGATCTGAGATACAAGACATAGAGCATGGAGCGCGAGGGCCTGCCGGGCGTAGGCAGGCCTTCACACTTTCACTGGACGGAACGACAAGGATGACGACACCCAAAATACCGTCCGTTTTTTCGAGGAGATTCTTCGGTGCCGAAGAACAGCTCTCACTCATCGGATCCGGGTCGATGGGTGGAAAGGCTCAGGGCCTGGAACAGTTTCAGAGCGTGCTCGAGCAGCTTGAGGGTGATTGTAAGAAATTCCCCGAAATTGGAATATCCATCCCCCGCCTCGCCGTGATCGGCACCGGACATTATGCCGCATTCATGGATCGTAACCGGCTCCGCGAACTTGCCGCCTCTTTGGAACCGGACGACAAGATCATTCGTGGATTCCTGAAGGCCGATCTCCCTTTCGAGCTGGTTGGCGATCTTCGTGCACTTATCGAAGGTGTCCACACGCCTCTCGCGATTCGTTCTTCGAGCCTCCTTGAAGACGCAATGAACCAGCCTTTCGCCGGAATCTATCAGACAAAGATGATTCCGAACAACCAGCCCGACCCGGACATTCGGTTTGCAAAATTGGTCGAGGCGGTGAAGTTCGTCTATGCCTCAACCTTCTCCCAGTCGGCAAAATCATACCGCAGGGTGCTTCCCGACGCTGCGGAAGAGCAAATGGCCGTTATCATTCAGGAGGTGGTCGGCAACAGACATGACGAGCGGTTTTATCCCGAGTTGTCCGGCGTTGCGAGGTCGTGGAACTTCTATCCGACCGGTTCGGCAAAGCCGCAAGAAGGAGTCGCACAACTCGCCCTGGGCCTGGGCAAAACAATCGTGGACGGGGGACTTTGCTGGACATACTCTCCCTCCAGGCCAAAGGCAAGTCCACCTTTTGCCAATGTGCATGAACTTGCGGAGCAAACCCAAACTGAATTCTGGTCCGTCAACATGGGATCTCCTGCGGCATATGACCCCATGAAGGAGACCGAGTATCTTGTCAGAGGCTCATTGGTCGATGCCGAACAGGACGGGACGCTTGCCATGCTCGCTTCGACGCTGAATCCCGCTTCCGATCGCTTGTCCATCGGAGTTGCCGACCGTGGGCCGCGCATTCTTACCTTCGCTCCTATGCTCGTGTCGAACAGTCTGCCCGTGAACGACATAGTTCAAATGCTCCTGAGAGCCTGTGAAAAAGAGCTTTCGGCTGCCGTTGAGATCGAATTCGCCTTGACAATGCATCCCCTTCGGTTCGGCTGCCTGCAGGTTCGGAAAATGCTGGTTTCGGGCGACAAGATCGAAATCAGCGAGCGGGAACTTTCGGGCGACCAGGTTCTTGTCGCTTCCGAAAGAGCCTGTGGCAATGGACGGAACAACAATATTTGCGATATTGTCTACGTCGTTCCTGAACGGTTCGATAAGAGCAAAACGGCCGTGATTGCCGCGGATCTTGAAGGAATCAATCGTTCTCTTATCGAAGGGGGACGCACGAGTTTGATGATCGGGTTCGGAAGGTGGGGGAGTTCAGATCCCTGGCTTGGGATTCCGGTGAACTGGGGACAGATCTCCTCTGCGAGGGCGATCGTCGAAGCAACTCTCCCTTCAATGAATGTCGACATGAGTCAAGGTTCCCACTTCTTCCATAATCTCATGAGCTTCGGGGTCTGTTTCTTCTCAGTTCATCATGAGGGACAATTTGTGATCGATTGGGCCTGGCTCGCTGCACAGAAAGCAATATGCGAAACATCGTTTGTTCGTCATGTGCGGTTGAACAAACCGTTGGAGATTAGAGTTGACGGACGGAAGGGGATGGGAGCCATCCACAAATGACGCAGCATCTCCAAGAGAGAAATCCTTAATGGACGCGAAAATACCGATAGATAATCTACTTCGTGACCTCAAAGAGAGAGCCAAGGAACTCAACTGTCTGTATGCCGTCATTGAAATCACGAATCAGCCAAACCTCCAGCAGACAGAGGTTATGCGGAAGATCATCGAAGTGATCCCCCGCGGATGGCAATATCCCGAAATCTGCCGGGCACGAATCGAAGTGGGGGATGACGTGTATGAACCGGATGGATTTCAATCGACGCCGTGGGAGCAGTCCGCCGACATTGTCGTTCAGGAGGAGATCGTCGGGAAGATTAGCGTCTTCTACACGCAGGAGGTCCCCGGCACGGCGGATGGGCCGTTTCTGAAAGAGGAGCGGAAACTTCTGGGGAGTATTGCTGAATGGTTGAATCATTACCTTCTTCACCGCCAGTTGGGGGAGGTTTTCGAGCAGCATCGTGAAAAAGAGCGGGAGGGAGGATGGGCAACGATCCTTGAGCTTCTTCGTAGGACGAATCCGCAGCTTCTTCTGCGCATAACGAGAAAAATGACCAACTATTTGTGCTGGAGCGGAAGCAAGGAAGCTGAGAAGCTCCTCGCCTCGTTCAACCCTGCCTTTGGCTATACCGATGCGAGTACGGCAGACGATGCAAATCGCCCGCGGCCGAAAGAGACGGTTCAGCTGTTTCTCCAAAAAGTGGATGAAGTGTTCAGAATTGCCCTCGACTTTCTGGGCGAAGCGGAAACGTTGGCGCTTGTTCAGCGATGGATCAGAGAAGATCGGTCTTCATTCCTCATAAGTGTTATCGAGAATCCGGCGTCATCTCACACTGATGTCGTCGACGCGCTGGATCGGTACTATCATCTCGATCCTGAGGGGACAGAACTCTCGGCGGCACGAGATGCCACATTCCGTGTCGCGATGATCAGGCGGTTTCTGACGGATCAACCCCAGGCGATCAACGTGGCAAAACACTTCTTTGCCTTGAGGGATTTTCAGAACCTCCTTCACAGGGTTGTGTTTCCCGCCGGGAGTCACGGGAAACTTGGGGGAAAGAGCTCCGGCCTGCTCCTTGCCTCCGCCATTCTCCAGAACTCGATTGGGGATGAGGAACTCCTGAAAAATGTGAGGATTCCGAAAACATGGTACCTGGCATCAGACGGCATTCTGAATTTCATGTACCATAACAATCTCGAAGACGTCATCGACCAGAAATACAAAGATCTCGGTCAGGTACGGCAGGAATACCCCTACGTGGTGCAGGTTTTCAAGAACTCACCGTTTCCGCCTGAGATGCTGAAAGGCCTTTCTCTCGCCCTCGATGACTTCGGGGACCGCCCATTGATTGTCCGGAGTTCGAGCCTCCTCGAAGATCGTATGGGAACCTCCTTTGCCGGAAAGTACAAGAGCCTCTTTATTGCCAATCAGGGGTCCAGGGAGGAGCGCTTGGTTGCATTGACGGATGCAGTGGCAGAGGTGTACGCATCTGTATTCAGCCCGGACCCGATCCAATACAGAGCGGAACATGGGTTGACGGATTTCAACGAAGAAATGGGAATCATGATTCAGGAAGTGGTGGGGAGAAGGATTGGGGACTACTTCCTGCCGTCTTACGCGGGGGTTGCATTCTCGAACAACGAATTTCGATGGTCCTCGAGGATAAGACGTGAAGATGGCTTGGTTCGCCTTGTCGCCGGCCTTGGAACTCGGGCCGTCGATCGTCTGAGCGACGATTATCCCATCCTGTTTGCCCCGGGCCAGCCCGATCTTCATGTCAATGTGACTCTGGAGGAATCAATCCGTTATTCGCCAAAGAAAATGGATGTAATCAACCTGAGGACAAACACGTTCGAATCGATCGATATTCGGGAGTTCATCAGAAAACACGGAGAGGAATTCCCGGCTACCCCCCAGATAGTCTCTATGCTGGACCAGGATCGTTTGAGGCAGCCGTTGGGGATGCAGGTGGATTATTCAAAAGAGCCCTTTGTTGTTACGTTCGAAGGGCTCAAGGGAAGAACAGATTTTGTCAAGAAAATGCGGTTGATTATCGCAATCCTTCACGAGAAACTCGGAATGCCGGTCGACATAGAGTTTGCTTCCGACGGAGAGAATTTCTATCTGCTGCAGTGCAGACCGCAGAGCTACAGACCCGAATCGGCCCCTGCAGAGATTCCGCGCGATGTTCCGAAAGAAAAAATGATCTTCTCGGCCAACAAATACATTTCAAACGGCGCGATTCCCGGAATTACACATATCGTCTACGTTGATCCGGAAGCCTACAGCGACCTGAGAGAGCGGAGTGACCTCCTGGCGGTCGGCAGGGCCGTGAGCATGCTGAACAAGATACTTCCGAAGCGACGCTTTATTCTTATGGGCCCGGGTCGATGGGGAAGCCGTGGGGACATCAAACTTGGCGTGAGTGTGTCATACTCCGATATCAACAATACCGCCATGCTTATCGAAATCGCCCGAAAAAAGGGGGATTATGTCCCTGAAGTCTCTTTTGGGACGCACTTCTTTCAGGATCTCGTCGAGGAATCGATTCGTTACCTCCCGCTCTTTCCCGATGACGGCGACGTCCAGTTCAACGAGACTTTCCTCCATTCGGAGAACATGCTGACCGATCTTCTGCCGCAGTATTCATCCCTTCAGGATGTTCTCAAAGTGATCGACGTCTCACGCGTGTCGGGAGGATTGGTGCTGGACATCCTTATGAATGATGAGGTCAACAAGGCGGTTGGAGTTCTCGGACTTCCTACTGTTCCTGTCGAACCGGCTCCAAAGAGAAGGGGAGTTATCGCAGAGCGGAGAGAAGCGGACGAGCACTGGCGATGGCGTCAGCATATGGCGGAGGAAATAGCGAAACTCTTGGATGCCGACCGGTACGGCGTAAAGGGAATGTACTTAACGGGCAGTACGAAGAATGTGAACGCGGGGCCCCAAAGCGACATCGACCTCATCATTCATGTCACGGGCACCAAGAAGCAGCAGGAAGGGCTTATGACCTGGCTTGACGGTTGGAGTCAGGCGCTAAGCGAGATGAATTTTCTCAGAACGGGTATCAAGACACAAGGTCTTCTTGACATTCATCTTGTCACGGACGAGGATATCCGAAAGCGAACCAGCTTTGCCGTGAAAATCGGTGCCGTCACCGATCAGGCACGCAAGCTCCCCCTCGGTTCTACAACAGCTCCCTCGACGCGTCCGCAGGATTCTCCAAAGTAAACCTCACCAACGCCAGCTCGGGCCCTGAATGGGCGCCTCCGAAGATGTGTGTCTTTCCTATCCTCTCTCTCCACGATCCCGTCCCTTCCACTGACTCATGAACGTGGCCGTGCATGCTCACAAGAGGCTGTGAGCGTTCAAGGAAACGCCTGATTGCCACGCTCCCTATGTGGGGATCCATCGGTGCATGATCGACCATTCGTCCTTCCAGCGCGGCGCGGTCGAGGACCGTGTCATAGGGAGGCGAATGGAAGAGGAAGACTGCACGGGAGAAATCCATTCCCTGTGTAAGTTGTTCGAGGTCATTCTGAATTGTCTGGCGGGAGATTGAACGCCTGTCAACGGGCACGGAAAAGGAGCCCTCTTCGGGAGGAACGCAGCCTGGATCGACGAATCGCGACACGTCGTACCGTTCCCAGTCTTTCAGCCGAAAAGGGGTGGGGGGAACGAAAGCGTAGCCCCCAAAAGTATAGGAACCAAACGTGACGATGCGGCTCTGAATGTTCCTCCACAACCCTGCACTTCCTGCCTGCTCGATTGAGTCCTCTTCGCTGCGGGGATCGTCATTTCCAAGGATGAGGAACACGGACGGATAACGTTCCTTGAGCTTAGCGTGGAGACGGTCGAATTCGGTCGCCAGAAACCCTTCGACAAAATCCGCCCCTGTTGATTCTTCCTGCCGCAGGGAGTCGATGAATGGAGGAAGAAGGTCGCCCCCGAGAAAAACAACATCGGGGTTGACGCGTTCGATTGCGGAAAAGAGCTTCCGGTACCGATCGACGCGGCCGTGAAGATCTGAGGCAAAGAAACACGTGGTCATGAGGGAAGGCCCTGTTCCATGAAAGCTACAGGAGAATCATTTCAAAGTAAAACCTCCCGCGGCCGATCCTTGAACGTGTAGCTTTTTTTAACGATAATTACACAAAACGACGGTGTGACGACCAGGAAGTATGTTCACACGGCCGTGCAATGGCAACACGGTCCGAATTCAGTAAGGAGAAAGCTCATGCGGATCACGCTTTCGAGCGTTTATGTCGACGACCAGAGTAAAGCCCTCACATTCTACACGGAAGTGCTTGGTTTTATGAAGAAGACGGACGTACCGTGAAAATATTCAGGAAGAATATCAGCGAATGAAAGAACTCGGCGTTGTGTTTACGACGCCCCCAACGAAGGCGGGGCCCGTCACGGTCGCCGTGTTTGATGACACTTGTGGTAATCTCATTCAACTGATGGAGCAACAATAACGAGAGATGCCGGAGAAAGAGATAAACAGCCTGGATACCGACGAAAGGGAGACGTTGTCTCGAGGTGTAGGGAATCAGCGAAGCGCTCTCTTAAAGACAATTCTCCTCACAGGGCTGCTCGTCGGCACGCTCGACGGGGCGGCCGCTGTCGCATCGTTCCTTCTTCACACGGGCGGCAATCCGACAAGGATCTTTGTCTACATTGCGAGTGGTGTGTTTGGGCGCGATGCCTTCACGGCGGGCAACTCCATGCTGTGGTGGGGCCTGGTCTTCCACTATTTCATCGCAACGTCATGGACAGCCCTCTTCTTCCTGATGCACCAACGTTATGAATTTCTGTCGAAGAGCCGAGTTTGGAATGGAATAGGCTACGGTTTTGCTATCTGGCTCGTCATGAACCTCGTTGTCCTGCCGCTGAGCAATGTCCCGGCTTTGCGTCGGGATCCCGCAAGGGTGGTTGAAGGGGTTGTCATCCTGATCGTCATGGTGGGTTTGCCCGTCTCGTTCATCAGCAGCAAGTACTACCGGCGAACGAACGTCAAAAACAGGCAGTGAAACAATAACCATATGACCAGAATAAAGATCTGTTGTATCCAGAATGTTGAAGAGGCGTTGATGGCGGTACGATATGGTGCCTCTGCTCTCGGCCTGGTCTCAGCAATGCCGAGCGGTCCCGGCCCGATTCCCGAAGACCGCATAGCCTCCATTGCCGCGACAGTGCCCCCCGGCGTATCGACATTTCTTCTTACAAGCCTGCAGGACGCCGATTCGATTATCAGACAGCAGCGACGGCTTCGGACGAGTACACTCCAGCTGGTTGACGAGGTTTCAATTGAGGCGCTCAAGGAACTCCGAACCGGCCTTCCGGGAATCAAGCTTGTGCAGGTGATTCATGTGAGGAATGAGGAGTCAGTAAAAGAGGCGATGACAGTCGGTCCGCACGTGGACGGGATCCTGCTCGATTCGGGAAATCCATCTCTTCCTGTGAAAGTACTGGGTGGAACAGGGAAAACGCATGATTGGGCGTTAAGCAAAGAGATCGTCGACCGGTGCGGGAAACCCGTGTTTCTGGCGGGTGGCTTGAGAGCGGAGAATGTCCGCGAGGCTATCGAGCGTGTTGGGCCGTATGCAGTCGATGTCTGCAGCGGTGTTCGCACCGGCGAAGGATTCCTGGATGAGGAAAAACTCTCGGCGTTTATGAAGGCCGTTCGAAGCCTCGATCAAACCAGTTAGCCGGCCTGTCTCCCACAAGCCCGCCATCCGTCGGGCAGCCCTCCCAATCTCCCATCCATCTTGATTTATAGAAGAAGTGAATCTATCTTGCGACAGCACTGTGTGCCGTTTATCGCTATGAATTTGTGCCAATTCTGGCGATATTGGGGCATTCGGCTTCACGGACTTCACGCCAATCGCAGCCAGAACAAGGGAATACCATGGATCACTCCGCGAAACACCATACACACAGCACGATTACCTGTCGGGGAAAAGAATACAGCCGAATCCGGTCTCGAAGGAAAGCAACGTTGCGAGCGTCATAGACAATATGGATGCCTATAACGGCGGAAGGTTAAGAGCCGCCTGTCAGCTGATGCGTGACAAATACTCGCCGGAAGATGTCACCATCGGGCTGAGTATCGCGGGCGCGCTGATCCCGGCGGGCCTTGGAGCATCGACGATCATCCCCCTCATGAATCATGGATTCGTGGACTGGTTGGTATCCACCGGTGCCAACATGTACCACGATCTGCATTTTGCTTTCAATATGCCCCTCTTTCGCGGCAGTCACACCGTTGATGATGCCGACCTGCGCGACAAAGGAGTGACGCGTATCTACGACATTCTTTTTGACTATGAAGATGTCCTTATGGCAACCGATCGCGTGCTGAGGAAGATCATGCTTCAGCCGGAATTTCAGAAGGAAATGGGAACACGTGAGTACTACCACCTCCTCGGGAAAGTTGCCAACGAATTTGAACAGAAGAACAAGCTGGGAGAAGTCAGTGTTTTGGCCGCGGCCTACCGCAACGGAATTCCGGTGTTCACATCTTCACCGGGCGATTCCACCATTGGGATGAACGTAGCGGGACTGGAACTGCTCGCCGAGTCAGCGGGGCTGTTGGACCAATTCAAACTGAAGATCAATCCAAGCATCGATGTCAACGATTCGACGGCCATCATTCTGAATGCGAAGAGGTACGAAAAAGGAAAGACCGGCGTTCTCCTGATCGGCGGCGGCAGTCCCAAGAACTTCCTGCTTCAAACTGAACCGCAGATTCAGGAGGTGCTCATGATTCCTGAGGCAGGTCAGGACTACGACATCAACATTACCGATGCGCGGCCCGATACCGGCGGACTTTCCGGCGCTCCTCCGAGTGAGGCGGCAAGTTGGGGAAAGATCGATCCTACAAAACTTGAGGAGACCGTTACTGCCTATATCGACGTGACCGTCGCATTCCCGCTCCTGGCTGCGTATGTTCGGCAGACAACCAGGCCGAAGAAATTGAAGCGGCTCTATGATAGGGGAGAGGAACTTCGAAAGAAATTGATCGAATCGTATCTTGAAAACAACAAAGAGATCGATGAACTGAAATCGCTCATGAAGAAACTGTAGATTTGGGAAGTTGAGAATCCGAAACCGGAGAAAACATTGGAACAAGACGAGCTTTTGAAGCTGGTGGAGCAGCATGGCTCCCCGTTGTTTATCATAGACCACGACAAAGTGAGGGCGAATTACCGGAAATTCAAAGAAAACCTGCCGAGGGTTCAGTGCTACTATGCAGTGAAAGCCAACCCCGTGCCCCAGATCATCGAAACACTCTTCGCGGAGGGGTCGAGCTTTGATGTCGCGTCATACAACGAATTCATGCAGGTTTATCAATACATCAGGCATTTTGACAGGAAAGAGAAGAAGCGCTTCGTGTGGGACAAGATCATCTTTTCAAA
>Ga0209212_1007991_pt1 | contig 11482 bp, 8 predicted proteins | sample RifGroC2_FD_183996 | JGI IMG/M metagenome (GOLD analysis project Ga0209212, IMG submission 183996) | Groundwater microbial communities from Rifle, Colorado, USA - Groundwater C2 (SPAdes) (version 2) | ecosystem: Environmental > Aquatic > Deep subsurface > Groundwater | place: Rifle, Colorado...
GAGCCGTACTTCGCGAGTTCGGACGGGAAGTCGCACCTGATGTCCCCGGCGGAACTCGTCGAGATGTACCGGATGATCGAGGAGGTCAAGAGGAGCCGCCCCGGGATCTACGTCAACTGGAGGACCTACTACAGCACCACCGACGACACCTTCCTGCGGGGGGAGTACCCCGTGAAGGAGTGCAGGGTCGCGAGCACCGTGGTGACCATAAACCCCAACGGCGACGTGGTCCCCTGCCCGTTTTTCAGGGGGTACGTGATCGGCAACCTGAGGGATGAGGGGGTGGAGTCGATCTGGGGCAACGAAAAGCACAGGAGTTTCCTAGAGGCCCAGAGGGAGGGGAAACTCGCCATCTGCCGCAACTGCAACACCCGCACCTACTACACCTCGCTCCCGGAGACCCTCGGCTACTACGCGAAGCGGGCGCTGGAGCGGGTCGGTATGTACCGTCCCGGAAAATGCCGGGAATAAAGGAAAAGGAATGAACGTGCAACAACCGCCTTGCCTGATGCATTTCATATATTCACTGGGGATAGGAGGGGCTGAAAAGCTGGCTTACGACATGATCGCCGGCCTGCCGCCCGACAGGTACCGACCGATCGTGGTCTGCGTAGGGGAGAACGGCCCCTTGGGCGACATGTTCCGGGAGCGGGGGTGCCCTGTCTACTTCCACCCGAACAGCCCCGGCCAGACCTTTCGCATCGTCTCCTGGGTGAAGGAGATCATCGAGAGGGAACAGGTCTCGGTGATACATGCCCACCAGTACAACCCGCTCCATTACTCGGTGCTGTCAATTGCCGGCAATTCCCGGGTCAATCTGGTCTACACCGAGCACGGCCGCATGTACCCCGAGCGTTTCAACTGGAAGCGCTACCTCACCAACCCCTTCTTCGCCCTCAGGGTGAACCACCTGGTTTCCATCTCCCATAGCACCAAGGATGCGATGATCCGCTACGACAACTTCCCGGCGCGCCGCATCAAGGTGATCCACAACGGGATACATTTCGACGTCTTGAACCCGGACATCGACCTGCGGGAGAAGAGGCGCTCGCTTGGCATCGGCGAAAATAGCAGGATCATAGGAACCGCGAGCCGCCTGGAGGAGATCAAGAACATCCCCATGATGCTGCGGGGCATGAAAAAGGTCCTGGAAAGGTGCCCCGACACGGTCCTCGTCATCGCCGGGCACGGGAGCCAGGCGGGGCAGCTCAAGGAACTCGCGCAAGAACTGGGCATAGCGGACCAGGTCCGCTTCCTCGGGCTTCGCCTGGACCTACCGGAGCTTTTCCGGCTCATGGAGGTGTTTCTCCTGGTCTCCTTCACCGAGGGGATCTCCATCACGCTCCTGGAGGCGCTGGGAAGCGGCGTCCCCGTGGTGGTGACGAGGACCGGTGGGAATCCCGAGGTCGTGGTGGATGGGGGGTGCGGGTACCTGATCGAGGTGGGAGACGAGGTCGCGATGGGCGAGCGGGTGATGGGGCTCCTGGAACATCCGGAACAGGGGCAACAGATGGGGAAGAGGGGGCGTGAGCTGGTGCGCAACTACTTCAGCTTCGGCGCCATGCTCGACGGGTACATGAGCCTGTACGACAACCCCTGCAGTGAACGGAGAAAGGGGGGGAAAGGTTAATAAGGCCCCGGGTCTGTTTTGGCCCGGTGCGCCGCCAGGGGCGCCCGGGACCTTGCGAAGTAGCGGGGAACAGCGTCGGGGCGATCTCCCTCACTCCCGAGACGTGGCAAATTAAAACCGTATTATATTGTGTTGCAATAACAGGGGCCGTGTCGTATTCTACACCTCAATTTACAGACGGGGATCGGATGGCAAATAGAGTCGAGGTAGCGACATTGGCAGCGGGCGAAGTGACTGAGACGGGAAGAAGCCGTAAGGGTCCCGGCCGGCCATGAGAGAGCTTCTTTTCTATCTGCTGCTGCCGGTTGCCGTGCTTTTGATACTGCGCAACCCCTTCACCGGGGTAGCCCTTTACGTCGGCGTGAACATCATACGCCCCGAGATGCTGTTCTGGGGGGGGAGGCAGGGGGACATCGCCTACAAGATCCTCCTCGGCGCGGCCTTCGTCTCGCTGTTCAAGAACAACCCCACCGAGTTCTTCCGTCCGCTGCGCGTGCGCGAGCTGTGGCTTTTGATCTTTACCTGGGGTGCTGTGATGATCTCGCTGCAGTTCTCCCCCTTTCCGTTGGCGCCGAGGGCGATGTACTACGCCGAGGAGATCCTGAAGCTCGCTTTCCTGGCCTGGCTCCTGCTCGCCGCACTCAAGGAGCGCGAGAGCATCGAGCTGTTCGAAAAGATCTACCTCCTTTTGTTCAGCATACTGGGGCTTTGGGGGGTAGAGCAGCACTTCAGGGGGAACGAGCGGCTGGAGAACTTCCCGCTGGGGGATTCCAACGGCGTGGCTGCCATCCTGGTGCTGGCGGTTCCGGTTGCGCTGAACATGGCGCTGCACGGGACGGACAAGAAGAACAGGAGACTCGGGCTCCTCGCCGTGGTGATACTCGCCCTGGCGATCATTTCCACCCAGTCCAGGGGGGGGTTCCTCGGGATGAGCGCTGCCACGGCAGTTTTCTTCATCTGGTCGCGCAGGAAAAAGGCCCTGCTCGTCCTGGTGGCGGCGGTGGTGACGGTGGCGCTTCTCTTCGCCCCGGAGAGCTACTTCCACAGGCTCTCGACGCTGCAGGCGGAGGAGGAGGAGATCGATCATTCCGCGGGGTCGCGCCTGGTGCTCTGGCAGGCGGGGATGATGATCTTCAAGGACAACCCCTGGGTCGGGGTGGGGTTCATGGCCTTTCCCCAGGCCAAGATGCTCTACCGGGACAGCGTCAAGGGTGATGAGAACCTGATCAGCTACACCTTCAACGAGGACAAGGTGGCGCACAACACCTATGTGCAGGTCCTATCGGAGGGGGGATTGCTCCTTGCCGTCCCCTACTTCCTGCTGATCATCGGCACCTTCACCGGCAACTGGAGGGTGCGCAGGATGCGCGGCAGGAAGGCGCCCGAAGACCCGCTGGTCAACCTGCTAAACGGCATCGAGGCTGGAATTGCCGGTTTTTGCATCTGCATAATTTTCATAAATGCGATAACCACCATATTCCTCCCTTTGCAGATCATCGTCTCGCGGTGCATCCGCGACTACCTGTACGCATCGCACGAACGACTGCCTGACGGCGCTGGCGGGGGGGGAGCGCTCAATGAAGATACTGTACCTAGTGTTTGAAGCGCTCCTCGGGGGGCATGTCCTGTCCGCCTCCACCGTGGCCCGGGAGATGCAGTCGCGCGGGCACGCGGTGGTGTTCGCCGGCAAAAGGGGGCGCATGTCCGCGGCGATAGAGGAGTCGATGCCCTTCTTCGACGTCGAGATCCCGGTTTATCACGGCGAGCGGCAGACCTACTTCACCTGGCGCTCCTTTGCCGTGGTGCAGCGGTTGCGCCGGCTTTTGCGCGAACAGCAGGTGGAACTGGTGCATGCCTTCGATGCGCGCTCCTACATGCACGCCTACCTGGCAGCCCTTTTGGAGGGAATCCCGGTGGTCTGCACACTCTGCGGCGGTGTCGATCCATACTACAACCTCCCCGCCGCGGCGAAGATCATCGTCTTTTCCGAGGAGCAGCGCCGCCGCATGACCGAGACCTGGCGGTGGCCGCCGGAGAGGGTCGAGGGGATCCGGACCCGCCTCGACGTGAAAAGGATCCTGGACCCGGCCTCGCGGCTGCCGCAGGAGGAGCTGCGGCGACTCGGGATCGACCCGGACCGCCCGAAGCTCTTCATGATCACCTCCTTCGGAGGGCTGAAGATAAAGGGTATCCATTCGCTCCTCGCGGCGGTCGACCTGGTGCGGGAACGTTTCCCGGTGCAGATGGTCTTCATAGGGGGGAGCGAGGCGAAGGACAACGCCGTCGTGCTCCAGGGAAGCGCCCTGAACGCCAAGTACGGCGACAAGACGGTGGTCATGGTCGACCCGGTGCCGGACGCCTTCCGCTTCCTGCAGCATGCCGACGTGGTGCTCGGGGTGGGGAGGAGCGCCTTCGAGGGGATGGCCTACGGCAAGCCGACCATAGTGGTGGGGAACACCGGGTTCGCCGGGGTAGTTGCTCCCGAGGATATCGACGCCATCGCCTACTACAACTTCTCGGGGAGAAACCGTCCGGACACAGCCCCCGCGGAGGTGCTGGCGAGCGAGATCCTGTCGCTTCTGACCGACGAGGCCCGCAGGCAGACGGTCGGCGAGTTCGGCAGGGAGTACGTGATGCGGGAGTTCGACGTGAAAAGGGGGGCGGAAAGGATCGAGACGGTCTACGCCGAGTTGCGCAGCAACAGGTTCCCGCCGGCGGCGCAGGGAATCTCCTTCGGCGCCTGCTTCTTCCCCGTCATGCGCGACAACGTCCTGCACCGTCCCAAGAGCATAGTCCGCAGCATGATCAACCGGATTTCTCCTCCGTCACGTTGAGGCAACTGAACCGAACAAGAGGATAGCATCATGGCAAAAGAACTCGATCTCCTAGAGGTATGTGGCGGGCAGAGGCCGGTGGGGAGGGTCCGCGTGAGCGGGGCCAAGAACTCGGCGATCAAGCTTCTCGCGGCGGCGCTTCTCACCGAAGAGACCGTCCACCTCATGAACTTCCCCACCCAGCTCGTGGACGTGAGGCAGAAGGTCTCCTTCCTCGAGGCGCTCGGCGTCTCGGTCGAGCTCTGTCCCGAGAAGAGCCTGGTGAGCCTTACCCCCTCCGGTCTTTGCCGCGAGCGGCTGGACCACTACAACTACAGCTTCCGGACTACCTACCTCCTCGTGCCGGGGCAGCTCATCCGCAGCGGGATCGCCCGGATACCGTACCCGGGAGGGTGCAAGATCGGGGAGCGGAAGTACGACCTGCATGTGATGGTCTGGGAGCAAATGGGGTGCGTGGTCACCGAAAGGGAGGACCATATAGAGGTCCGCTGCCCAAAGCTCAAGCCCGCCTGCATCGATTTCCCCATCTCCACCGTCGGCGGCACCGAGACGGCGCTTCTCTGCGGGGCCGTGGCCGAGGGGGAGACCGTCATCAAGAACGCCTACGTGACCCCGGAGATCATGAACCTCGTGGACATGCTGCGCGGCATGGGGGCCCAGGTGGAGGTGGTGGGGAACAGCCTGATCCGGGTGGTGGGGCGCGGCGCGCTGCACGGGGTGAGCATCCCGGTGATACCGGACCGGATCGAGGCGCTCACCTGGATCGTCTACTCCATCCTCGCCAAGGGTAACGTCGTGATCGAGGACGTCCCCTTCGACGCCATGGACGTGCCGCTCATCCACCTGAAGGAGGCGGGGATAGACCTCTTCCGCAACACGCAGGACGTCTACGTGGGCCCCACCTGCTTCCGCCGCGAGGGGATCCAGCCCTTCGAGCTTGCCTGCGGGACGCACCCCGGGGTGATCTCCGACATGCAGCCCTTCTTCGTGCTCCTCGGGATGTTCGCCGACGGAAGGAGCAGGATCATCGACTACCGCTACCCGGAGCGGGTCGCCTACCTGGCCGAGCTGAACAAGCTCTGCGGCGGGAAGATCCGCGCCGAGCGCGGGGAAATAGTCATCGAGGGGCCGGTGCGGGTCGCCGGCGCCGAGGTCGTCTCCACCGACCTGCGCGGGAGCATGGCGCTGGTCCTGGCGGGGCTTCTTGGTGAGGGAAAAAGCCGCATACACGGGGTCTCCATGGCGCTTAGGGGGTACAACGACCTCCTGGGCAAGCTGGCCGGGCTCGGGGTCGAAGCGCGGATGGTTACCGAGGATCTCCCCCTGCCGGTCGGGGCAGAGACGGCTGCCGGAGTTGCTCCCCAGCCATGAGCGCCTCCCGTTACCAGCGCATAGCCGCCCAGGCCTCCGCACTGGGGTGCCGCCACTTCCGGGATGTGCCGCTCTCCGCGCACACCACCTGGCGCATCGGAGGCCCCGCTGACCTGATGCTGGTGCCGCCGGACGTGGGCCAGCTGGCGCCACTTCTGGCGCTGCTGAGCCGCGAGGAGCTCCCGGTCCTCGTGATCGGCGCCGGCAGCAACCTCCTTTTTTCCGACGCCGGGGTGAGGGGGGTGGTGATCAAGATCGAGTCGAACCTCTCCCGGATCTCCATCGAGGGGAACAGAGTGACGGCCGAGGCCGGCGCCTGGATCCCCCGGCTTGCGCGCAACTCCGCAGCCGCGGGGCTCACCGGTCTCGAGCACGCCATAGGGATCCCGGGGACCCTGGGAGGGTTGCTGGTGATGAACGGGGGGAGCCGTCGCGAGAACATCGGATCGAGGATCGTCGCCGTGGACGCGCTCACCATGCAGGGGGAGGCTGTCCGGCTCTCCCGCGAGGAGTGCCGTTTCGGCTACCGCACCTCGCTCTTCCAGAAGGGGGGGCTCGTCGTGGTCAGGGGAGAGCTGGAGCTCGAGGCGGGGGACCGGCGGACGATCCGCAGGGACATGCTCTCCATCCTCAGGGAGCGCCGAGCCAAGTTTCCACTCAAGGAGCCGAGCTGCGGCTCGGTGTTCCTGAGCGACCAGGCCCTCTTCCCGCAGGCCGGTCCGCCGGGGAAGCTGATCGAGGATGCCGGGCTCAAGGGGGTCTCCCTTGGGGACGCCCAGGTCTCCACCCGCCACGCGAACTTCATCGTCAACCGCGGGCGCGCCACAAGCCGCGAGGTGGCCTCGCTGATATGTCTGGTCCGCGAGAAGGTGGCGGCCGCATCCGGCGTGGCCCTGAACTGCGAGGTGCGCTATGTCGACGAACAGTGCAGGTTGACGGCAGTGCCCAGGGGGGAGTGAGGGATGTCCACCATCAAGCAGAGCGCCTCGGTATTCGGCACCAGGGTGGCCCAGGTAGGCATGGCGCTCGTCTTGAGCATCATCGTGAACCGCATCATAGGTCCGCAAAACCGCGGCGTCCTCGAGCTGGTGAGCACGATCCCGGTGCTCTTCGTCAACGTGGCGAACCTGGGGCTTGGCAACGCGGTACTCTACTTCATAGGGAAGAAGACCTACGACCCCGACACGGTCATCAACACCGCCGTCACCGCCTCGCTGGCCATTTCCGCGCTCCTTTGCGCGCTCCTTGGCGCGAGCTACCTCTTCCTGGGGAGTTCCATCTTCGCCAGCATCCCGCTGTCGCTGATCGTGCTGACCGCCGCGATGATCCCCATGATGCTGGTGCAGAAGGTCCTGCACTACACCCTTTTGGCCAAGGGGCAGATATACCAGCAGAACAAGATCCAGATCCTCTCTTCCTGTCTCAACATCGCCATGACACTCCTCTTCGTGGTGCTCCTGAGACTCGAGGTGAAGGGGGCCATGCTGGCGTCCGTCTCCTCCCTCGCCGTTATCACCGTCGTCTACCTCGCGGCCATCATACGGGGGAGCGACACCAGGCTTAGGCTTCACATCGACCTTCCGATACTGCGCAACTCTTTCCGTTTCGGCCTGGTCCCGTTTCTGGCGCTGGCGGTGATGAACCTGATCTTCCGCAGCGACGTCTTCCTGGTGAAGTACTTCCTGAACGACGTGGAGCTGGGGTACTACGGTCTGGGGGTCTCCCTTTGCGAGAGGATCTGGATGATACCGGAATCGATCGGGGTCGTGGTGCTGATGAAGGCCGCGCTATCGCTCGAACACGACTCCGTCGCCGCAACCGCCAGGGTCTGCCGCGTCACGCTCTGGGTGACCGCCGCCTGCTGCTTAGCCTTCGGGGCGGCCGCACCCTGGCTGATCCCCTTTCTCTACGGCTCCTCCTACGCGCCGGCCGTGACGCCGCTCGAGGTGCTCCTCCCCGGCATCGCGCTGATCTCGATCTTTCTCGTGCTCCACTCCGACCTGACCGGGAGGGGGGAGGCGAAGATCACCCTGCGTGTCTTTTCCGTGTTTCTCATCTTGAACGTGGTGCTGAACGTCGTGCTGATACCGTGGCTCGGTATCGCCGGCTCGGCCCTCGCCTCGACCATCAGCTACGGCGGCGGCTCCCTCACGCTCGCGCTCTTTTACGCCAGAAGGTACGGCGTCAGGGTTTCCGAGCTCCTAGTGCTGGAGCGGCGCGACATCGAGGATATCCTGCTCCCTTTCCTGCAGCGGCTTACCGGACGGCAAAAAAGCGCGCCGGTGGAACCATAGAACAAGGAGTTTTCAAATGTGCGGCATAGCCGGAATCTGCTCCCCGTCTCCCAGGACCGATATCAACGCCCGCCTCTTCCCCGCGGGGGAGGTGATCTCCCATCGCGGACCGGACGGCGAGGGAACCTACGTCGATCCCCACTGCGGCCTGCTTCACAAGCGCCTCTCCATCATCGACCTTTCCAGCGGCGGGCAGCCGATCTTCAACGAGTCCAGTGACCTCGTCATCGTCTTCAATGGCGAGATCTACAACTACCGCGAACTGAAGCAGGAGCTGGAGAAGACGCATCGCTTCAGCACCGTCTCGGACACCGAGACCATACTGCACCAGTTCGAGGAGGGGGTGGATACCCTGAGCCGCCTGCGGGGGATGTTCGCCTTCGCCATCTGGGACAAGAGGGAAAAGGCCGCCTTCCTGATGCGCGACAGGGTGGGGATCAAGCCGCTCTATTACGCGCTGACCGACGACGGCACCCTGGTCTTCGGCTCGGAGATAAAGGCGATCCTTGCCACGGGGCAAGAACTCGATCAAGGAATACCTGAACTTCAAGTTCACCACCGGCGGGAGAACCTTCTTCAAGAACATCAGCTACCTGGAGCCTGGGCATTCCCTGCTCTGGCGCGACGGCAAGATCCGGATCTCGCAGTATTGGAAGCCGGTTTTCGATCACCTCAGCTACAACCGGAACAAGCTGCAGGAGGAGTTCGAGGCGCAGCTCGCGGAATCGATCCGCTACCACCTGGTGAGCGACGTGCCGGTGGGCGCCTTCTTAAGCGGCGGGCTCGACTCCTCGGCCATCGTGCAGCTCGCGACCGGCTCCCTGAACGCTCCCATCAAGACCTACACCTGCGGCACGGAGGGCGAGGTGAAAGGGGACTTCTACTACAGCGACATCGTGGCGCGGAGGTTCAAGTCGGAGCACACCGAGTTCGTCCACACGCCGCAGCAGTTCGCCCAGTTCATGAAAAAATGCATCTGGCACCTGGACGAGCCGGGCGGCGGCAGCACGGCGATCCACGGCTACTACATCGCCAAGCGGGCCAGGGAGGACGTCAAGGTGCTCCTCTCCGGCGAAGGGGCCGACGAGGTCCTGGCCGGGTACTACCACCACTGGATCTCCCATTTCCGCGGGCTCCCCTTCCTCGCCAGGTGCAGCCAGTACCCCAAGTGGAAGCAGTGGGGGGGGATCGCCGCGCGGGCGCCCGAGGAAACCCTCTTCCCCAAGCCCGAAACGGTGACCGACATCTTCACCGGGCGCCACGTCTCGCCGGTCTTTCGTGACGGCTCCATCTACCGGACCGATTTCTTCCGGGGGAGCGCCGACTTCGACCCCGTCGAGATAGTGAGCCCCCTCCTCTCCGAGGTCGGGCATCTCCCGGTCATGACCCAGCTCATGTACCTGGACCTCAAGACCTACCTGTACCGCATCCTCCACATCTACGACCGCATGTGCATGGCGGTGAGCCTGGAGAACAGGGTCCCCTTCCTCGACCACAAGTTCCTGGAGTTCTGTTTCACCATCCCCCCAAAGGATCTTCTCTCCGGGCTGCACTCGAAGTCGCTGCTCAGAAAGTCGCTCAAGGCGGACCTGGGACAGGAGGTGGCCTACCGGCCCAAGGCGGGGTTCTCCCTGCCGGTAGACAGGTGGTTCAGGGGAGAGCTCTCAGGGCAGATCGCATCGGTCCTGGAGGATTTCAAGAAAAGGGGCATCTTTGAAAGCAGCTTCATCGACGAACTATGGCAAAGTTTCCTGGTCGGCAAGGGCGACAGGGAAGATATCTGGAGACTGGTCTCTCTCGAATTCTGGTTCCAGTGCTTCATAGACGAGGCCTAGCATGAAACTGGACGACCTCTATACCGCGATGCCGGTCTGGGCGCAGAACCTGATGGTCACCGCCTACGGCGCCAAACTTTACTACGAAAGGTATTTCAACGGCGACGCCGAATTCCTCGACTTCCTGCTGAAGAACCAGACGAGATCGGCGGACGAGATCCATGCGCAGCAGGTAAGGTCGCTGAACGACCTCGTCGCCCACGCAAGAAACAACGTCCCCCTCTACAGGTCGCAGAAGCAGGAGTTCGACATCGAGCTCAAGGGGGTGGGGGACCTGGCCCGTCTCCCCATCCTGCAGAAAGAGACCCTGAGGGGCAACAGCGACAAGCTGCTGGCCGACGGCATGCATCCCAAGGAGGTCATCACCCTCCATACCAGCGGCACCACCGGAAAAAGCCTGGGGATCCACGTGGACATAGCGTCGAGGAGAAAGGCCTATGCCTTCTTCTCGCGTTATCACAGCTGGGCGGGTCTCAAGAACAGCAAGCACAACGTCACGCTCGGCGGGCGAACCGTAGTGCCGCAGTCCAAGAAGGGGAAGGAGTTCTGGAGATACAACGCGGTGATGGGGAACTACCTCTTTTCCACCTACCACATATCCGACGCGAACCTCCCGTACTACGTCGACAAGATCAGGAGCATCGCCCCGCAGTTCATCGAGTCGTACCCCTCAGCCATCTACCTCATCGCGAAGTTCATGGAGGAGAACTCCCTGACGGGGATACGCCCGAAGGCGGTCATGACCAGCGGAGAAACCCTCTTCGATTATCAAAGGGAGGTGGTGGAGCGCGTCCTCGGGTGCAGGGTCTTCGACCAGTACGGCTGCACGGAACAGGCCCTGTTCGTGTCGCAGTGCGAAATGGGGAGCTACCATGTGCACCCGGAGTACGGAGTGGTCGAGATACTTGACGGGGAAAACAGGCATGTCGAAGCGGGGCAGGTAGGGAGGGTGGTCTGCACCAGCTTCATGAACAGGGCTACGCCGCTGATAAGGTACGACCTCGGGGACACGGCTGAATACGGGGGGGGGAGATGCGCGTGCGGCCGCAACTTCCCGATACTGAACAGGATATGCGGCAGGATGGACGACTACATCAAGACCCCCTCCGGCAGGAAGGTCGGCAGGCTCGACCCCATCTTCAAATGCGTGACCTCGACGAGGCTGGCACAGATCGTCCAGACCGATCTCTCGCACATAACGATAAATATCGTCCCCGGGGGCACCTACGTCGACGACGACGGCAGGATCATCGTGAACGAGTTGAGGAAGAGGGTGGGTGACGACGTCTGCATCGACCTTCGCATCGTCGAGGAGATCAAGACCAACAAAAACGGGAAGTTCAAAAGCGTAGTATCGATGGTCTAGGGGACTATGAAACCGCACCATATCGCCATCGTGATACCTGCCAAGAACGAAGAATCGAACCTCTCCAGGGTGCTGGCGGGATTGCGCAAAGCCATCGACAATTACGGCGGCAAATGCGAGGTGTTCCTGGTCGACAACGGCTCCACCGACGC
>Ga0209212_1007992_pt1 | contig 11479 bp, 7 predicted proteins | sample RifGroC2_FD_183996 | JGI IMG/M metagenome (GOLD analysis project Ga0209212, IMG submission 183996) | Groundwater microbial communities from Rifle, Colorado, USA - Groundwater C2 (SPAdes) (version 2) | ecosystem: Environmental > Aquatic > Deep subsurface > Groundwater | place: Rifle, Colorado...
CCCGCCAGTTTCTTGCTGGACTGCCGGCTAACAATGCTCTGCTCTGGGGTTCACGCGGTTCCGGCAAGTCATCTATCGTCAAGGCGCTGCTCAACGAATATGCCCCACAGGGGTTGCGCTTCATCCAGGTGGAAAAAGAGGATCTGATCTACCTGTCGGAAATCTTCAATGCTGTTGAGAATCAGCCATACCGGTTTATCCTGCTCTGTGACGATCTGACCTTCGAAGTCGGCGAACTGAGCTACAAAATGCTCAAAAGCGCTCTGGACGGTTCGGTATATTCAGCCCCAGAAAATGTGCTTATTTACGTTACTTCCAATCGTCGCCACCTCCTGCCGGAGTATGAATCCGATCATCTTGGCGGAAAATTTGTCAAAGGCGAGATGCAACAGAGTGAAGCTATGGAGGAAAAGGTATCTCTCTCCGACCGTTTTGGTATCTGGGTTGCCTTCTATGCCTTTTCTCAGGACCGTTACATAGATGCCGTGCGTTTGAATGTGGAGAAAGAATGTGAGCTTCGCAAGGTCCAGATTCCCTGGAGCAGCGAGATTGAACGCGATGCCATTCAGTGGTCGCACGACAAGAGCAAACGTTGCGGCCGCACCGCCTATCAGTTTGCCAAAAACTGGGTTGGTAAATATCTGCTGACAAAAAGTGCCATGTAATCCGTTTAAATCCATAAAATTATCTTGCCTTTCTCGTCCGCCCTCCTTATATTGAAAATCATGTTCAATAAGGAGGGCGAATGATTCTCGAAAAGAAAAAAGCATTTAACACTTTTGCCGCAGCCAAAGGCCTTCGTTCTACCCGCCAACGTGACATAATTCTCGACATATTCCTTTCAACTCATCAGCATATCAGCGTCGAAGAACTGTACCTTAAAATCAAAGCCAGTAATCCCGGTATCGGCCATGCAACGGTGTACCGTACGCTCAAGCTTTTTACCGAGGCCGGACTGGCACGAGAAATTTTGCTTCACGACGGTCAGACCCGTTATGAACACGCCCAGGCCGGGGAACATCACGATCATCTGGTCTGTACCGGTTGCAACGCTATAATCGAGTTTGAGGACGAGACTATTGAAAAGCTTCAGGAAGAGATTGCCGCACGTCATGGATTTCTGATCAAAAATCATAAAATGGAAATCTATGGCCTCTGTGCTAATTGCAGGTAAACCCCGTTAATGCCCTCCAGTTTCGGGAGGGTATTATTTTAATGATCAAATGAAATTGAATGTCAAAAGCATAACAAGGATGTGCGAACATGGCTACATGCTGCTCAAAACAAACTGAACTAGCCGTTAGCGGGAATGCCAAGAAAGTTGCTTTGGTGGGTAACCCCAATGTCGGCAAGAGTGTCCTCTTTAACGCCCTGACCGGCGCTTATGTCACCGTTTCCAACTACCCCGGAACTTCGGTGGAAGTATCGCGGGGAAACGCGGTTATCGACGGTCAGCAGTGGGAAGTGATCGACACCCCCGGCATGTATTCGATCCACACCATTACCGAAGAAGAGCGGGTGGCTAGGGAAATCCTGCTGCACGAAACTCCGGATGTGGTACTACACGTGCTGGATGCCCGCAATCTGGAGCGGATGCTGGCTATGACGATCCAGTTGATCGAAGCGGGGCTGCCGGTGATCCTGGTGGTCAACATTATGGACGAAGCGGAGCGAATGGGGCTGAGCATCGACCTGAACCGGCTTCAGCAGAAGCTCGGTATTCCGGTAATCGGGGCAGCCACGGCTCGCAAGCGGGGCATCGACGAAATCCGCTCGGCAATGAATTCCTATCGCTGTTCCTGCGAACAGCAGCGTTTTGAGTACAGCCGCCTGCTGGAGAGGGACATCAATGAGGTGACCTGCCTGATGCAGGGAGAGTACATCCTGTCTCACCGCGCCCTGGCTCTCCTGTTGCTCCAGCAGGATGAGGAAATTGTTGAACTGGTACGGCAGCGTGAGACGGTTGGCTATGCTCCGCTGGCAGAAAAGGTACGGGAGATCGCCTTTGACCGCCGTGAGTCGTTTCATCTCGACCTGTCGCTGGAGCGCAACGAGATGGTGCGACAGATCATAACCGGCGTCTTTTCGGCGCCGGAAAAACGGGTGGTAACGGCGGCGGAACGCCTGTCGCGCTTGGCGGTGCAGCCCTTGACAGGTGTCCCGATGCTGCTGCTGGTTCTTTATTTTGGACTTTACCAGTTCGTCGGCGTCTTTGGTGCCGGCACTGTAGTGGACTTTCTTGAAGGAAAACTCTTTGAAGAGCTGTTTAACCCCTGGATTATCGGTGTTGTCAAAAATCTGGTCCCCTGGGAAATCATCCAGGAATTGTTTGTGGGCGAATACGGCATCATCACCCTGGGCATCCGCTATGCAGTCGGCATCATTCTGCCGATTGTGGCTACCTTCTTCATCTTCTTCTCATTTCTTGAAGATACCGGCTATTTTCCGCGTCTGGCGCTTCTGGTGGACCGCATCTTCAAACACTTTGGCCTGACCGGCCGCGCGGTGATTCCGATGGTGCTCGGGTTTGGCTGCGATACCATGGCCACCATGGTAACCCGCACCCTGGAGACGACCCGCGAGCGGGTAATCGCCACCATCCTGCTGTCGCTAACTATCCCCTGTTCTGCCCAGCTTGGCGTGATCATGTCGCTCCTCTCCAAGTTTCCTGGTGCCCTGGCGGTGTGGGGCGGTTGTCTGCTGCTGCTCTTTATTGTTGTCGGTTTGCTCTCGGCCAGGATTTTGCCGGGCGCGGCGCCCATGTTCTATATGGAACTTCCCCCCATGCGTCTGCCCCAATTGGGCAATGTGGTTACCAAGACCTATACCCGTATGCAATGGTACTTCATGGAGATTCTGCCGCTGTTCGTGCTGGCTTCGGTACTGCTCTGGCTCGGCAAGATCACTGGGTTCTTCCCGAAAATGATAACGGCAATGACTCCGGTGATGGCCTCAATCGGCCTGCCGAAAGAGACTGCGGTAGCGTTTATATTCGGTTTCTTCCGGCGCGATTACGGCGCTGCCGGGCTGTATGAGCTGCAGACCAAAGGGCTGATGGATGCCCGTCAGCTGACCGTGGCAGCCGTAACTCTGACCTTGTTTATTCCCTGTATCGCCCAGTTCCTGATCATGAAGAAGGAGCGTGGATGGAAGGTCGCAGGAGCCATCGGCATGTTTGTCAGTCTGTTGGCTTTCGGCAGCGGCTATGTGTTAAACAAGGCACTACTGGTGACAGGGCTATTGTCATGATCTGCGGATTTTGCGGTTTTGAGTTTGACGAGAGCGAAGGCAAGAAAGGATGCGGCGGCTGTCACGGAGGTTGCCACAGTGTCCATTGTCCCCGCTGCAACTATAAAAATCCGCTGGAATCCGGCGTGGTTAAAAAGTTGAAAACAATATTCGGAAAAAACGGTAAAAATAAAGGGGATAATAAATGAAACTTTCAGAAAAAGCTGAAGAAATTCTGGAATCTTTGTGGATTACTGTGGAAGAAGGGGGAGCGGCTTTTCTCGATCCGGAGAAAACCGGTTTTGCGCTGGATGATCCAGCGTATCAGGAGCTGACCAGTCAGGCACTGATCGAAATCCGGCAGGGGATGCTCTACTTCCGTCCGGAAGGGCGTGATGAGGGGAAGATGACCATCCGCCGTCACCGTCTGGCGGAGCGCTTGATGATGGACGTGCTCAATATCCGGGGAGATGATGGCGAATTCAAGGCGTGCCAGTTCGAGCATCTGCTCAACGAGGGGGCAGACGTCAAGGTCTGCACCATGCTCAACCATCCAACCACCTGTCCGCACGGTAAGCCGATCCCTCCGGGTGAGTGCTGTGCCCAGGCCCGTGCCCTGGGTGATCTGGGTGTCGTGCCGTTGACCGAGTTCAAATCGGGGCAGGAGGGGGAGATCGCCTATATCCAGACCGAGGATAACAAGAAGATGCAGAAGCTGATGGCCATGGGTGTGCTGCCGGGGAACAAGATCGTATTGGTGCAGGCGTATCCGTCTTATATTTTCCGGGTCGGGTATTCGGAATTTGCTATTGATACCAATCTGGCGAAAGAGATATTTGTGCGTAAATAGATGGTTAGAACATTAAATTGAAAGCTCTGACTTAATAAAGGCGGCCCAATTGGCCGCCTTTTGCTATATGGCTAAAATGAGTATCAGTTTTGAAAGAAGGGATGATTATACAAGGTGGTCAGTTTTACGATATGTTGATTTTCTATTGAAGCGAGGGTCAAAAACAGCTTGCGCAAATCTTCTAGTTCTTCAGTCGCCTGTGCCAGGGAACAATAGAAATACTCCGACTCCTTTTCCGTGTTTATCGCATAGTCCAAGATCTCTTTCTTACTGAAATTCAGTTTGAAAGCAATGCCTTTCGGATGTTCTTCGTAGTGATTTATAGTGTATGTTATAGAGTCAAAGCCTGGATTTTTACCAAGTTCAAAATCGGTCAGGCATTTTCTGTGTTTTATTTCTTCTGCCGCCAAAGTTCTGAATATTGTCTTTATGTCAGGGTCTTTGACTGCATCTGCTGCCGATTCATAATAGGACGAAGTGGCTTCTTCCTGCTTGATAGCGTAATTGAGTACGTCAGCAGCTGAAACAAATTGCATGAATCCTCCTGTGGTGATCTTCTTTGAAATCTAAGGTAGAAACAAGGGTATCGGCCAAAACCGTATTTATCAAGCTTACTCTAGTATCCGTATGATTACAATTCATCTGGTCATGTGCTTTGTTGATTCAATTCTCTATTGACAAAAGTCGGCAGGTATTGTTCTACTACGCACTTGTGGCTTCGTCACATAAAACTAATGCACGACCGCTTTTTAAACAACTCCAGGAGGAAAACGATGAACCCATTGGCCCAGGAACTGAATGATCTGCTTGCTCAACACAGCCCGCATGTTTTGGAAATGCTGTCCGATCTCGGAAAGAACCTTTTCTTTCCCAAGGGGATTCTGACCCAATCAGCCGAAGCCAAGGACAAGGCACACAAATACAACGCAACCATCGGTATCGCCACCGAGAACGGCGGCCCGATGTTCCTGCAGTGCATCCAGGACAAGCTGTCCGGCTTTGATCCCAAGGATATCTATCCCTATGCTCCTCCTGCCGGCAAGCCGGAACTGCGTGCCCTGTGGCGGGAAAAAATGCTGCGGGAAAACCCCAGTCAGAACGGCAAACACTTCAGCAACCCCATTGTCACCAATGCACTGACCCACGGTCTTTCCATTGTTGCCGACATGTTTATCGACAAAGGGGATCACCTGATTCTTCCGGACATGCTCTGGGGCAACTATAACCTGACCTTTGGCACCTGCTGCGGCGCCATTGTGAAAAAACACCCGACCTTCACCACAACCGGCGGCTATGACATCGATGCTTTCAAAGCGACGCTGAAAAATACCGCTGAAGAAAAGGGCAAGGCTGTTGTTCTGCTTAACTTTCCCAACAATCCAAGCGGTTACACTCCGACTGTAGCTGAGGGTGATGCTCTGGTGGCAGCCATCAAGGAAGTAGCAGAATCAGGCTGCAATATCGTCGCCGTTGCTGACGATGCCTATTTCGGGCTCTTCTACGAGGACAGCCTCAAGGAATCCCTGTTCGGCAAGCTGGCCAACCTGCATCCACGCATTCTGGCAATCAAACTGGACGGAGCCACCAAGGAAGAATTTGTCTGGGGCTTCCGTACCGGTTTCATCACCTTTGCCGACGGCAATGACTACGAAAACGCACCGGTCATGGCCGCTCTTGAGAAAAAGGCCATGGGTATCATCCGCGCCAAAATCTCCAACTGCCCGCATCCTTCCCAGACCTTTGTCATCGAGGCGCTCCGTTCGCCCCAGTTCCTGGCCCAGAAGGAAGAGAAGTTCCAGGTCATGAAAGGGCGTGCCCTGAAAACCAAGGAAGTCCTCAATAACAGCAAATACGCAGCTGCCTGGGATTACTACCCGTTCAACTCCGGTTACTTCATGTGCCTGAAATTGAAAACGGTGGAAGCAGAAAAACTGCGCCTTCACCTGCTGGACAAGTACGGTGTCGGAGCAATTTCCACCACCAAGACTGACCTGCGCATCGCCTTCTCCTGCATAGCGGAGGAGAATATTCAGGAACTGTTCGATATCATCTATCAGGGAGTTCAGGATCTGGCCTGATAACTGCTGATTAATAAAAACGAAAAGGGGCTCACATTGCGTGGGCCCCTTTTTTATTCCTGATAGTTATGAACAGGTGAGTGTCACTGTTTAAGGCAGAGCGCCCCATTCTCCAATTCCACCTTCAGCGTTCCCCCTTCAATGACGTCTCCGCCGATAATAGCCCGTGCAACCTTGGTTTCCAGTTCGCGCTGCAGATAGCGCTTCAGTGGTCTGGCGCCGTAAACCGGATCATATCCGGCCTTGGCAATGAATCCTAAAGCTTCTTCGCTAATCTCAAGGGTTATCCGCTGATCTTTCAAGCGCTGCTTGAGTTGTGCCGCCAGCAGATCGGCGATCTTTTTTACTTCATCAATATGCAGCGGTTTGAACAGCACGATATCATCGACCCGGTTCAGGAATTCGGGACGGAACCCGGCTTTGAGCTCGTTCATGACATTTTTGCGGGCATCTTCCCGTATATCACCTTGTGGAGTGATGCCCTCCAGCAGGTAGGCTGAGCCGATATTGGAGGTCATGATGATGACGGTATTCTTGAAGCTGACCGTACGGCCATGGCTGTCCGTCACCCGGCCATCGTCAAGAATCTGCAGCAGGATATTGAATACATCCGGATGGGCCTTTTCGATTTCGTCGAACAGCAGCACGCTGTAGGGCTTGCGCCGGACCGCCTCGGTCAGCTGTCCTCCTTCTTCATAGCCGACATAACCGGGGGGAGCGCCGATCAGACGGGAGACCGCGAATTTTTCCATGTACTCGGACATGTCGATCCGCACCATGTTTTCTTCCGAGTCGAACAGCGCTTCCGCCAGGGTGCGGGCCAGCTCGGTCTTGCCGACTCCGGTCGGGCCGAGGAAAATAAAGGAGCCGATGGGGCGGCGCGGGTCCTTGATGCCGGAGCGGGCGCGCAGGACGGCATCTGATACGAGTTGCACCGCCTCATCCTGGCCGATTACCCGCTGATGCAGGATTTCCTCCAGCCGCAAAAGTTTTTCCCGTTCCCCTTCCACGAGGCGCAGCACCGGGATGCCGGTCCAGTGGGCGACGATCTCGGCGATTTCATCTTCCGTGACCTCTTCGCGGAGCAGCTTTTGTCCCCCCTGCTTCTGGTTCAAGGCCGTTTCTTCGTTTTTTAGCGCGGTTTCCAGGCCGGGGAGTTCGGAATATTTGAGCCTGGATGCCTGCTCCAGATTTCCGGCCCGCTCTGCCTGCTCGATTTCCCGGCGGGTCTTTTCTATCTGTTCGCGCAACCCCTGTACCCGCTGGATGGCAATTTTCTCCGAATCATAGCGGGCGCGCATGCTGTTGGCTTTTTCGCGATCATTGGCCAGTTCCTTGCGGAGGATTTCCAAACGTTCCTTGCTGGCCTTGTCTTTCTCTTTCTTGAGCGCTACCTCTTCAATCTCAAGCTGCATGACCCGGCGGGAGATGGTATCCAGTTCCGACGGCAGCGAGTCGATTTCGGTGCGCAGCATGGCACACGCTTCGTCCACCAGATCGATGGCTTTATCAGGCAGAAAACGCTCGGTAATGTAGCGGTTGGAGAGGGTGGCGGCAGCTACCAGGGCATTGTCCTGGATGCGCACGCCGTGGTGTACCTCGAAGCGCTCCCGCAGGCCGCGCAGGATCGAAACCGTGTCCTCAACGGTTGGCTGTTCAACCAGTACCGGCTGAAAACGGCGCTCCAGGGCGGCATCCTTTTCAATGTTCTGCCGGTATTCATCAAGGGTTGTGGCGCCGATACAGTGCAGTTCGCCGCGGGCCAGCATCGGTTTCAGCATATTGCCCGCATCCATCGATCCCTCGGTTTTTCCGGCGCCGACAATGGTATGCAGCTCGTCGATGAACAGGATAATCTGTCCGTTCGCCTCCTTAACCTCGTTCAGCACCGCTTTCAAGCGCTCTTCAAATTCACCCCTGTATTTGGCCCCGGCGATCAGAGCTCCCATATCCAGGGCAAAGATGATCTTGTCCTTCAGCCCCTCCGGTACATCGCCTCGCACGATGCGTTGGGCAAGTCCCTCCACGATTGCGGTTTTGCCGACCCCCGGTTCGCCGATCAGGACCGGGTTGTTCTTGGTCTTGCGGGACAGCACGCGGATCACCCGGCGTACCTCTTCGTCACGCCCGATAACCGGATCGAGCTTGTCGGTGCGGGCCATTTTCACCAGATCACGGCCATATTTCTCCAGCGCTTCGTAGGTGGCTTCCGGATTGGCGCTCTGCACCCGTTGGCTGCCGCGAACCTCGGTGAGCGTCTTCAGGAACCGCTCACGGTTGATGCCGGCCTGTTTGAGAATTCGTCCGGAGGGAACTTTTTCACCTTCGGCCAGCATAGCCATAAATAAATGCTCTACTGAAACGTATTCATCTTTCAAGCGTTTGGCTTCATTCTCCGCTGCCACCAGAATGCGGTTAAGGCGCTGGGAAACATAGATTTTTCCTGCCTCCGCACCAGGACCTGAAACCCTAGGAATCCGGTCGAGTTCCGCTGTGACCTCTTTTTTGACCATCTCCGGACGGATGTCCATTCGTTGCAGCAGGCGTGGCACCAGACCGTCCGGCTGGTCCAGCAGCGCCCAGAGCAGGTGCTCGCCATCTACCTCGACGTGACCGAATGAAATAGCCTTGTTTTGCGCTTCGGTGAAAGCTTCCTGGGATTTTTGAGTCAGTTTGTTGAAGTCCATGGTACAGCCTCTTTTTGTTTCAATGTATGGGTCATCCTACTGAATGAGTTAATCATCGCGCGACCGAATGTCAAGAATCCACCGTTTTTGAAGTAATCAATGCTTTAAAATCTGGTTTTAAAAATCCTGTTTACGGTGGCTTAAAAGCGGTGAAGCTGGTATAAAAGGAAAATAATTTTTGTTGGCTACCTTGATTGAACCTGTTGCTGCGCTATGATATTGATTTGTTTCCGTGATTTTGAATGCCTGGAGATTGTCTGAATTACATTAACAGGTATCCGGGGTGAGCATGTGGTTGCGTTCGAACAAATATAACAAGATCAGCATTAAAACAAAAGTTACCCTGACGTCGCTGATAACGGTCACTTTGCTGATGGTTGCAGTATCGTCGGTTCTCTTTTACTATTTTCATACGTTACTCCGCGAAAGCATTTTCCGGCAGCAGTTCTTGCTGGTATCCGAAATCGCCGAGCAGCTTAATGGCCGCATTGAACTTGCCCGTCACCAGTTGTCTTTGGCGGCAACCGAAATTGACAGCCAGGTGCTTGCCGATCAGCATAAACTCCAACAGGTCTTTTCCCACGCCAGTCCGGCCAGCATGATTTTTGATGCCGGTTTTCTCGTGATTGGTACTGACGGGCGGATCAAAGCCGAGAGTATGGGCATTTCGGAATTGATCGGCACAGACCTGAATTTCAGAGATTATGTGAGTACTCCGCTCAAAACGGGCAAACCTTTCATTTCCGCTCCCTTTCGACTCAGTGTACCGCCCAACTCCCCTATGATCGCCATGGTTGTGCCGGTCAGAGACAATAATGACCGGATCATCTGTCTGCTGGCCGGCTATCATACACTTGGATCAGACCAGTTTCTTACCAGCCTGTCATCCCAACGGGTCGGTGCCTCCGGATACCTGTACCTCCTTCAAGGGCGCACAATTCTCATGCATCCCGACAGTAAACGTATTTTGGATACAATTGCGGAAGGGAAAAACCCCGGGATTGACAAGGCGCTTTCTGGTGTTGAGGGCTCTCTGGAAAACGTCAATTCCAAAGGGCAGCATGTGTTGAGTTCCTTCAAGCGGGTCGGTGAGACCGGCTGGCTGCTGGCAGCCAATATTCCCTATGATGAAGCATTCAAGCCCCTTACCAGACTGGCATTCAATGCCTGTGTCATATCCGCTTTCGGTATCCTGATATCTCTGGGAGTTGTCTGGCTGGTTACCCGCCGCCTCACGCAGCCGATTGTGCAATTAATAGAGCATCTTGATGGAGCAATGTCTTTGCGCGACATGTGGCAGCCGCTTGATATGAAAACCGGTGATGAAATTGAGAAGTTGGCGAATACGTTCAACACAATTATAGAGACGTTTCATCAACAGAATGAGTCGTTAAGTGTCTTGCAAGATGAAATGCAGCAACAGAAAGCTTTTGTTGAAGGGGTGCTTAATAAAGCCGCGGTGCCGATATTCGTGCTGGATGCCGATCACCGGATTATCGTCTGGAATAGTGCCATCGAAGATCTGACCCGCTTAACGGCTGAAGAAATGCTTGGCACCAGGAACCAGTGGCAGGCTTTTTATGCCGATGAGCGCCCTGTGCTTGCTGACCTTGTCCTGTCGGCAGATGAAACGAATTTAGGTGAGTTGTATGACACGTATCGAATGTCGCAACATGTATCCGGTGGGGTGCAGGCTGAGGCCTGGATTGATAATGTCGGCGGTCAGCGGCGCTACCTGCTTTTTGATGCAGCGCCGGTTTTTGATGCTAACGATGTCAAGCTGGGGGTCATTGAAACCCTGCTCGATATTTCTGAGCGAAAAATGGCTGAGGATGAACTACGTAAACTTGCGCGGGCCGTTTCGGAAAATCCCTGCTCGATCGTTATTACCGATGCCAAGGGTACAATAGAGTATGTGAACCGAAAATTCTGCGAATTGACCGGCTATACTGTCGAGGAGGTCATCGGCCAGAATCCGCGCGTCCTCAAATCGGGCGAAACGCCGCAAGAAACATATGACGAAATGTGGTTTGACATCTCCCATGGCAGAACCTGGCGGGGGGAGTTGAAGAACAGGAAGAAGAACGGCGAGTTGTATTGGGAACTTGCCTCAATCTCCTCTGTTATAGATGATGCAGGGCAGGTAACCCATTACCTGGCGGTCAAAGAGGATATCACCCAGCGCAAGCTTAACGAGGTGGAACTGGCCGCCAGTAAGGAAGCATTGCAGGAACAGCACCTGTGGCTGAACCAGATTTTCAGTCAGATGGAGAAAGCAAAACGGGAATGGGAAGACACCATGGACTGTATTTCCGACATGGTGCTGATGTGCGACACGTTCGGAAAAATCAAACGCTGTAATCGGCCGTTAACCGAATTGATTGGTCTGCCGTATGAACAGGTCATTGATAAAAACTGGATGTCGCTCCTGACCGGTTTCGGTATCCAGGTTGTCGATTTTGACGGCCAGCATGGCAATATGTTTGACCCGGACAGTCAGCGCTCTTTTGAAATGAACGTCTCTCCGATTAAGCAGCCGGGGAGCCCGTTGCAGAGCGGCACGGTTGTCAGCATTCATGATACGACCGTCATGAAAACCATGAACAGCAAACTGGAAAAAGCGTATGCCGAGCTTC
>Ga0209212_1007993_pt1 | contig 11479 bp, 6 predicted proteins | sample RifGroC2_FD_183996 | JGI IMG/M metagenome (GOLD analysis project Ga0209212, IMG submission 183996) | Groundwater microbial communities from Rifle, Colorado, USA - Groundwater C2 (SPAdes) (version 2) | ecosystem: Environmental > Aquatic > Deep subsurface > Groundwater | place: Rifle, Colorado...
CTGGCCCGCTCGTAGATCACCCCCAGGGGAAGGCGCTCCCGCTGCTCCGCCAGCGCCAGCGCCGCGGCCTTGTCCGAGGCGTCGTGCTCCGCTCCCACCTTGTAGACGCGCTTGGCGTACCAGTCGTAGGTGTTGAGCTTGTTGAAAGACACGCAGGGCTGGAAAACGTCTATCAGCGAGAAGCCCTTATGCTTTATCCCGGCCAGGATGAGGCCGGCCAGGTGCTCCCGCTCCGCCGCGTAACCGCGCGCCACGAAGCCGCAGCCCAGGGCGAGCGCGGCCTCGAGAGGAGGGAAAGGGGCCAGGATCACCCCCGCCGGCTGGATCCGCGTCTTCAGGCCGGGCTCCGAGGTAGGCGAAGCCTGGCCCTTGGTGAGCCCGTAGATCTGGTTGTCGTGCACCAGCACGGTCATATCGACGTTGCGCCTTATATTGTGCAGGAAGTGATTGCCGCCCTCGCCGTAGCAATCCCCGTCGCCGGTGGTCACTATCACGGTGAGGTCCCGGTTGGCTATCTTGGCCGCCGCCGCCGCCGGCAGGGAGCGCCCGTGCAGGCCGTTGAAGAAGTTGGCCTTGATATAATGGGGCATCTTTGCCGCCTGGCCGATGCCGGAGACCAGCAGCAGTTCCTGCGGTTTTCTGCCCAGCTTCGCCAGCGCGGATTTAAGCGCGGCTTGTATCCCGAAATTCCCGCAGCCGGGGCACCAGGCGACGGGATCGGCGGAATCGAAGTCTTTTGGGTCCATGCTATTTCTCCCCCCGCAGGGCACCGCACACTTCGTCCAGCGTAAATGGGCGCCCGTCGTATCTGAGCACGGAACCGTCCGGCTTTAAGCCCGTTTCGCGCCGCATGAGCCTGGCGAGCTGGCCTGTGGCATTGCCTTCCAGGGTGAGGACCCGCCCGGCCCCCTTCAGCGCGTCCAGCGTCGCTTCCGACGGGAAGGGCCAGACCTGCGGATAATGGATGAACCCGCAGTCCTTTACCGCGGCGCAGGCTTCCCGCAGCACGCCCAGCGTAGAACCGAAGCCGCAGAGCATGGTCTTTGCGCCCGGGTTCACTACGGTAGGCGGCAGCACTTCTTTAGCCAGGCCGGCCATTTTAAGATGAAAGCGTTTCCGCGTCATCTTCACCCGCACTTCCGCAAGTTCCGTGATGTGCCCTTCCTGGCCGTGCTCGTCGCTGTCGGCGACAGCCAGCGCGGAACTGCGCCCGGGCACGGCGCGCGGCGAGACCCCGTCGGGCGAGTAGGCGTAGCGGCCCGGCCCGGCGTCGAGACCGCCCTTCAGCAGGCGGCCCCGGTCCGGCGGCTCGGCGGAGGTGTCGGGAAACTCTATATTTGTCACGGATTCGGCGAGGTGCTGGTCGGAAAGTACAAGGACCGGGACCTGGAACCGCTCGGCGGTGTTGAAAGCCCGCTTGGCGGCGAGGAAGCATTCCTCCGGAGAGCCCGGCGTGTAGACGGCGCGGGCGAACTCGCCGTGCCCGGCGTGCAGCGCGAATTCCAGGTCTTCCTGCGCGGTGCGCGTCGGGAAGCCGGTGGCCGGGCCGGGGCGCATCACCACCGCTATCACCAGCGGGGTTTCGGTCATGGCGGCCAGGCTCAGGCCCTCGCACATCAGCGCGAACCCGCCTCCGGAACTGGCCGTCATGGCCCTTACCCCGGCGAAAGAGGCTCCCACGGCCATGTTCACGGCCGCGATCTCGTCCTCGGCCTGCTCCACTATTATCCCGTACCTGGCGGCGTAGTCGGAGACGGTGTTCATAATGCCGGTGGAAGGCGACATCGGGTAAGCGGAGTAGAACTTGCAGCCGGCGGAGATCACGCCGAGGGCGAGCGCCTCGTTCCCGGCCAGCAGGCAGGGCCTGTTGTGCCCGCCCGCGGCAAGGGTGAAGGCGCAGCCTTTCATGTTCTTCGCGGCGTAGTCGTAGCCCCTGCGGGCGGCCTCCCTGTTTTTCGAGGCGACCCCGGGGCCCTTGGCTGAAAATTCCCGGTCCGCGGCTCTGCCGGCGTTCTCGAAATCCTCGCAGGTCAGCGCGGCCACGATGCCCAGGGCGACGGAGTTGGCGAAGATGGGGCCGCCGCTCTCCTCCGCCAGAGCGTAGAAGGGCGCGTCGAACCAGCCTTTCTCCAGTTCCTTTATCCCGAATTTTTCTCCGTCCAGCACCAGCAGCCCGCCCGGCGCCAGCGCGGACCTGCTGGCGTCGACAGCCTCTTTGTCCAGGGCCACGATCAGGTCGGCCTTTTCACGGGAAACGTAAACCGGCGCGGCCGAAGCGCGGACCTGGAAAAAGTTATTGCCGCCGCGTATCCGGGACATGTAGTCCTGGATAGCGAAGACATGCCTGCCGCTGTCCTTGTACAGCCGGCAGAGCATCATCCCGGCGGCTATTATGCCCTGTCCGGCTTCGCCGGTGAGCCTTATATTTATTTCTTCGCTCATGTCCCCCCCTCGTGCTTAGCGTGGGGGCTGAAGGACAACAGGAAGAATACCGAGGCGCAGACAGCCCCCAGCCCGTCGGCCAGCATATCCTTCTGCGCGTCCCATATGTCGCCCTGGCTGCCCAGGAAGGCCGCGCCCGCGGCCGGGTCGGCGGAAGCCGCGTACCACCATTCGATTATCTCGTAGGCCGCCGCCACGGTGAAGATGGAGGTTATCCCGGTGAAGGCCATCAGGCCCTTCGAGGCGGTCAGGCTTTTCCGGCACAGGTACTCGGCTATCGGGTAGGCGTAGAACCCGACCGAGAAGTGCGCGATGCGGTCGTAGTGGTTGCGCGTGAAGCCGAACAGGTCGGTGATAAAGCCGAAAGGCACCCTTTCGAACGTGTAATACCCGCCGATGGTGTGCAGGAAGACCAGGACGCTCATCAGCAGGTACGACGTGTTCGAGAACGCGAACAGCCTGTAGGTGGAGGCCAGCCCCAGCACTGTCAGCACTATCGGGATGTTCTCGGCCACCCACACCGCGCGGCTGTAAGGGTGCAGGCCCAGCAGGGCGAAGAAGACTATGTACAGCCCAAGCAGGAAATGCGGCAGTTTCAGTTTCATTTAAACCGGCGCCTTCATTCCTTCCAGGAGTTTCCGGTACCTGGCCAGCGGCCCGGCCAGGCCCTTTATCGCGGTTTCCCAGAAAGCGGGATCGCCGATATCCGCGCCCAGGCTGCGCTTGGCCACGCCCTCGGCGGTGTCGGAGCCGGTCAGGCGCAGGAAAGCCTCGTACCTGGGCAGGAAGGCGGGACCCTCCGCCTTGAATTTGCTGAACAGCGTGGCCGCCATCAGGAAGCCGAAGGTGTAAGGGAAGTTGTAGAAGGAAACCCCTGAAATGTAGAAATGCAGCTTGGAAGCCCAGAACAGGGGGTCCTCGCCGCCGGGTTCCAGCGCGTCTCCGAAGATCCGCTTCTGCGCCTCTGTCATCAGTTCTTTGAGCCGCGCCACGGAGACCTCGCCCTTCCGCCTCTCCTCGTAGAAGGCTTTCTCGAATTCATACCGCACGGTGATGTCCAGGATGGTCACGGCCGCGCCGGTCAGGTACTCGTCGAGCATGATCAGCTTCTGGGCCTCGCTCACGCCGGGGTCGGCCTGTATGCCCTCGGCCAGCAAATGCTCGCCGAAGATGGAGGCGGTCTCGGCCAGGGTCATGGGGTACTCCGTGGCCCAGGGGCGCATCTCCTTCAGCAGGTGGCTGTGCCAGGCGTGGCCCAGCTCGTGCGCGAGGGTGTTCACGTCGCCGAGCGCCCCGTTGAAGGTCATATAGACGCGCTGTTCGCGGGTAAGGTTGGAGCCGGTGCAGAAAGCGCCGGGGCGCTTGCCGCCGCGGGCCTGGCTCTCCAGCCATTTCTTCGCCAGGAAATCCTTGTAGTACTGCCCGAGAGCCGGGTAAACGCGCCCGAAAGCGGCTTCCACCTTGGCCGAGCCTTCGCCCCAGGTATACTGTTTGGAATCCTTGAGGGGCAGCGGGGCCTCGCGCTCGAAAAAAGCTATTCCCTTTTTCCCCAGCGCGGCCGCTTTGACGCGGAGTATCTCGCGCACCGGCTCCAGGTTCCTGTTCACGGCGGCGTACATGGCGTCCAGGGTGCGGCGCTTTATCCCGGCCCCGAACAGGGCCTGGTCGAGAAAATGCTTCACTCCCCGGCGGCGGTACAGCGTGCCGCGGGTGCCGGCCAGCGCGTTCAGCGCGGCGGCGCAGGTATCCTCCACCCCGGCCCAGGCTTTATTACCCCCCTCGAAGGCGGCGCGGCCTACCTTCCGGTCCGTATCGGACATCAGGGCGCGCCAGCGAGAAATGGGGAGGGTTTCCTTTTTCCCGTCGGGCCAGTTCATCTCGAACGAGAGCTTGCCGGATACTTTGTTGTAAAGCCGTTCCCAGGACTGGAAGCCGTCCACGCCCAGGTCGGCCGCCAGCTTCTCTTCCGCCGGGGTCATGGTGCGCTTCGCCGCTTCGCGTACGCGCTTGAGGGAATGTTCCGCGCCCTTGAGCTTTTCCCGCTTTATAAAAGCCGCGAAGACCTTTTCCGGCACGTCCTTGAAGGCCCGCAGCATGTCCACCCCGAACTTGGAAAATTCGGCGGCAAGGGCGGAGAGGTTCGCGGTTTCGGCCGAGTATTCGTCCTTGTCCGCGTGCGCGGCCTCGAGGCAGCCGGTATAGGAGAAAATATGGCCGAGCCGGGTCTCGGCGCTTTCCGCGGCGAGCAGGAGCTTTTCCCAGCCCCTGGCGGTTTTCGCCGAAAGCGGGGCCAGTTTGGCGCCCTTCTTCTGCAGGGTGGAGATGTCCGCGGCGAGCTTGTTCTTGAAAACTATCATTTCCGGGCCGTTGAACGACGGGAAAAAAGCGGTAAGGTCCCACTGGACGCCCTGTGCCGTATTATTCATAGGAACTCCTTGAAAGCTGATTATGCACTTATTTTACAATAAAAAAGAACGCAGCTTTCGGCCGCCTGTTGAGCCTGGCTCCCCTTACGGCACCTGCGCGGGCGATGAAATGATAAAATACAGGTATGGAATGGTATATCTCACTTGTTAAAGCGCACCCTATAACCACCGCCATGGCCCAGTTCGCGGTCCTGGGGACTTTGGGCGAGATGGCCTCCAAGTGGCTGGCCGGGCGCCGCTTCTTTTTACCCTTCGGGGCGCGGGGCACCCTGCTCAGGATGCTGGGCTGGGCCCTGCTGGCCGTCTGCATCAAATACGCTTTCACCGGCTTCGTGGCTTTTGTCGACGGGCTGACGGCGCACGGCCTCCTCCCCGAACTGGGCGCGGCGGGCAGGGCTTTCGCCGTCTCCCTTTCGATGAACCTGCAGTTCGGGCCTTTCCTGGTGATAGTCCACCGCCTCATCGACAACGCGATAGACGGCGAACCCAACTGGGCCAATCTCGACAAGGGGCTGCTGTCCCTGCTCTGGTTCTGGGTGCCCGCCCATACCGTCACTTTCCTCCTGCCGCTGGAGCTGCGCATAGGCCTGGCCGCCGTCTGGTCGGTGGCGCTCGGCCTTATCCTGGGCTGGTATAACAGGAAACCCGCCGGATAAAAACTGTTTACACGGCGGGCGGTTTTTTTTACAATAAGTGCATAGATCAGGCGGTCCTCCATAAGGAGGACGCAGCCGGGCCAAGAGCAGCGGTTCCTGAACCGCGGGACTAAAACCACCCGCGGTTTATTTATTGCGGGAGAACCTGGAGAACCGATGCCCGACATTAACGACCTGCTCGCCACCGTACAGGGGCTTTCCGACCCGGAAGCCGCGGCCCGCCTGCAAGAGGAGGGCTACAATGAACTCCCCTCCCAGGAAAAGCAGACCATCCTCGATATAATTCTCAACGTCCTTAAGGAGCCCATGCTCCTCCTGCTGCTAGCCTGCGGGACGATCTACCTGGTCCTCGGCGAAGCGAAGGACGCGATGATGCTGATGACCTTCGTCGTAGTGGTCATCGGGATAACCTTCTACCAGGAGCGGAAGACCGAGAACGCCCTGGACGCGCTGCGCGGCCTGGCCAGTCCCCGCGCGCTGGTGATACGCGGCGGGAAGCAGGCCAGGATAGCGGGCCGCGAAGTGGCGCGGGAGGATGTTATCTACTTGCAGGAAGGCGACCGGGTGCCGGCCGACAGCGTGGTGCTCGCCTGCGTGAATTTCTCGGCCGACGAATCGCTGCTGACCGGGGAATCCGTCTCCGTGCGGAAATGCGCCTGGGACGGCAAGGCCGGGCAGGCCCGTCCCGGCGGGGACGACCTGCCTTTCGTCTATTCCGGCACCCTGGTGGTGCAGGGCCGGGCGCTGGTCAGGGCCACGGCCACCGGGCCGCGCTCCGAGATGGGCAAAATAGGGAAGGCCCTGGAGGACATAACGCAGGAAGAGACGCCGCTTAACAGGGAAACGGGGCGGATAGTGAAAATTTTCGCCATTGCCGGCGCCGCCCTCTGCGCCGTGGTTATCGTGGTTTTCGGCCTCACCCGGGGCAACTGGCTTAACGGCTTCCTCGCCGGGCTGACCCTCAGCATGGCCATGCTGCCCGAGGAATTCCCCGTCGTGCTGATGGTCTTCCTCACCATAGGCGCCTGGCGCATTTCAAAGAAGAACGTGCTGACCCGGCGGATGCAGGCTATCGAGACCATGGGCTCCACTACGGTGCTTTGTACGGACAAGACCGGCACGCTCACCCTCAATACCATGCGCCTCTGCGAACTCTGGGCTGAAGGGGAGTTCCACCGGCTGGAAGAATCGGCGGCCTCCATCCCCGAACAGTTCCACGGCCTGACGGAATATTCCATCCTGGCCAGCCAGGAGGACCCTTTCGACCCCATCGAGAAGGAATTAAAGCGCGTAGGCGCCTGCTGCCTGGCCGGCACGGAGCATCTGCACGGGAACTGGAAGGTGGTGCGGGAGTACCCGCTCTCCAGGGAGCTGCTTTCGCTTTCCCATGTCTGGCGGGCGCCTGACCATAAGCATTACATAATAGCCGCGAAAGGCGCGCCCGAGGCCATCATAGACCTCTGCCACCTGCCTCCGGCCGGGGAGGAAGGGCTCCTGAAAGCCGTGGCGGAGCTTTCCGGGCGCGGCCTGCGGGTACTGGGCGTGGCCCGGGCTAAATTCGGGGAGCACGCCCTTCCCGACGGGCAGCACGATTTTAATTTTGAGTTCGCTGGGCTGGTCGGTTTTATGGACCCGGTGCGTCCCAATGTCCCCCACTCCGTCCGCGAGGCCCATAATGCCGGCATAAGGGTGGTGATGATAACGGGTGATTACCCGGGCACCGCCTCTTTCATAGCCCGCCAGATAGGCCTCAAGAACCCGGACAAGCCTATCACCGGGCCCGAGCTGGCGGCCATGTCCCCGGAGACGCTGAAGGAGAGAATAAAGGACACCTGCGTTTTTGCCCGCGTCGTGCCGGAGCAGAAGCTGGCCATCGTGAACGCCTTGAAAGCCAACGGGGAGATAGTGGCGATGACCGGGGACGGCGTTAACGACGCCCCCGCCCTGAAAGCCGCGCATATCGGGATAGCCATGGGCGAGCGCGGCACGGACGTGGCGCGCGAGGCTTCCGCGATGGTCCTCATGGACGACGATTTTTCCAGCATCGTGCACGCCATCCGCCTGGGCCGCCGCATCTTCGACAATTTACGGAAAGCCATCGCCTATATACTTTCCGTGCACGTTCCCATAGCGGGCATGTCGCTCCTGCCCGTGCTGTTCGGCCTCCCGATAGTGCTGATGCCGGCGCATATCGCTTTCCTCGAGCTTATCATCGACCCGGCCTGCTCAGTAGTCTTCGAGGCCGACGGCGAGGAAAGCGATATAATGAACCGCCCCCCCCGCCGTATGGGCGAGCCGCTGTTCTCCGGGAACATGGTGCTCTTGAGCCTGCTGCAGGGCTTGAGCGTGCTTGTGATGGTCTTCGCTATCTTCATGATAGCGCTCAGGATGGGGAAGGGCGCGGATGAGGCCCGGGCCCTTTCTTTCACTACGCTGGTCTTCGCCAATGTGCTTTTGATACTTACTAACCTGTCATGGAAGGACAACTTCCTGAGGATCATGCGGAAGGCGCACGCTACCTTCTGGTGGGTTTCAGCGGGGGCGCTGGCGGTGCTCTTCCTGGCGCTGTATCTCCCTTTCTTCCGCGGGCTGTTCCGCTTCGGGATCCTGCATCCTAACGACCTGGCCCTGACCTTTCTCGGCGGGGCGGCCAGCCTGCTCTGGTTCGAGCTGCTAAAGGTCTTCAAGCCGGGCAGGCGCTGAGCTATTCCCCGACCGGAGCGACCGGGAAATATATTTTAAAGGTCGTGCCGCGCCCGGGCTCGGTATGAATGTCTATCCCGCCCTTGGCCTGGCGCACTATGCCGTAAACGGTGGAAAGTCCCAGTCCCGTTCCCTTCCCCTGCTCTTTCGTGGTGAAGAAAGGCTCGAAGATCCGCGAGAGGGTTTCGGGAGTCATGCCGCAGCCCGTGTCGCTCACTGAGAGCGTCACGTATTTCCCCGTCTCTGGAGGCAGGCTCATCCCGGATGGCTTTTCTTTCACCACCGCCGACGAGGTCTCCAGCATTATTTTCCCGCCCTCGGGCATGGCGTCGCGGGCGTTCACCACCAGGTTCATTATGACCTGCGAAACCTGTCCGGGATCCGATTTTATCCTGTCGATATCCGGGCAGAGGCGCGTCTCGAGGCGCATATTGGAACCGATGATGCGCGCGAGCATTTTGCTGGCGTCGGAGGCTATCTCGTTCAAATTCAGCACCTTCTGCTCTATCGGCTGCTTCCGGCCCATGGCGGTGAGCTGGCGGACCAGCATCGCCCCCCTTTCCGTTTCTATAAGTATTTCGTCGAGGTCGTCCCGCATGGGCGCGCCTTTCGGCAGGCCTTTGATCAGGAATTCGGCGTAGCCGCTTATCGCGGCCAGGATATTGCTGAAGTCATGGGCGATCCCGCCGGCCAGGCAGCCTACCGCTTCCATCTTCTGCGCCTGCAGCAGCTCCTCGCGCAGCTCTTCACCGGCCTTTTCCGCTTGCCGGCGCTGCTCTATCTCCGCCTTCAGCTCCAGGTTTGCCGCGACGATCTCGGCCGTGCGCTCCGTCACCCTCTTTTCCAGGTCTTGGTTCAGGCGGCGTATCTGCTCCTGGTTGACCCGGCGGTTGGTTATATTGCGGCAGAGGGTTAGTATCTGCGGGACGCCCCCGCGGGTGACTACGGTCGCGTTGATCTCTATGGGAGTGATCTTCCCTTTTTTATCGATGTAGTCGACCTCGAAATTCCAGATAAAGCCGTCCTTGGCGCATTGGGCCACGGCCTTGGCGTTCTTTTCCTGCTCGCCCGGGGCGGTCCATTCGATGACGCTTCTGCCCATTATTTCTTTAAGGTCTTTGTGCCCGCTCAGGCTGACATATTCGCGGTTCGCGTCTATCACCTTGCCGTGCCCGTCGATGACGACGTAGCCGGTGCCCGTGGTTTCGATAAGCGCGCGGTAGAGGGACTCGCTTTCCCTGAGGGCTTTTTCCGTCTGCACGCGGCCGGTTATGTCGTCCAGCAGGGAAACCACTTTTTTATCCGGCGTGATCACGCCGTAAATATATACCCTTTTCAGCGCCCCGTTCTTTGCGACTACGTTGTATTCGCCGCCTTTGATCTCGCCGTTGGTCATGACCGCCGCGGCCATGAGCTCAGCCTGGTGCGCCTCCAGTTCCTTACGGTAGCCCGCTTCGGGGTAGGCCTGCTGCATCCAGCGTTCCGCGGTCGGTATGTCTTCCGGACGGTAGCCGAGGATCTCCGTGAATTTCCTGTTTATGAACTCCAGCTTCCCCTCCATGGTGTGAATGGCTATCGAGATGGGCGCCTGTTCAAGTATCCTCCGGAGGGTGGTCTCGCTTTGCCGCAAGACCTTTTCGGCGTCCGCGCGGCGGCTGATGTCCTCGAACATCACAAAGACCTTGCCGGCCGCTATTACGCCGAAGATATTGCAGGTCTTTTTGGAGCCGTCCTTGCAGGTGACCAGGTATTCCCCGCCGTCTATCTCCGTATTGCCGGCGAGGGCCGCGTGTATGCGGCCCATCCAGCGCGCCGTCACCTCTTTGCGGTAAGCCTCGTCCGGATAAGCCTGTACCCACCAGCGGTCCATGTTCGGGATGTCGGCGTGCGGATAGCCGAAGGTTTCCTCGGCTTTGCGGTTTATATATTCGATGGTCCCGTCCATGCCGACTATGGCCATGGACATGGGGGCGCTGTCTATTATTTTTCGCAGCGTGTTTCCGTTTTCGTTCGGACTTATGCCGAGATCTGTCATAAGCACCCCCGGATAATATACAAAATCAAAAGAGGCCTGTGACAACTCGCTTCTATATAAAAAAATCCCCCGCTATGTCGAGCGGGGGATCCTTTTACCCTGGCGGGTTATTCGTGCTTATAGTCCTCTTTTTTCTTTTTGAGGAAGCGGGAGAACCAGCCGCCGGCCGCCGGGGGCTTGCCCGCAGCGGGGGCGTGCGTTTCCTGCCGCCCGCGGGGCTGCGGCCTGCGCCGGGGTTCGTCCGAATCGAAATACGGGGAAGGGCTGACTATGCCGCTGCGCTTTGAAGGATCCACCCCGTAGCGGTTGGGGCCCGGGCGGGCGCCAGCCGGCCGCGCTCCGTAGCCGGGGCGCGCGTCCCTGGGCTGCCCGGGCCTGCCCTGGGCTTCGCTCCGGCCGCGGCCGAAAGTTCCCTGGCGCGGAGGGCCCGCTTGCCCGCGCCGCGGTCCGCCGGACTGGGGGCGGGCGGCGCCCCGGCTGAAATTGCCGCGGCCCTGCGGCGGGCGCTGCCTGGCGGCCGGCGCTCTGTGCGCGGGCTGCTCGCGGTTGTAGATCTCTTCCCCGGGCTCGGGCAGGTGGGAGAGGGGCCCGGACTGGAGCTCCGCCTGGTGCCGCTGCGGAGGCCTGGCAGGCTGCTCGGGGCGCTGGGCTGTCCTTGTCCCGGGGCGGCGCTTGTCCCCGGCCTGGTGCCGGCTGCCATTGTGGCTGAAGCCGAAGCTGGCCGGCAGTATGTCCGGGTGGACGGAGACGGGGAGCTGCATGCGCATGAGGCGCTCTATATTGCGCACGTCCTTGCCCTGGTCGGGCGCGGCGAAGGTGATGGCGCGGCCGGGCTGGCCGGCGCGGCCGGTGCGGCCTATGCGGTGGATATAGTTCTCGTCCTCGTCGGGGAGATCGTAGTTGATCACCAGCTCTATGCCTGTGACGTCTATGCCGCGGGCGGCTATGTCCGTGGCCACCAGGATGCGGTATTTCCCCGCCTTGAAGCCTTCCAGCGCTTCCCTGCGCTGGGCGAGGGAGCGGTTGGAGTGGATCTCGGCGGCGCTGTGCTTTATGTCGCGCAGTTCCTTGGCGATCTTTCTCGCGTTATGCTTGGTGCGCACGAAAAGGAGGACGCTGCCCCAGTATTTGTCCAGGATCTTCGCCAGCAGCGGGAGTTTGTCCCCGCGGCTCACGATAAAGAGCTCCTGCTCCACCTTTTCCGCCACGGTGCCGGA
>Ga0209212_1007994_pt1 | contig 11479 bp, 12 predicted proteins | sample RifGroC2_FD_183996 | JGI IMG/M metagenome (GOLD analysis project Ga0209212, IMG submission 183996) | Groundwater microbial communities from Rifle, Colorado, USA - Groundwater C2 (SPAdes) (version 2) | ecosystem: Environmental > Aquatic > Deep subsurface > Groundwater | place: Rifle, Colorado...
GGAGGTTTTGACAGGAATCTTAATTTTGAGGAATTAGCCGGGAGAATTATTAAAAGCAATCTTAAAACATTGATTTTCTTTCCCGGCACCGGCGAAAGAATTTGGAAAGAAATTACAAAGATAAAGCCCAAGAGCCGCTTTTTCAACCATTTTTTTGTTGATAATATGCAAGAAGGAGTAGCTTTGGGATTCAGACATACGGGCCGGGGTAAAATCTGTCTTCTTTCCTGCGCCTCTCCAAGCTTCGGCTTGTTCCTGGATTATCAGGATAGGGGAAACCAGTTTAAAAAATATGTCAGTCAGTTCAAGAACAAATGGAAAAATTAAAAAGTCCAGATCTCGTTTTAATTTTAACAGGCTTTCTCTTGATCTTGCTTGGGGCTTTAATTTTAGCCAGCGCTTCAGCCGTCCTTTCAATGGAAAGATTCAAAGATCCTGATTATCTTTTAAGGCATCAATTGCTATTCGGCCTGCTGCCGGGATTATTCCTGGGATTGATGGGCTTTTTTACTCCCCTTGAAAAAATTAAAAAAGCCTCTCTTTGGCTTTTCCTTTTTAGCGTTTTGGCTTTATGCCTGCTGTTCGTTTCAGGAACAGGCTTAAAATTATTTAACGCTTCCCGCTGGATAAACCTTGGCGTTATTGCTTTTCAGCCCTCGGAATTTCTCAAGATTACCTTGATCTTATATCTTGGAGCTTGGCTGATAAAACAGGATTTTTCCGGGAAAAATTACGTCAAGACGGGTATTTTTCCAAAACTAAAATCATTTGTCCCTTTTTTAATAATCATCGGAATAATTTCTATTTTATTGATTCTTCAGCCCGATATCGGCACTCTAGCGGTTATTATTTCAATAGGATGCGCCATGTTTTTTGTGGTTGGAACTCCTGTCTGGCAAAACCTTTTAATTTGGTTTTCCGGATTGGCAGCTTTAGGCGTTTTGATCAAGCTGGCTCCGTACCGTATGAACCGCTGGCTGGTCTTTATAAATCCAAACCTTGATCCTATGGGAATCGGTTATCAATTAAAACAGTCTTTAATTTCTATTGGCTCGGGAGGCATTTTCGGCTTAGGGCTGGGAATGTCCAGGCAGAAATTTAATTTTTTGCCGGCTACTATTGGCGATGCCATCTTTCCGATTTTTGCCGAGGAAACAGGTTTTTTAGGAGCCATGCTTTTAATCTCAATAATTTTTATCTTTATTTGGCAGGGATTTAAGATAGCTAGGCTCTCAAAAGACAAGTTTTCCCAAATTGTTGCGGTTGGCATTTGTGTTTGGATAGGCTTTCAATCTTTAGCCAATATTTGTTCAATGATAGGAATCTTTCCCTTAACCGGAATACCTCTGCCGTTTATCAGCTATGGCGGCTCTCACCTGACTTCAGAATTAGCGGCTTTAGGTATATTATTAAATATATCAAGACAGGCAAGATAAATTATATGAAAATAGTTTTTACCGGCGGCGGAACCGGAGGACATATTTTTCCCTTAATTGCCGTAGTCAGGGAAATAAAAATTCTTTATCTTCAAACAAGACTTGAAGGGAATTTAAATGTTTTCGCCGAGGCAAAAAAGAATGAAAATCCTAAAGAGTCTTTAAATCTTTACTATGTCGGGCCCAGGGACGAATTTAGTCTAATTCTGCTTTCCCAGGAAGGGGTCAGGGCCAGGGAAATTTCTGCCGGAAAGATAAGAAGATATTTTAATTGGAAAAGCCTTTTGGAAAATATAGTCGATGTTCTTTTTAAAATGCCGTTTGGAGCTTTACAATCGTTTTTTTATCTATTTTTTATCGCCCCGGACTTAATCTTCAGCAAAGGGGGATATGGTTCTTTCCCGGTTGTAATTGCCGCCTGGGTATTAAGAATACCGGTGTTTTTGCACGAATCTGACGCCGACGCCGGCCTTAGTAATCTTTTGCTCTCAAAATTTGCCAAGAAAATTCTGGTTTCTTTTCCCAAAACTGAAAGGCTGGCGCCGGCAAAAGTAATTCTGGTCGGAAATCCAATCAGAAAAGAAGTTCTTCAGGGAACTTTAAACGGGGCGAGGGAGGCTTTTAAATTAACCGGAGAAAAGCCGGTTATTATGATTTTAGGTGGGTCCCAGGGAGCTCAGCCCATTAATGACATGATTTTGGCTATTTTACCCAATTTACTTGAAAGTTATGAGATTTTACATCAGATCGGCGAAAAGAATTTTGCAAAATACTTGCCGGAGGTTAATGTTACCATTCCTAAAGGCCTGGAAAAATATTATCATCCAATTGCCTTTTTCAGAGAACAGGAATTAAAGCATGCCTTAATTGCTTCAGACCTGATTATCGCTAGAGCCGGTTCAGGTACCCTTTTTGAAATTGCCGCGGTTGGCAAGCCTTCAATCATTATTCCCTTGCCTGATTCAGCCCAGGGCCATCAATTAAAAAATGCCTATGCCTATGCCGCCAGCGGATCAGCGATTATTTTGGAAGAAGGGAACACAACCCCGAATTTCTTTTTAGAAAAGCTAAAATACTTATTTTCCCATCCTAATGATCTTGAAAAAATGAAGCAGGCTGCTTTAGACTTTGCCAGGCCTGAGGCAGGCAAAACCATTGCCAAAATCATTTTTGATTCTTTAAAAGTATGATATAACATGGTTAAATCATGGAACAGCCAATTTCTAAAAAAGAAGATATTCGTACCAGGTTTGCGCCTTCGCCAACAGGCTTTTTGCAGCTGGGGAATTTAAGAACGGCTTTATTTGCCTATCTTTTTGCGAAAAAGAACAATGGAATTTTTATCTTAAGAATTGAAGATACTGATCGGGAACGATCAAAAGAAGAATATGAGAGAGCGATTTTGGAAACTTTAAAATGGACGGGTCTGCTGTGGGATGAAGGGCCTGAGGCTGATGGAATTTACGGACCTTATCGCCAGAGCGAAAAACTTGATGTTTATGAAAAATATTTAAAGCAACTCTTGAATGAAAATAAAGCATTTTATTGTTTCTGCTCTGAAGATGAGCTTGAAACTTATCGCCAATACCAGCTGAGTCAGGGCCAGTCCGCAGCTTATTCCGGAAAGTGCAGGGATATACCTTTGTCAGAAGCCGAAGAAAGGCTCAGTGGGGGAGAGAAAGCGATTATTCGTTTTAAGAATATGGTTACTGAATCAGTTGTATTTGACGATATGATTCGCGGCAGAACAGAATTTGATCCTCATTTGATCGGCGATTTTTCCATCGCCCGCGATGTCCGTTCCCCGCTTTATAATTTTTCTTGCGTGATCGACGACTTTGACACGAAAATTACCCATGTCATCAGGGGCGATGACCACATTTCCAACACCCCCAAGCAGATTATGCTTCAAAAGGCTTTGGGTTTTATCAGCCCCAAATATGCCCATTTACCGATGATTTTAGCTTCTGACCGGTCAAAATTAAGCAAACGTCATGGCGCTGTGCCGGCTTTAAAATATAGGGACGAAGGATATTTGCCAGAAGCTTTAATCAATTTTCTGGTGCTTTTGGGCTGGCACCCCGGAGACGACAGGGAAATTTTTACTTTAAAGAGTTTGATTAAAGAATTTTCTCTTGAGCGGGTGCAAAAATCTGGAGCGATTTTTAACCAACAGCGTCTTGACTGGCTGAACGGTTTTTATATCAGGAATCTTACCCTTGAAAGCCTGACAAAAAAATGCTTTCCGTATCTGATTAAGAATAATTTTATCAGAATTGTGGAAGAATCAATGCCATTGCAATTAATCCCGGCGATTACCGAGGAATCTTGGCAAGAACAAAAATATGAGATTGTTGAAAGCAAAGAGACAGTCGGTTTCGACTATTTGACTAAGATAATCGGTCTTTACCAGCAGAGACTGAAAAAATTATCGGAAATAATAGAATTGACAGATTTTTTCTTTAAAAATAGCGTTGTTTTAAGTCCAGAGCTTTTGCGCTGGAAGCAAATGCCAGACGAAGAAATCAGAAAATCTTTGGAAAAGCTGGAAAAAATCTTAGAAAAAGTAAAACCAGAAGACTGGCAAAAACAAAATCTGGAAAATATTCTTATGCCTGAGGCGGAGAAAATAGGGGATAGGGGAAAATTACTTTGGCCTTTACGGGTTTCTCTGAGCGGCAAAGAATTTTCTGCCGGCCCATTTGAAATTGCCGATGCCCTGGGAAAAGAAAAAACTATTAAAAGAATTAAAGAAGCAATAAAGGTTATAAGCGAAGCTTGAAAACTACGTTTTAAAGCAAGCTTTCAAACTTGTTTATAAGCGAAGCTTGAAAACTACGTTTTAAAGCAAGCTTTCAAACTTGTTTATAAGCAGAGCTTGATTTCTCGCTTTGCTCGAAATTAAAATATCGTAAGAGTGGACTATAAAAAATGAAATCCTGTTACTTTATCATTTTCTTTGGCATTCTTGTTTTTAGCCTTTTTACGGTTAAAGATAGCTCTCAAGCCTTTATCGAGCCTCCAGATACGCTTGAGAGCCTAAAAACAATGGTTTTAAAAGCTTTGGCGGTCTTTCCGCAGGGTTTTAAAGCGGCTTTTGAACAGGCCAAGATCTTCTGGAATAAGTTGACTATCTGGTTTAGGGAGTGGTGGGCAGACAACTTGGCAGATAAAATCGGCGCCTGGCTGAATCGCGCCTGGCAGTGGCTGAAAAACTTATTCTATGAAAGAGAAGCTATTTTTAAAGAGGAGTTTGGCAACGAGAAAAAAGAGATGGGCGAGGATGTTAAAGAAGAAATTCCAAAATTACAAAAAACTTTTCTGGAAAAATTCAAGGAAATAATTAAATAGGTTTTAATTATCAAGAGATTATCAAGGAATAGAGCATTCGGACGGCAGGGGGCTTGACTAGACCTCTTGTTTTTGAGATCATATATATGAGTATAATATCTCTTACACTCAGTACAATATGATGAGAAAAGACAAGATCGAAAAAATATCTACCTTCTACGATCTACCCCTCAATGATCTCATTAGTAAGCTTTATCTGATAGATAATTTATCTACAGTTGAAATCTCTGAAAAGATATTTAAAGAAATTAAAATTTTTATCAGCCCACGAGCAATTCAAAAAAGGCTTAAAAAGTTAGGATTGACTCGATCTCTAAGCGATGCTTTCAATATCGCTATTAAAAAAGGTCGTAAGAGCTACACCCATCTTAGAAAAGCAATAAAATCATCGGAATTAAGAAGGGGTATAAATTTGCGTTTAAGATACGAAATTTTTAAAAGAGATGGTTTTAAATGCGTGTTGTGTGGAAATACACCAAAAGAATCCAGATTGGTTATTGACCATATTATTCCGGTAGTTGATGGCGGTACAAACGATTCTTCAAATCTAAGGATTTTGTGTTTTGATTGTAACGAAGGCAAGATGATAAACGAAGAGAGAAAAAGATAATACAAAAACAATGTTACCACTTCTAGACGATTTTTTACTTAATCTCCAAACGAATAATTATTCTCAAGAAACTGTTTATAACTACGAAAGAGATCTTAAGGTATTTCAGAATTTTCTTGAAGAATTAAAGATAGAATTTGATCGAGTTGATAAAAGAACTCTTTTAAATTACAAGGCATATCTTGTCTCTCGGGATCGTCGTACATCGGGAGCTATACCGGGTGTCAAGACTGATGCAGTTCGACTTTCAAGTTTTTCGATTAATCGAATGCTTTCTTCTATTAGATCTTATTTGAAATTTTTAATCGATATGGATTATAAAAGTCCGATCTCTCCAGATATGATTAAGTTGGTAAAAACCGAAAAAAAACATCCGCGAGTCGGTGAATTTGAGCAAATTACTAAGTTGATAGAATTCCCTACTGAGTTTGAAAAAAAAGAAGTTGTTGCTTTGAGAAATAGGGCTATGTTAGAAACGGTGTTTTCTACAGGGATGAGGATTTCGGAGTTGGTTAATCTTAAAAAAAATCAAATTGATACAACGGGCCGTGTTTTTATTCGTGGCAAGGGCAAAAAAGAAAGGTTTGTTTATTTAACAGATCGTGCTAAGGAACATCTTAAAAAATATATAGAAGTCCGTGGCGACTCCGAATCTTCTTATCTTTTTTTACCTCTTCGTGGCAGAAATATTCATAAAAAAGACAAAAGAATATCTCCGAATTATCTAGAAGAGAGGGTAAAAAGATATCGTGAGCTTTTAGGGCTGAACGTTCCCATTACTGTGCATGGTATTCGACACGCCTTTGCTACTTACCTAGCTGAGAATGGAGCTAATCCAGCAGCAATCCAGATACTTTTGGGACATGAGTCATTAGATACAACAACGCGCTATGTTCATGCTTCTGATAAATATGCTGAAAGAATCCATCATCAATTCCATCCGTTAAAAAAGTGACAGTAATATCTTTTCAATTCTTTGTTTTTCCCCCAAGATCAGTTCGCCGTCATATTCGCCGCTGTGTTTTATTTGCTTTGAATAAGAAGGCTTTTTCTGATCAATATGAAGATTAAAGTTCAGAAGATTATTTTCTTCTTTTAAATAAATATGAAATCTCGGGTAATCTCCGGCCAAGGGCCTGACCAGATTAAATTCACTATCAGTCCCCTTCAATAGCCTATATCCTAAAAGCCTGGATAAGTTAACGAAGTTAACCGTGTTTTCCCTCGGTTTTTTAAGGCTAAATCTCATACTAAAAGTGTGAATACTTTATTCCAGAAACTCTATCTTAATCGGTTCTTTTTCCTGATAATCGGAGATTAGATAACCGGCGGCAAAAGAAAATAAAGAGATTAAAATTACAGCTATAAGCATTAAAATATCGTTAAGATGGGTTTTGACAAAACTTTTAATTTTTGTTAGCATATATTCATCTAAAATGAAGTTTTTTTATAATGATTAATGGAATAACTTTTTTCCTTTTCAGTAAAATAAAAATATTTAATCAACTAATTTGAGTTTCGGCGAGAATTAAGGTTCTTGCGAAGCAAGGTTCTTATGTCTAAATCTAAAGCTACAGGATCATCAACTTTAGGAAGAAGTTCCCGGCCAAAATATCTAGGCGTTAAAATCAGCGACAATCAGCAAATTAGAGCTGGCATGGTTATTATCAGGCAAAGGGGTACCAAGTTTTTGCCAGGCAAGAACGTTAGGATCGGCAGCGACGATACTCTTTATGCCGGTAAACCAGGCACAGTTAAATTTTCAACCAAGAAAGTAAAGCGTTTCGACGGCTCCCAAAGGCTGGCTAAGGTAGTTAGTATTGTTGAAAAATAGCACACTCCCCTATTTCTAACTATGTATGAAAGAAAACATCCCGCTTCTAGCGGGATTATTTTATTCTTCCCTTGCCTTTGTTTCCCCATTAATAATAACTTGAATTTGAGATTCTAGATTATGGTCAAACTTTATTCTGACCGGATACTCCCCCACTTCTTTGATCGGTTCAGCCAGATCAATCTGGTTTTTCTTTATTTCAAACCCCAGCTCTTTTAGCTTGTCTGCAATCTTTTGAGTTGTGATTGATTCAAAAAGCTGGTTTTCATCGCCAACCTTAACCTGCATAATCACTTCTAGGCCGTCTGTGGCTGAAGCTAATTCCTGGGCTTTCTTTAATTCGCTTTCAGCTTTATTTCCTAAGATTTCTTTTTTGATGTTGGCCCATTCTATCATTTCCTTGGTGGCTAATTTAGCCTGGTTTTTAGGAATTAAAAAATTGCGGGCAAAGCCGTCTGCCACTTCTTTGACTTCGTATTTCTTGCCCACTTTTTCAACGTCTTCTAATAAAACGACTTTCATTTTTTTAAATAATTTTGAGCTTATTCTATATTTATCTTACCTGATTGCTTTCAGGATTTCAAGGGCTTTATCTAGTTGCGGATCTTTGTCATTCTGATAATCTTCATCAGTAATCTCCACTTCAACATCTGGAACCAAGCCGTGGTCTGAGATTGACTGGCCCTTGGGAGTCAGCCATTTAGCCACGGTTACTTTTAAAGATGATCCGTCATTAAGATTTTTGATTTCTTGAACTGATCCCTTGCCGAAAGAAGTTTCGCCAATCAGCTTTATTTCCCGATCATCTCTTAGGGCTCCGGCTAAAATCTCGCTGGCTGAGGCAGAGCCTTGATTGATCAGAACTACTATTGGAAATCCGGAAAAGATATCATTGCCGTCAGCAATGTATTTTTTAGACTCAGATTTGCCGCCAAAATCTTCAATGGCAACCAGAGAACCTTTTTCCAGAAAGAAACTGGCAATATCTTTAGAAATTTCAAGATAACCGCCAGGATTATTTCTTAAATCCAGGATAATCTTTTTTGCCGGAGATCCTAGGATTTCCAAAGAAGCTTTTTTGAAATCATAACCGGCTTTTTCTGAGAATTGGTAAAGCCTGATGTAGGCGATATCATTATCCTTTATTTCCCATTTCAGGGAAGGCACTATGATAACATCTCTGACGATTTTAAATTCTTTAGTATCGTTCCAATCTTCTCTAAAAATAGTTAAAGTTACTTCGGTTCCTTTGTCGCCACGAATCTTGCTGACCGCTTCGTCAACTGTCAGTTCATTGGCAAAGACGTCGTCTATTTTGACTATTTTGTCGCCAGCTCTCAATCCTGCTTTTTGGGCTGGAGTTCCTTCCAAAGGAGAAATGATCTGAAGTTGGCCTTTTTTTTGGCCGATTTCCATACCCACGCCCTCAAATTTGCCAGAGACGTCTTCTAAGAACTTTTTGCTTTCTTCCGGGTTCATGAAAACGGTGTAGGGATCTTCCAAGGAGCTAACCACTCCGGAAATAGCCCCATAAAGCATTTTCTGGTTATCAAACTTGGTTTTATCAATGAATTTTTCTTTTAAAGTCTGCCAGGTTTCCCAAAAAAGCGTAAAGTCTAAATTGGAAACATCTTCTCCCGCTCCTTTGGAGAAAAACTGATTAATCGCTTTTTTCTCTCCCTCTTGTTGACCCGCGTAGAAACCAAAAAACGCGCTTGCAATAAGCAGAACAGCAATAATTATTACCTTGGAAAATCTTTTCATAACACGTAGCGATATATCAAACTATTAGTTTGTTATAGGTTTTAAGATACCAGAATTAAGTCAAAAAGTCTATTGATATTATAACAGACCAGAGATTTATTAGCTAAAAATACAATAAGGCCGGTTTCCAGCCGACCTTATTTCTTTAATGTCAAGTTACTAGTTTTGTTAATCGGTTTTTTCTGTCCGGTGCAGTATTCTTGAATTAGTCCGAACGCATTTTTCCAAAAAAATCCCCCCGCGAAAAAATTCAGAATTTGCGGCGAAGCCGCACCGATAACAATTTCCAATTTTTCTTTGGCGGCAACTAATTCAGAATTCGCAAAGCGAATACTTAAAATGTATCAAAGATATTAAAAAAATTCAATGACTAGTCACTTAAAAAAGCAAAAAGAAAGAGGCCTTTTGTTTGAGCGGTGGCCCCTAATAACCGCTTGTTGGTCACCTGAGCCATTTGCTCATGCTGAGGATAACTCCTCCCCACAGCATGTAGATCACCTTGTGGGTGATCTGGGCCACCACACCGACATCCTTGAAACTGATGCCGACGAGATAGTCGATCGCCACCGTAATGGCCGAGCCGAGAACCAGGACGCCGAAACACACGAGAATCTTCGTCTTCATTGTGCTACCTCCTCAAGGTACTGGATTACCACGATGCCCTCGTGGCGGGGTTACCGGATTTGCAGGGTCTTTTACCAAGGTTCCGATGGTATTAACGATAGCATATTATGGCCTCTGTGTCAAGATCGAACGGGCTGGATTCAAGCATCCAACGCAATTTTTTGACCGGTAATTAATTCGTAAAACTTCTCTGCTGGCGTGTAATATCCCAGACATTTTCTTGGTCGGTTATTCAACATCTGCTCTGCCTGTCGGATAGCTGAAATTGATACAGTTTTGAAATCAGTTCCTTTGGGAAAGTATTGTCTGATTAAACCATTGGTATTTTCATTCGTGCCTCGCTGCCAGGGACTATGGGGATCGGCAAAGAATACCTGAATTTTCGTGTCTTTGGTAAAGAGTTTGTGCTCCGTCATTTCACTGCCTCGATCATAGGTTAGTGTTTTTTTGAATTGCCGAGGTATCCTCTTAAAAGAAACGGCAAAGGCTTTTCTGACAGCAAAAGCGTTCTTAGTTTCTAATGGCGCAAGAAGCGTTAAACGAGTCGTTCGTTCCACCAAACTGCCCAGAGCGCTGGCTTGGGCTTTGCCGACGATGAGATCGCCTTCCCAGTGGCCAGGGACGGTTCGGTTGGCGGCTTCCGCTGGTCGTTCGGAAATACTGATAATATCTTGAATTCTTTGTTTTTTGTCGTGAGCGTATTTTCTTGGCTGTCTCAATTTTCTTTCCTGTCTTAATCCGGCCATCAGTTCTTTTTTGAGTTCGCCCCTAGGCAGACAGTAAAGATATTGATAAATTGTTTCATGAGAAATTTTCATTGTCTTATCCTCAGGATATTCCAGCGCTATTCTTTTAGCAATCTCCTCGGGCGACCACTTCAATTTTAGCTTTTGGCAAACATATTCCTTAAGCCGAGGATCTTGATCGAGTTTCTTAGGTCGTCGACCACGTTTTCTTTCTTCAGTCTGCTTCTGGGCACGACCGGCTCGGTAGCACCAGCGATATTTTACTTGTCTCCAGACTTCACGGCTGACCGCGCTTGTCGGACGACCGAGCCGACGGGCAATATCGGCGAACCTTTCCCTTGCCCAAATTCCTCTGCTTATTTCCTCTCTCTCAAAGAGAGTCAATCTTGTATATGTTTTCATATCCATCATTTTAAACCGGAATGAATCGTTGCGTTAGTTCCTTGAACTCAGTGATTGCCTATGTTTGACTCCACTGTTGGCAAAAGGTAAAATACTATAATTTGTTAACCACCTGATGTCCAAATTCACTCACTTGCACGTGCATTCGCAATATAGCTTGCTTGATGGTTTGCCAAAAATCCCAGATCTTTTAAATTACGTTAAAGAGCTTGGCATGGATTCAGTTGCTTTGACTGATCACGGCGTCCTTTACGGCGCCGTTTCTTTTTACAAAGAAGCAATTAAGAAAGGCATCAAACCGATTATTGGCGCGGAGCTATATGTGGCCAATAACAGAATGACTGACAAGCGTCCCAATATTGATCAAAAAAGATATCATTTGATTTTATTAGTTAAAAACGAACAGGGCTATAAAAATCTGGTGAAGTTGATTACCAAAGCTCATCTTGAAGGATTTTATTACAAGCCCAGAATTGATGAAGAATTATTAGAAAAATATAGCGATGGTTTAATTGGTATGTCGGCTTGTCTTCAAGGTAAAATTCCAAGATTGATTCTGGCAAAGAAATTAGAAGAAGCGGAAAAACAAGCCTTGAAATACCAAAGCATTTTCGGCAAAGACAGTTTTTACCTTGAGCTTCAATACCACAAAAACATTAAAGAGCAGGAAATTGTTAATAATGGCTTAATCGCTATTTCCAAGAAAACCGGA
>Ga0209212_1007996_pt1 | contig 11478 bp, 12 predicted proteins | sample RifGroC2_FD_183996 | JGI IMG/M metagenome (GOLD analysis project Ga0209212, IMG submission 183996) | Groundwater microbial communities from Rifle, Colorado, USA - Groundwater C2 (SPAdes) (version 2) | ecosystem: Environmental > Aquatic > Deep subsurface > Groundwater | place: Rifle, Colorado...
AAATGCAGGACCAAGCCGCATCCCTATTCAAGCCCACGTGGCTGCCTGAACTTCTGGGCGCTCTCTTAAGTGATCGTCAGTGCAGCAGCTGATTCTGATCGGCGTTCACTTCTAGGACGGGGCTAGCGGTGGGGTGACCCAGCGGAGTGGCCGAGTCGCTACCAAAGCCTTGCACGAGAGCGTGAACGTGCAAGGGGAAGCGTGCCGAGGCCTCCAGTATTTTCCGATACACGAAAAAAGCCCCGAGAATCGTGAGATTCTCGGGGCTTTGTGCCGGGGGGATTTGAACCCATGTCGAGGGTTCTGCTTTGTTTAGCTCTTGTCCGCTATTCCAAGTAATTTAGCCGGTTGCGACGTGGGCTCTATCGCATTGGCCGGCTATACCTCGCTGTATCTGTGACACTATTGAGGCACGGCCGCTTCATGACTCTGCGTGTATTATCTCCGTATTTTTTCTTATGGTTTTACTTCCGTTTTGTTTTCATACTGTACATATCCGTCATGAAAGGAGAGATAGTCTGCCATTGAGACTTCTTTTACTTTGCCAATAAAGTATTTCGCTGCATCCTCTCGATAAACAGGGTCTATTGCTGCCCCTGCGAGCTTGAATATTTCTTTTCCTAGCGCTGTAACCGAGTACGCTTCAATCCGAACTACCTTGCTGGGGTCTGGGTCTTCTAGGATGATTAGCTTATCTTCGCATAGCATATAATTTACATATGTTTCTTCAGATAGGCTATTTAATAAAAGTGATAGTCCTGATGATTCAACTCCAGTGATTAGGCCGATGCTCTGGAGGAATAAGAAGTCTGAATAGTTTATGCCTTTCTCTTTGAAGCGGTTGTTAAGCTTTCTGAATATTGCATCAGCTATTACAAATTGACCGACCTTTTCTATAAGCTCGGCCTCTGGTTTTGTCAGGTTTTTTATAAAGTCCATTGTTCTTAGCGAAAAAGTCCCAGGCTGTTTTACTTCTCCTGCAAGAACTCTCCCCCAAAGGCCTTGGAGTGCTTCTGATGAGACTTTTTCTGCATGCCCTCTCCATGCGTAGAGCCAGTCTTTCTCAATTTCCTTGTCTGTTTGCTCTGCTTCGCTTTGAGCGAGCTCTTCTTCGGCATGGATTATAGCTTTAGCGATATTTACTTCTTTTTGAATTGCTTCAGCAGTTTGAGCTGAGGAGGCTAGTTCTCTTATGTTGACGTTGCCGATGTATGGTTCAATGCGGTTGTCTGCATATTCTTCTATTTCTTTCTCGCTGCGTAACAACTTTATTTGGCCGTTGCCGCAATATATTGCCTCGCCTGATGCAATTTTTTTAGCATCTTCTTCGGCTTGTGCTAGCGAAAGGAGTTCGTCTCTTCGTATTTCTTGTCTAGTTTTTCCAAGCCTTTTCTCTTGGGCTGGTTTTAGGATTCCACCGACTCCTTTATCTATAAAGGAATCCCACATTTTTATTACAAGCTCTTCCCCAAAGAATTTCATCGATTTGACTCCGTATATCGATAAATAACCTATTCCTTGATCGTGTTGCGGGCATACCAGCGCCTAGACACTTCCTTTGTGATCGCTATCCCGCGGTGGGTTGGCTCAAGTTTCGGTTGGCTTCGTCGTAGTCAGGGCTTGTCTGCCCGATCTCGGGTGCGGTTTGGCCACTGGCAAGCCACATCACGTACTGCGGATACAGCTTTACCAGTACCTCCAGCTCTTCCGTGCTCATGCGAACGTCTTTGAATCTCACGGTGTGCCAGCGGTTTAGGCCGATATCGCTGTGCTTGATCAGCAGGTCAAAACCGGCTTTAGCGATCAAGGTTCTAGCGCGCTGCTGGATTGATTCCATAACGATCTAAAAAACTCCACTGAAACTATTTCACCACGGTGGGCGCGTTGATATGCTTTGTTCAGTGAACATAGTTCACTGAGCGCAAAACACTGACAATGCCGAACATAGTGGAACAAAGCTTATGGATACGGAAGGTCTCGACCCGCAAAAGCTGCATGGTGCACCACCCTTGATGCCGTGGCAGAAGTTCGCCGAGTGGATCGGCATGGGCGACGAACCCATCGTGGTGCGCACGTGGGTGGAGCGGAACTACCTGCCTTCGAAGCGGGTAGGCAAACGCACCATGGTCAATGTGGCCCTGCTGACCCAGCAGCTTCTCGAACAGGAGTGGACGCTATGAGCCGAAAAGACCCGCAATTCAAGCTGCGCGTACCGCCGGAGCTGCGCGCCAAGATCGAACAGTCTGCCTCTGCCGCTCGACGTTCCATGAATGCCGAGGTCGTGATCCGCCTCGAAGCCAGCTTTGCCCAGGACAAACCGCAGCAGGAGCAGCCGTTATGAGCGCCCAGAAAGACGACAGCCTCGACCTGTGCAGCATCAAGACCTTTGCCGAAGTGAGCGGCGTATCGGTTGAGGAGGCCATCAACTGGGCCGACTCCGGCGCCATCCCGAGCCTGAAGCTGGCCGACTTCCGCATGGTCAATCTGGCCCGCCTACGCGACGACCTGCTCAAGGGCAAAACCGAGTTTCAAGCGGGGGACTACAGCCATGTCTAAGCCATTACAGGACGCCACCAAGGCGCTCGGCTACATCGGGCAAACCGTGCTCGTCGAGCTGTGCTGGGAAGACGACAACGAACTGCTGTGGCGCTGCTATCACATCGTTGGCGCCGTGCTGCCCGTGCCGGGTGTGTTCGATACGGGCTACTTCCTGACGGTGCCCTTCTGCGGGAGCGTGGATTTCCCTGACGAGATCTACTTCGACAGCATCCGCACCATCCAACCGATGCGCCAGCGCGACAGCCGCGGTGCTGGCAAGGTGCTGGGCCATATCGCGCTGCCGGAGCCTTCCGCACCCTGGAGTGATCTGGCCGGACATCAAACCACGATCATTGAAGGAGAACGCCGCCATGCGTAAGCCCTTCAACGTGGATGCTTCGACCGCACTTGGTTATGTGGGTCAGACCGTACTGATCGAAACCGCCTGGGAGCAGGAGCCGGAGTCCTTCTGGCAATGCGTGACCATCGTCGGTGTTGTGCTGCCGGTGGATGGCATGAAGGGGGCGCCGTGCTTTCTGGCCGTCGAACTCAGCTCCAGCACGCAAGAGCCCAGCGAGATCTACTTCCAAACCATTCGCACCATCAGGGTGATGCGGCACCGCGACCGGCATGGTTCCGGCAACGTACTGGACCGTATCGCCCTCCCTACTGCTGGGAGGTCAGGGGCCGCGCTCCCGGCTCGTCGGGACAGCTTCACCGTCCCGTCGAACGGAAGCACGGGCGCAGCGCTCCCTTGACCCTGCACGCTCATGAACAGCCTAACGCGGGGAGTGTGGGGTAGCTTTTCCACCCCACGCTCCCGAGCCCTCGGCGGCAAGAGCGGGATGACAAGGGCGGCGCCCTTGGTGTTATTCGTCCTTGCGCGCCGCGCCTATCCCTGTCTTGCGCACTTGCTTCTCGGGCTGGCCAGCCTCGTGCTCTGCATCGCCCTTGCCGGCACGCCGCCGCCTGATCGTCCCTGCCTCCCGCCCTTCGTCCAGGAACAACCCTGCTTGGAAAACCCAATCGAGTTCTTCATCGACGCCGTTACTGCATGGCAGCTAATGAGCGCGCGCACGGCAGCACAGTTCTACGCCGAGCGTAGCGAGCGCGTCGCCTGTGCCGGCGTGCGCGCGCCCCCGCGCTGACGTCCCTGTAGCACGTCAGATAGATCCAGATTAACTACCGCATTAGTCAGCATTAGGAAGTAAACCAAATGAGCAAACCAAAGGATTTTCTTCGCCTGGACATGCTTGCCCGTGAAGATCGCAACGGGCGCCTGTTCGTCGATCCGGGCACGGCGGCATTCGTCGATCTGTCCAAGGTCCGGTTGCTGCGCTGCGGCGTGGATACGGTCCGCCAGCTGTACCGCGGGCTGATCCGCCCCGAAATCATGGCGCTGTTCGAGAAGCCGGGTGCGATGGTCGAGTTCGCCGGGGAGATCTGGCACGCCGGGCGAGTGGGCCGGGACTCGGGCTACCAGTACAAGCTCCAGAACGCTGACCTTGGGTTCATCCTGCTCATCAAAAACTTCAACGCCAAGCTGGAACAGATCGGCCCGCACCTGAAAATCGAGGTGTCACCGCACGCCATCGACGCGCTGTCGCCGGAACGGCTCCAGGAACGCATGGATTACTACGCTGCCGCCGTGATGACTCACCGGGAGCGCAATCAGTGTGCCGTGCACCTAGCGCTGGATCTGCAAGGCTGGACGCCTCCGGCTGATCTGACGGCTCGTATGCACTGCCGTGCACGTGCCAACCGCGATATCTCGGGCATCAAGGAGATCCAGTGGACCATGGAAGCGGCGACCTACGGCAAGGGTCAATCCTTCCTGTTCGGCTCTGCCGGTGGGGTACAGCTCGGGATCTACAACAAGACCCTTCAGGCACGCGCTCATGACAAGCTCGACTACTGGGAAAGCGTCTGGCGTCGCCGTGATTCCTTCGATGCCAAGGACCCGGAGAACTATGATCCGACCCAGGACGTGTGGCGCGTCGAGCTGCGTTATCACCACTCGGTCATCCAGCAGTTCGCCAGCGGCTCGACCGACGTGAAGACCGGCCAAGCCATTGATACGGACTCTTTTGCCGCTTTCTCGGCCCATCTGGAAGGCCTGTGGCGCTACGGCATGAGTCAATTCAAGCTGCTCGCCCGGCCCGGCTACTTCGAACCCATCTGGACGCTGCTGCGCGAAGACGCACGGGTTGATCTGCCAGTGGACTCCCTGGTCGATGAAACCGAGTACAAGCGGTACTACAAGACCTCTCGAGGCTTCTCCGGCAAGAACGTGGAACTATTCCTGGGAAACTTCGTAAGCCTGCTGGCAAGGGAGCGAGTGGGCGCTAAGAAAGCATTCGAGACCCTAAAGCAATGGGATTGCTGGCCGGTCATCCGCGACCACTACGCCGCCAAGGATATGAGCGAGCGGGATCTGTACAAGCACATCAAGGATCTGCTCCAGGAACGGCATGTGAGGTGGGGCAGGGCGGTATGACGGTCAAGAAGCGCCCTGATGGTCGATGGCTGGCAGATGTTCAACCGATCCGTGGTCAGCGGTTCCGCAAGCTGTTCACGACTAAGGCGGAAGCCCTGCGCTACGAGCAGTACATCATCGCCAACAAAGCGGCTGACGCTGCCTGGAATCCAAAGGCCAAGGATCGTCGCCGACTATCTGAGTTGGTTGGTCTGTGGTTCGATCTGCACGGGCATATGCTCAAGGATGGCGAACGCAGAAAGTCCAAGCTCGATGCCCTCTGCGTGCGTCTACGTGACCCCATCGCGATGAAGCTCGACCCTGCCACCTACGCTCACGATCGCCGCTTGCGGGCGGAAGCTGGCATCACTCCCAAGACGCTGAACAACGAACTCGGATACATCCGGGCAGTGTTCAATGAGCTGCGAGGCTTGGGCCAGATCGACTATGCGAACCCGCTGGAGCTGATGAAGCTCTACAGGATCGAAGAACGGGAACTGTCCTGGCTCACCCAGGAACAGATAGTCGAGTTGCTGACTGCCATTCGGGAAGGCTGCGACAACCCGCATGTCGAACCTATCGTGCTGCTCTGTCTGGCGACTGGTGCTCGATGGTCGGAAGCGGAAGGGCTCACGCCGTCCAGGCTGCGCAATGGTGCTGTCACGTACAGCAAGACCAAATCCAGCAAGGTGCGAACCGTGCCGATCCCGGCCGAGCTGGAGGTATTCATTCGTGATCACTGGAAGCGTTACGGCCAGTTCACCGGCGCTATAACGTCCTTCCGCCGAGCGTTGAGCCGGTCGGGCATCGTGCTGCCGAAAGGGCAGGCTAGTCACGCTCTCCGACACACGTTCGCCAGCCACTTCATGCAGAAGGGCGGGAACATCCTCACGCTACAGAAAATCCTGGGCCACTCCAGCTTGGCCATGACTATGCGCTATGCGCACTTGGCACCGGAGCATTTGGCGGAAGCTGTCAGGCTTAACCCTTTGAACGGCATCGGTGTATTGTGATGGCACTCAAAAACTCAGAGGGATGTGAGATATGCCAACCATTGATCGTTACGTAGTCTGGAACAACAAGGGTGGAGTTGGTAAAAGCACGATTACCTTTCACGCTGCTACGCGTTACGCTGAAACTCATCCTGAGAAGCAAGTTCTTGTGATCGATCTTTGCCCTCAAGCGAATTCAAGCATGATGCTGCTCGGTGGTGGAACTGCTGGAGAGAACTATGTTCTTGGCCTTTGTACTGAGGCTACTCCACGAACTGTCGTTGGCTACATGAGTGCTGTGATCGCTGGTGGCTCGGGAGCCCCTCTGCCTGACCCTTCGAATTTCCTCGTGTCTGCCACCAGCGTAAATCCGCATATTCCCCGGAATCTTGCCTTGTTGTGTGGTGACGGAAATTTGGAGCCTATGGCTCCGGCGGTTACAGGTGCCGCGAATGCCCCTGCGCTTACTCCCGCAATTCAGCCCTGGAAATGGGTGCATCTCATTTTTAGGAACCTGATCGATTCGTACGCGGCTAAATTCCCTCAAAGCGATTTGGTCGTTTTCATTGATACAAATCCTAGCTTCTCTATTTACACAGAGCTGGCAATTTCGGCCGGAGATAAGCTCATTGTGCCGGTCAATGCGGATGATTCTTCTAGGGTAGCCACCAATGCCCTGTTTTTGCTTTTGCATGGTCAGGTGCCTCCGCACCCAATTTATGGCTCTTGGACCTATGCAGCCAAAGCAGCCAGCTATGGGATGGTCATTCCCCTTGTGCATGTGATTGTCGGTAATCGTCTTACTCAGTATGAGGGCGCTGCTGGGGCTTTCAGCGCGTTATCGGATGCGACTGCGGATACCTTGTATCAGGCCTACTGCACAACTCCAGGCTATTTTTCGAATCGTGGTTACCAGCCGCAGACGGTCGAAGACTTCCGCAGAACCTACTCTGTCGCTTTGCGAGATTTCAACACTGCTGGAGTCGTTGCTGCACATTTGGGGCGCCCGTTGTCTCAGCTGCCCGGCGGTCACTACCCTATTCACGGGAATAGGATTCAGATCAATGCTGAGCGAGTGGCTGAATGTCAGCGAGCTATAGATAGCCTGATAGCTATGATCTGATCACTATGGTTTGTAGCCTGTGCACCTGATCTTTGTGTGACAGTTTCGGGACATTTGAAGCCCCTGAAAGCACAAAACCCCTGAAATTCTCTAGGAAAATCAGGGGTTTATGCTTCTTTGAATTGGTGGAGCCGGGGGGATTTGAACCCCCGTCCGCCAGCTCTCCGCTATCGGTTCTACATGCTTAGCCAGATCTACTGAGTTAACTCCGCGCCGCCCGATTGGCAGGGTGCTTGGAGCGAGCTGTATGAGTTTTAGCCGTTACGTCTACAGCGAACTTGGCGGCGATCCTGTTCTGTCTGACAGTCATTTCGGGTTTACAGGCATCCCCTAGTGACCGCTGGAGCCGAAGCTACCAGATGAAGGTTAGGCGGCTAGCGCGTACCCTTCGTAGTTGTCGTCGTTGGCAACTATAAGTTTGCAACAGTTTATTTACGAGTTCTGTTACCAACTCGGCATGCCCCTCAAGTTTTGTTACCGGCGTCGAATCCTAATCGGCCCCTGGTGACGCTTGTGGTGCTGGGCGCGAGTGTACGGCGATCTCTCTGCGCTGTCGATCAGTTTGTAGCCATGCTGGTTACAAAATGTACAGCTCGGCTGCGGCAGGATCGCTCGCACGATCCCGCCGGCCTGGCTTAGTTGCCGGCGCCGGAACCGGAGCCGCTGGTGCCGCCGCTACCGGTGCTGCCTGGGCCTTTCAGCTCTTGCAGTGCCTTGGTGGAGTGCGCGATGCAGGCTTCGGTGTCGCCCGATTGCTGGGCTTGGCGGGCCTGTTTGACGTACTCGTCGACCTGGCTCTTGGCCGGCTCACCCAAGGTGGTGTTGGTGGCCATGTTGTCGTCGATTTCCTGCAGGTTGAGCTGGCACAGGTCGTCTTGGGCGAAGACGGCCGGGCTGGCGAGCAGTACCGCGGATGCGAGCAGTGCATGAACTTTCATTGTGGGTCCTCCAGTCTTATGGACTTCCCGGGCCTGCCAGATACCAACTGAAACGGCGGCGCCGAGTCGAATCGAACCCGTCAGGGGCTCTAAAATTCCGACTGCGATTGCGCGTGAGCGTTCATCGAAACGCCACAAACGAAACGGCCGCGCTTCGCTGAGCGGGGCCGTAGTGCCTTTTCTAGAGCGGCTGCGTGGTTGTTTTGCTCCGCGTTACGCGGTCCACCAGGTAGACCAGGCCGTGGTAGTCGATCTCGCCATGACGCGACAGGCCGATCTCGCAGGTGCGGCTGGTGGAAATGCCTTCCTCGCAGATCTGCACGGCGTCTTTCAGGCTGCGTAGAGCGTGGCCGTTCAGTTCTGGCGTGGTGAAGCCCTTGTCACCGGCGAAGCCGCAGCAGTGGATGCCTTCGGGCACCACGACTTCCCTGGCGCAGCGACGAGCGATATCGATCAGTGCCTGTGCTTCCCCAAGGTGCTGGGTGCTGCAGGTAACGTGCACGGCGATCGCCTTTTCCTGCGGGACGAAGTCCAACTTGTCGAGCAGGTGTGTGCGGATGAAGCGCACCGGGTCGTACATGTCGAGGCGTTGATCGGTCAGGCCCTGGACCAGGCGCAGCGTGCAGGGACTGGTGTCGCAGTAGATCGGATCAAGCCCGCCGCGGCTGGCCTTGAGCAGCGCGTCGAGCATCTCCTGACGCTTGCGTTCGCCCTGTTCAGCGTAACCCTTGGAAGCGAACGGTTGGCCGCAGCACAGGTCGTTCAGCTGCTCGGGGAAAATCACCTGGTAGCCGGCCTTTTCCAGCAGGCTGCGGGTCTTGTCGAGCAGCGGCTCCTGTTCCTGATCGCGGGCAGCGGGCGCCATGGCGCGGGAGACGCAGGCGGCCAGATAGACCACCCGCGGGCGCTCGTCCTGAACGGTAGGCTGGGGCAGGTGCAGGCGCTGCAGGGGTTGCGGCATCGCCGGTGTCCATTGCGGGATGCGACCCTTGCTGGCGTTGGTCATGGTTGCGGACAGCTTGGCCAGGCGCTTGGTGCCGAGGATGATGTGCGCGCCGTTGGCGGCATGCAGCATGAAACGGGTGCCCTGTACGGCGGTGCTGAAATGGTCGGCCAGCCAGTTGGCGGCGCCGGTTTTGCTCGCTTCACGTCCGCGCAGCTTGCGTACCAGGTCGCCAGTGTTGATGCCGACCGGGCATCGCTGGGCACAGAGGCCGGTGGCGGCGCAGGTTTCCACGCCGTGGTAGTGGTAGAGCCGCTCGATTTCCGTGGTGTCGACGCCGGCGCGCTTACGGGCTTGGATGTCGCGCCAGATGACGATGCGCTGGCGTGGAGTGAGGGTCAGTCCGTTGGACGGGCAGACCGGCTCACAGAAACCGCACTCGATGCACTTGTCGACGATCTCGTCGGCGGCCGGCATCGGCTTGAGGTTCTTCAGGTGGATGTCCGGGTCTTCGGAGAGCACCACGTCCGGATTGAGGATGCCGGTGGGGTCGAGCAGGCGCTTGATCTTCCACATCAGCGCGTAAGCTTCGCTGCCCCATTCCAGCTCGACGAAGGGCGCCATGTTGCGTCCGGTGCCGTGCTCGGCCTTGAGCGCACCGCCGAATTCGACGGCGACCAGCTGCGCCACTTCGCCCATGAAGGCTTCGTAACGGGCGACCTGCGCCGGATCATCGAAACCCTGGGTGAAGACGAAGTGCAGGTTGCCCTCCAGCGCGTGGCCGAAGAGGATCGCCTCGTCGTAGCGGTGCTTGTCGAGCAGTTCGATCAGCCGGTTTACACCCTCGGCCAGGCGCTCGACGGGGAAGGTGACATCTTCGATGATCACCGTGGTGCCGGTCTGGCGCACGGCGCCGACTGCCGGGAAGGTGTCCTTGCGGATCTTCCAAAGCTGGTTGTAGACCACCGGGTCTTCGCTGAAGTCGACCTGCTTTTCCACCGGGAAATGCGCGATGGAGGTCATGATCAGGTTGATCTGCTCGTGCAGCAGCGACTGGCTGGCGGCGCGCGATTCGATCAAGAGTGCGCAGGCGGTCGGCGACAGTTCCTTCACCCACTCGGGCATGCCGGCCTTGTGTTCGACCGAGCGCAGACTGCGGCGGTCCAGCAGCTCTACGGCCGACACCGGCTGCTGCTTGAGCACCGGCACGGCCAGGCAGCAGGTTTCCACGTCAGGGAACACCACCAGCGCGCTGGCTTTGTGCGGGTGATCCGGCACGGTGTCGTAGGTCACCGCGCTGATAAAGCCCAGCGTGCCTTCGGAACCGACCATCAGGTGGCTGAGGGTATCCAGCGGCTCGTCGTAGTCGACCAGCGCATTGAGCGAGAAACCGGTAGTGTTCTTCAGTCGGTACTTGTGGCGGATCTTCGCGGCCAGTTCGGTGTTGGCGCGGGTTTCGCGGCCCAGCTCGGCCAGCTGTTCGAGTAGCGCCGCATGGCTCTGGCGGAAGGCGGCAACGCTGGAGGCATCCTCGCTGTCGACCACGGTGCCGTCGGCCAGCACGACGCGCAGGCCGGCGAGGGTTTTGTAGGTGTTCTGCGCCGTGCCGCAGCACATGCCGCTGGAGTTGTTGGCGACGATGCCGCCGATCTTGGCGGCGTTGATCGAGGCCGGATCAGGGCCGATCTTGCGCTGAAATGGCGCGAGCACGGCGTTGGCGTTGGCACCGATTACGCCGGGCTGCAGGCGGATCTGCTCGCCGCCGTTGCGAATCTCGCGGCCGTTCCAGTTGTCGCCGAGGACGATCAGCACCGAGTCGCTGATCGCCTGGCCGGACAGGCTGGTGCCGGCGGCGCGGAAGGTCACCGGGACGTTTTCCGCATGGGCCAGCTTGAGCAGCGCGATCACCTCGGCTTCGGATTCGACGCGCACCACCAGTTTGGGAATCAGCCGGTAGAAGCTTGCGTCGGTACCGAAGGCGAGGGTGGAGAGCGGGTCGTCGAAGCGCCGCTCGACCGGGATCAGACGTTCGACTTCGCGGAGGAACGCGGCTGGCAAAGGCGCACGTTCAAGCTGGGCGGCCGCGTTCATGCGTCCTCCAGGATCAGCAGGATCAGATCCTTCGGCCCGTGGGCGCCATAGGCCAGCACCTGCTCGATGTCGGCGGTCTTCGATGGGCCGGAAACCAGCAGCGCATTGGTCGGCATGCCGGCGGCCCACTGGAACTTCTGCTGGATTTCGTAGAAGTTGTCGTGAATTTCGCTGGCCTTGAGGATGGCGAAATGCACCGGCGGCACCAGGCTCATCAGGCGCGGCTCCTCGCGGGTGGGCCACATGATCAGGCTGCCGGTGGAGGCAATGGCGCCGAGGGTGCCGGTGAGGCTCGCCGGGGTGTCGTTGAACAGCTCTTCCTTCCACTCCTCGACCGGGCGGTCGTAGGCCTTCAGCGCCGGCAGGCCTTCACGGCC
>Ga0209212_1008004_pt1 | contig 11469 bp, 10 predicted proteins | sample RifGroC2_FD_183996 | JGI IMG/M metagenome (GOLD analysis project Ga0209212, IMG submission 183996) | Groundwater microbial communities from Rifle, Colorado, USA - Groundwater C2 (SPAdes) (version 2) | ecosystem: Environmental > Aquatic > Deep subsurface > Groundwater | place: Rifle, Colorado...
TTCACTTTCTGGTGAAACAGAGCAGGCGGAACAAAAGAGAGTATATCTATTAGGTTTACATGTAAGAACAACATACTTGACAATAGTGTGTTGTTTGTGGTATTCTAGTAAGTAGAGATACTCCATAAGATAAAATTCCTAAACAGGAAAGGGGGACGCAATGAAAACAACTATGCTGGATTTATATGCTGTTGATCCTTCCTATCTTCCAGAAGGAGAATTCTACGGTATTAACCAACTGAGTGATTTTGAGTTTTCTTCATGGAAACAAATTACTCAGGCAGTGAATACGCAAGGTCACCCGTTGGAAAGGTGGAGTCAGTGGATATTGTCTCACCGCAATAAATTGAAAGTTTTTAACCCACGCTTTAGCAGTTTGCGGATTTCTATAGATGCCTCACCACCAATTGTCGAGATAGTAATCAAAAAGGAGTTTGCCTTGATATGCGTTCTCGGACCCAGTGTGGCACTGATGGCTTTATCTGCCTGGCTACTTTGTTTTTGATGGTCTTTGTGTAACCCCTCAGCCAGTTTCTAAAATGGTTGAGGGTTTTACTTATTTCTGGTACGATAGCGCTTACTTGCTTTGATATGCAAGTGTTTGTTTTCTTTGTGCGCGATTAGCTCAGGTGGTTAGAGCGCGTCACTGATATGCAAAGCATATACACGGTTCGTTCAGGTGTAATGAGAAAATGTTCTTAAAAAATTATTGTATCTTGCGTGCGCGATTAGCTCAGGTGGTTAGAGCGCGTCACTGATAATGACGAGGTCCCAGGTTCAAGTCCTGGATCGCGCACGCAGAATATAATTAAGAACACTTTCTCGCAACACCTTCACTGCCGTGTATAACGCGAGATCCCAGGTTCAAGTCCTGGATCGCGCACACAGGCTATAAAAGAACACTTTCTCGCAACACCTTCAACTGCTGTGTATATGCAAAGCATATAGACGTTTCGCTCGGATGTAATGGATGAGCAAGCTTCTCCGCTACATCTCTCGCTGCCGTCTATAATGACAAGGCATGCCCAGTATCGAGCTCTGCTCTGGTACTTTGGGTCCCAAGGTTTCCACCTCCACCCGCAAGTTGACCCACCAGCGGGTGGGCGCAGGTGGACCCTTCAGCGGGGAGGGCGAGTCCTGGCACGCCCGCACACATACTGCGTGTGTGTGCGGGCACGCGCACAGGCTTCCACTTAAATAACCACCACTCTGTTGTGGTTATTTAAGTGGCGTAAGCCGTAGCATGCCCCGCAGGGTACGCACAGTCACTTCATATAAACATATCCCATCTACTCCAGAACCTTAGTAATTTTGTCCACCAGATCCTTACCGGTAATCTGTGACTTGATAATGTAGTCCGTTGCACCCAAGTTCATAACGATTTCTTTGTCTTCGTTTTGACCGAGACTGGTGGCAACAATAATGGGAAGTGTATCAAATTCTTTTGATGAACGAAGTTCTTTGAGAATATCAAAACCATTTATGTTGGGAAGAATCAAATCCAGCACAAGAACATCAGGTTGAAATTCTTTTACGATAGACACAACCAAGGCCCCATCACATACCGTGTCAATATCGTAACTACCTTGTTCATTGAGTAAATGTTTAAAACTTCGAAGGATGAATTGATTATCTTCCGCAAGAAGTATCTTTTTTTTATGCATATCCTTTCTGACTTTTATTATATAGTTAATTACAATACCATACTTATGGATTATGAGAGTTTTCCGTTTCTTTAGGTTCATTGTGACTCTTTCTAAGAGTGAAAGAAAAGGTGCTACCTTCATGTTCTATTGAAGAAAAGGTGATACATCCTCCCATCTTCTCTAGTAGCATCTTTGAAATAAAAAGTCCCAAACCTGTTCCTGTTATTTCCTCCACCTCTTTACTCGTAGCTCGAAAGAATTTTTCAAAAATTTTGTGCTGATGTTTTTGAGGTATACCAAAACCCGTATCATTGATTTCTGTGGTAACTGTATCCTTGTCATCCCTAAAGGTAATCGTAATTTTACCGTTTGGTTTATTGTATTTGATTGCGTTACTGATGAGATTTGTCACAACCTCTTTAAGTTTTTCTGTATTTGCAAGTACGAAATGTGGTGTATCGGCATGAACATATGAAATGGATATACCTCGTATGTCAGCGAGAGAACGTATTACTTGTTCGGCTTGTTGCACTAAGCTAACCAAATCTACTGTCTCTACAGGTAGCTTTGTTTGCGTAGATTCAGTGCGTGCAATTTCCAGTAGATCATCAATGAGTTGATTAAGGTGATTGCTCGCCTCGCGTATAGATTCTAGATTCACCTTGAGAGATTGAGGCAGGTGTGCCTCATCTCTGGAGGTCATTTCTAAAAGGAGGAGTATTGCAGTTAGTGGAGCTCTGAGCTCGTGTGTTGCGATAAAAACAAATTCATCTTTAAGTCTCGTGACCGCAAGTGCTTCTTGAAGTTTTTCCGCTTGAGCTTCTTGTAACTGTTTCGTACGTTTTTCCACACGGGCTTCCAAAATCGCGTTAAATTCAGTAATTTCTCGATACGCTTGTGCGTTTTGAATTGCAATACCAACCTCATCTGCAAAAATACTTAAAAATTCCAAATCTTGCGCTGAGTATGTCTCACCAGATTTCTTATCTCCCAGTATGAACAAGGCGGTAATTTTTCCAGCCTTAGTAATAGGAATGATGAGTCCTATATGCAATCCACGAAAGAGCTCCTTGGTAGATTCATCGACTACATCCTGAAAACGACAGATTTTTCTTCCCTCAGGGCACGGGGAACCTTGCTTGTAAAGTGCATCTATTTTTTCCGCTCCCAACCTATCTAAACAATAGTCTCGATGAGTAGTGTCTATTGTTTTAAGATCAAAGGTTCCGTCTTTTTTGTAGACCATAAAAGCAGCTCCTGTTACGTGCAGTGTTGATTTCAATGTAAGCAGAAGTGATGTAGTCATTACATCAATGTTAATGTTCGAAGCCATGATATGTGTGAGTTCGCCAAGAAGTTTCTCCGAGACATAGTAGTTTTTGTAAAAAATATGTCTGGTAATTCGCGCAATTTTTTGTTGCAGTGGATGGAAACTCAAGGCAACGATGGTTGTCAACAGTACGCTTACAAAAATAAAATCAGGAGCAAGTTTTTTTCCAAATATATACGACATGCCAATAGTGAGGACATACACATAGAAGAGTATTATTGCAATTGAAAGACTAAAAAAACTAAACGTTCGTATCACTGCCAGTTTTATGTCAAAGAAGTGGTACCGTGCAACTGCGTAACTAGTGAGTGCCGCAAAAACAACCATGCTGTATATTCCAAATCGAGTCACTTCAATCCCAATTGGGAAAAAGGGTTGCAAAAATAAATTAATAACAAGGCTAATTCCGAGCGCAATACTGAATCCAAGAATGACAATGTTTATTTGATGTACAAGTATTGTGTGGTCTACTTTTTTTGCGTTACGTTTACCTAAAAGAAGGAGGAATAAACCACCCACCGCAGTTCCGGTCATATGAAATGCGTAAACTGCCCACAAAGGGCCGTTATTAAACTGAATCAAATCATCAAACGTAATATCTGTGATAATTGTATCTGTAAAAAATGAAAGGCAGGCTAAAAGCAACGTGCTCAGAGTGAGTAAAAAAAATATTTTATATTTTTCCAACAAGGGAAAAGGTTTGAGTGCGAATGAGTGACAAAAAGCAAACCAAACAAAAAAATAAATAATTGCCAAAGCAAAATCTAATCGTAAAAAAATAGGCAGTGTTTCGTATCCGACTAATGTCGGTTCATTTTCAAGGAAGTTTACAATCATCCACAATGCAAGGAAACTGGTTGATAAGGCGTAGTATCTGTTTGTTTGGTTGGTGGGGTTTGAGAAAAATGTAAAAATTCCTAAAATGATAATAATTGAAACAATTGCAACTGTAATAATGAGTGAAATCATATATTATTTCAATTGTACATGAAAAACTGTCTAAACCGATGAGAAAAAACCCAGCCATGTGTATAAAACAACATGGCTGGGGAAGGGTTTTACGTACTATTTGTTATTGCATGTACAGGGATTTTCTACGAGCACGTGAGGGTTCATGGTTGCGCGATAGGTATCGAGCATTGCGTGAACACTTTGGTCGCATGCTAAGGCATCGGATAAATCTGGAGCAATACCTCGGCGAACATGGTTTGATGGGACTGCCAAATAAGTACGCTCGTCCGTAAAAGGCAACATGTGTATACGTGCTCCGTATGAGGCGATTCCATAACGGAGGACTCTGCAAACCGATCTCAATGTGGCGGGGTAAAAATCATCTTTCTTCCACGCTTTTGTAAGGGCAGTGTCAGGCCCCACATTGGTACTGCAGAAATATGCCTCATCCATACCCAAGTCATGCATACCGTGACCGAGTACAAAGTCAAGACTCCGCTTAGCTTCTTCTTCGGCCCATGCAAGGATGTCGTTCTCACTTGTTTCAGCGGGCAAATCCAGTAAAGATCTTACTTTGCTAAATGGGGCGGGATTTAAGAGAACGTATCCACCCACAAGGGCTCCGTATTGATGGATAATGCGAACTGCTCTACGTAATACATTGTCGGATTGCCCTTTCTTTAAGACTTTTTGGCGAAGTGCTTCATTTTGAGTCTCAACGCCAATACGAACAGTCAAGGCAATATTACTCTGCCCAAGCTTTGCACAGAGTGCGTGCATACTCCGTTCCGTCACGTAGTTTGCACGAGTTTCTATGATGAGACGTGAAAGCGACGGCACTTGACGTACAAGGTCGATAAGCTGTTCCCGTACTTGTGGAGGATTGGTTGCCTCTGATAAAAAACTCCCCGCGTTAAAGAGGCAGAGCGTGTGTATATCATCATGCATTTCTACCACATGGGTGAGAGCTTTATTGAACAACGAGACGATTTGCATATCGGAAACACGTTGTCCTTCATAGAACATCTGTTCGTACTCCTGAACTGCGTTAGGAATTGGACAAAACGTACAGTGGTTCCAGTCCCTGCAACCCTGAGGTATATACAGGGTGTGCATTTTCACAAAACCATTTTTAGTTATGTCCCACCATCGCCGACTTCCGCCATCAAGCAATGCGACATGCTGCTCCTCGTGAGGCTTGTTCTTTGTTTTTTTCTGTCTACTTTTTTTACCTTCGTAGTATGATGCACGGCACAGGTGATTTTGTATACAGTCCTGCCCCTTGAGGATGTCACTGAGTACAAATAATACTGCATGTCCACCAGAGCGTGTGTCGGAAGGAAAGCCGTTTTTAAGTAAGCGTGTCGGATTGACATAACCAACACGTGACCAGTAGAAGTGGAGTTGACTGTCGTGTGGACTTCCATCAGCTCGTTTGAGTTGCCAGTAGTCTTCTGGTGATATGCCGGTTTGGGCATGTGTAGACGCAAAGCCAGGCATGCGTGCGGTAAACATAATAAGTCCGCCATGTTGACACCACAAATCCATAATGCGGGCGATAATGCGATCCGCGGTATCTGCAGACGCTCTAGGAGGAGAAATAGCTCCTATGGACACAATGTAGAGGTTTACGCCATCAGGCTCGTATGTCCTTTCTATTGTCCCGTTGTCTGTAGCAGCTATCCACGATACACAGGTCTCGGGAGTGAGGTTTGTGGGTTGCATTACAAGGTATCCTGTAATGACACCATTTTCTTCGGTGACAAAGAAGTGATGAGGTTCTGTACGGTTGCAGATGGTAATGCGTCTAGCCATGATTTCACGAGTTGCCGCTGTACCTTCTTCCCATTTTTCTTCTTCAATAGCCATGATTTTATCCAAGTCATCAGGTGTTGCAGAACGTATGATAATCATAAAAACCTCCACGTAACAGAGTTGATGATACTCAGAGTTTTTCTGAGCGCCTAAAAAAATATTTTACTAACAAAGAACAAATATGTTAGAAGTATACTCCACGTAGATATTGCGAGTAAAAATATAAATATACTCTCAGTTATTTCTTTGTGTATACCCTATCTACGATTAACCTTAAAATAAGGTGCGGCATGTGAAATTCTTTAGTATTTGAACGAGAAAGAAAAATCAAATTACCACTCTAGAGTGGTAATTTTTTATATGTAGTGTCTTACGTTGATTGTAAAAAGGATGATGGTAACTAAAATGGCAACGTGTGTGTAAGCGCTGCAGGTTCGGCTATCTTCTCCCAGTCTTTCGAGTTCAGTTTTATTTTTTTAATATCCCCGAAGTCTTTGTAACTCACCTCTTTATTTTTGAGAGCATACTCATACACATCTTTCGTAATACGAACGTCATCAAGACAGTATTTGCGTACCAAATCCTCCTTGCCTTCTTTCCACCACTGCACGGCCTCAAGTCCATGCCCAGACTTATTTATTCCTAGGGTTGCTTCAGCTACGGTGTCTAGACGCAGACGCCTCCCCAGAGAGTTTCGTATCTCTACGAGTAAGTCAAGGCTCTTGATGGCAGTGAGATCCCCTGGGTAGTATTTGTTGAGAAGGGGAATATCGAAGTGGTCAGAGTTGTATCCTATGAGCATGTCGGCACGTTCTATGATTGGCCACAGTTTGCCAAACTCAGAGACCGTGTATGAGTTGTATGTGTCAGTAAGGGAGTCGTAAATGCCGACTATCGAAATGTCGAGCTTTGCGGGGTCATTTCCGCTCACGTCATCAAAGATGTTTGCTGTTTCTATATCGAAAACAACTTTCGCAATACCTTTTTTTACCATATTCATTCTAATGAACTATTCAAGTGTTTGAAAGAGAATCTCTGCAATTTGTGATTCAGGGACAATGTACTCTTTTTTGGTTGGTAAGTGTTTCAGTTTATATATTCCCGTATCTTGTTCGTCATCTCCCACGACAAGCAAGAAAGGAACGCTCTTTTTTGTTGCTGTTTTCACCTGATCCCCAATCTTTTTTCCCGAGTAGTCAACAGCGATTGTAAGATCGTGTCTTCGAAGTCTCTGTGCAAGTTGTGCAGAAAAGTCAAATAGGGAAGGTTTCATGACTGCGATGTAGAGATCGGTCCCCGAGGAATACTCTGGAAGGAGATTGTGGGTATCCAAAAAGTCTCGAAGTGTCACATCACCCATACCAAACCCTACTGTTGGAATAGGATCTTTGTTGAAGAGCTCAAGTAGGTTGTCGTACCGACCTCCACCAAAAAGGGAGCGATTGTTTTCTTTTGAGGTGTCGAAAACCTCAAAAATCATTCCTGTGTAGTAGTCAAAACCACGTACTAAGTACGGGTCATGGATGATGTTTGTAATGCCCCGTCGCTCAAGTATTTCAAGGAGTGTCAATAACTCATTTCCAGCCTTTGTCTCGGTGATGAGCTTACGAATGGTAGCGGGTGTGTAATGGGCAAGCACGACGTTTGAAAGTTTCTCGCCAAGGAGTGTGCGCATTTCTTCTGCATATACCTTAGGTTTAAGTTTGTCTCGCTTGTCCATAAGACGAAGAAGTTCTGCTTGTTTTTCTTTGGGTAAAGTGAGTCCATGCTCACGAGCAAGAAGCGAAAGTGTTTCAGGTATGACGGAGCGTTGGTTGATGCGTATTTCAAACTCGGAGTCGCGTGCACCAAATGCTCGCATAAGTTCATACGCTAAGAAAATTACCTCTACGTCAGCCTCGATGGAAGCTATACCGAATAGGTCGCAGTTTAGTTGCCAGTGTTCTCGAAGTCGCCCTTTCTGTGGTCGTTCGTATCGAAACACGTTTGCAATAGTGAACCAGCGAAGTGGAAACGAAAGTTCTCTCTGCCTTGCCGCTACTAGTCTTGCAACAGAGGGAGTCATTTCAGGACGAAGCGTTACCCTCCTCTGACCACGATCAACAAACGTATAGGTTTGTTCGTTAACTATCTCTTGACTCGTTTTTGCATCGTAGAGTTCGGTCGGCTCTAAGAGCGAGGTGCTATACTCTTCGTAGCCAAAGTGTTCTACCACATCACGCATGGTATCAAATAGGTACTGCTCAATATACATTTCTTCTGGATAAAAGTCCCGGACACCCTTATAAGGGTCTGTCGATAATATGCTCTTCTTTTTTGTCATAGATGAGGTAAAGTGTACCTGAAATGAAAGATATCCTCAATCTATACAAAATACGTGGAGAAACACCTTTACAACGCCTTGAGCGTTTCCGTAAAGATAATCCCGAGTATAAAAATATTCCCCTTTCCTATGCAGGGAGGCTTGACCCGATGGCGGAAGGACTACTACTTGTGCTTGCAGGAGATGCAAACAAAAAACGCACTGAGTATTTAGGGTTGGAAAAGGAATACACGTTTGACGTGCTGTTTGGCTTTGCGACTGACACCTACGACATACTTGGGGTTATGAGTGATGCAGTAACGCGTTCAAGTCACAAACCCGTCCGGACTGCACTCTTGATAGAGTACATAGCACAAATGGCAGGCGAACGAACCCAGAAGTATCCGCCATTTTCAAGCAAGCCCCTCGAGGGGAAGCCTTTGTTTGTACATGCGCGGAAGGGAGACCTTGCGTCGTTTGAACTACCTGAGCACAAAATAGAGATTTTTTCTGCATCTCTCGTAGGAATGAAGCGTATAAACGATCAAGACTTACTTGAGGAAATTGAGCAAGCCATTACCTTGGTCAAGGGGGACTTTCGCCAAGAACGGATTCTGCACCTATGGAGAGACACCTTACGGATTTTGTACGGCATGACGTTTGACATAGCTACCATAAGCGTCCATTGTTCAAGTGGGACCTATGTGCGTTCGCTCGCAAACGAGCTTGGAGAACAGATTGGAATTCCAGCACTCGCTATGCGCATTCTGCGTACTCGCGTAGGAAAATACTCCGTTAAAAGCTCCATTAAATAATATTTTTTATTTATCAAAGTATAAGTGCGTTTTTGTGATACACTGTACCTATTATGGGAGAAAGAGAACAGTCAGAAGAATTTTGGCAGAAAAAACTTTCACGTCCAGTATACGAGGCGCTTCGTCTTGGAAAACTTGAGGCACCGCACACGGGGGCATACGCCCATACCAACTACAGTGGAGTATACCTTTGTGCAGGGTGTGAGGCATCGCTCTTTAGCTCTGAGATGAAAGTCGATGATGGTTCTGGGTACGCGACGTTTACCGTTTCGTCGAGTGATCCAAATGTTCGCTTTGTCCGCATATACTCAGAAGATGATTTGGATCAAACTAGAGTGATATGTGCTGCGTGCAGTGGAAGCCTCGGGGTAACCTCCGATGACGATATCCGGAGTGCAGACGACCTTGAACAGGGCACTACTCAGAATAAGTTTGTCCACGTAAGTTCAAACTCATTAGTACTTAAAAAATCGCTCACACCAAGAAATTATCCCTGGGCGTTTGCTGCGTTTGCAGTTTTTTTTGCGCTTGCGGGATTTCTTGTTTGGTCATGGGCAACGCAGGTGACCGAAGTTGCAAACTATGGAAACGTAGATGGAAGGTTGCATCTTTGGGTTGGTGAGCAAGAATTGTATGCGACAACTTTACATCTCGATAATCTTTCCTCAGGGACACAGTCACCAATACTTGGACAGGATGCAATTTTTATCATTTTATCAAAAAAAGAAAATGCGCCACAACTGCGGCTCCCGTATCAGGAAGTTGACATTTTATGGCTTGACGAATTCTATAGAGTTATACAAGGAGAACAGAATGTGCTCCCAAACGCCTCAGGTATTTTACAACCTCCACAAGGGACAGTGTTTGGCTTGGTGACTCGTGTTGAAACCTTGCCGGAACATGCTTTTAGAGTGGGTTACGAAGTTGTCGTAGTGAATAAAACAGAACTGTTCTAAATTAGAACTTGCACAGACGGTGTACTCAAGAGTATTACGATTTTTACAGTCGCTATACTCCTTAAAAATCTGTCTCATTTCATTGTCAAACTTCACAAAATGTCGTTCACTGTACGACGAGTACAGCCCACTCTATTTTGTTTGTTTTCCTCGAAGTGCGACAAATTTTTGTTAGTCTGAAAGCGTTACAAAAATGAAGTACTCTTGTGGTGCACTCGTCTATGCAAGTCCTATCTTGCTGCATACCTGTGTACAGACGAAAATCCCGTGTTTATTTGTTGGTACACTGTACATAAGTGTACGTGTCTGTGTGCGTATTTATTATTGACGAAAAATTTTTATGGATAATGCTTTAACAAACGGTTCATGGCGTAAGATACCTCTTTGGAAGTTGTTTCTGATCGGATTTGTAAGTCTTGTAGGAGTAGCGGTTGTTCTCTCTGTTGTAAAAACACTTCTGCCACAGCAGTATACAGGAAACATGTTGACCACAGATTCGTATCGCATGTCTAGTGATACAGGAGCAGGTATTGCTGAAATGGCACCATACGCACCTGTGCCAAGTAATGCACCAAGTTACAAGTCCTACGATGGTGACATGAGTGAGGAGCAGGCCATGGAGCCTTCCGTGGGTGCAGATGCTGAGTCGTATGAGTCGCTCTCATATTACGGTTCTTTTAAAGAAGGTAATCATGATGTGGTGTGTGATTCTATAGAATCATGGAAACCACTAGCGTATGTGGTTTTTGAAAAAGCGGTACGAAATGATTTGCATTGCAGTTACCAATTTAAAGTCGAACGAGCACATGTTGCAAATATGGTGACGGAGATAGAAAATCTCAATCCAGAAGAATTTTCAGCGACTACTGAAACAATAAAAAAACAGGTTGTAGAGTATGAAGGTCAATTGGACATTTTGCTTCGCAAACAAGAACTATTAGAAACCACCCTGTCCGATGCAGTAACTGCTTATGATGATTTGCGAACGCTAGCTACTTCAGTAGAAGATGTTGAATCATTGACCAAAATTATTGATAGTAAACTTAACACAATTGAGCGCCTTACTCGTGAACGAGTTAACCTCTCTCAACAGATTGATGCAATAGCACGACAACGTGCAGAGCTTGCAGATATGATTGAGTATGTGTACTTCTCTCTCTGGGTGGAAAAGTATCAGATGGTTGATATAGCATCACTCAAAGATTCTTGGGTAAGTGGTATACGTTCAACTATTGTAAACCTCAACTCCACGTTACAAGACCTTACTTTAGGAGTGTTTGTGCTTTTGCTCGGTCTGGTGCAAATAATCATATACGCCGGGATTATTCTCGTTGCTGTTCTTGTGGTTGCAAAATTTGCATGGCATCACGTGAAGCGTATTTGGGTAGAGGGTACTTCGCGCGAGTAAGGCGAATAACGAGTAAAGCGAGTTCTGAGTTATCTCGTAACTCAGAACTCGTAAACTCGTTACTGAATGGGGCTTGCCCGCACACTAACATTCACACTGCACACCGCGGTGTGCGTGTTGTAAGGCAACACAGTGTAAATGTAAGTGTGCGGGCTTGCATTTATATAAAATATTTGTGTAAGTGGAAAATGTGCTGGCGTGAAAAAAACTACATGCTATAGTCGCGGTAATGAACAACGAAGGCAT
>Ga0209212_1008005_pt1 | contig 11468 bp, 9 predicted proteins | sample RifGroC2_FD_183996 | JGI IMG/M metagenome (GOLD analysis project Ga0209212, IMG submission 183996) | Groundwater microbial communities from Rifle, Colorado, USA - Groundwater C2 (SPAdes) (version 2) | ecosystem: Environmental > Aquatic > Deep subsurface > Groundwater | place: Rifle, Colorado...
GAAATGCACCGTTTCATCCCCATCTACGCCACCTGGCAGGGCGCCCGGGTGGCGGAGATCCCCGTCGCCCATCATCCCCGAATCCACGGCAAGTCCAAGTACGGCTTGGAGAGGACCTTCAAGGTGATCCTGGATCTGATCGTTGTCAAGTTTCTTGCACAATATGCCCAGAAGCCCATCTATGTCTTCGGGACTTTCGGGCTTTTCAGCCTTTTCATCGCTTTTATTGCGGCCCTTGCCGCTCTTTATTATAAGATATTCGGGTATAAATCCTTCATTGAAACTCCCCTGCCGCTCATCTTCGTCATGGCGAGCATTACCGGGATCATGTGCATCCTCATGGGTCTGCTGGCAGAAATCATCATGCGGACCTACTATGAATCCCAGAGTAAGCCGGTGTACCTGATCGACGAATGCCGTAACCTGGAGCAGAAATAATCATGTGCGGAATTTGCGGTTTTGCCGGTTCCGGCGATCGGGGTATCCTTGCGTCCATGAATGAGGCCATGGTCCACCGGGGCCCCGATGCCGGGGGGCTGTGGAATGACACGCAGGAAGCGGTCTATTTGGGGCACCGTCGCCTGTCGATCATCGATCTAAGCGGCGGAGCGCAGCCCATGTGGACGGCGGACGGGGCTCTGGGGATCGTCTTCAACGGGGAGATTTACAACCACCTGGAACTCAGGGAAGAATTGATCAGATCCGGCCACGTCTTCATCACCGACCACTCCGATACGGAAGTGCTGCTCCACGGTTACCGGCAGTGGGGCTCGGAGTTGCCGACCCGTCTCAACGGTATGTGGGCCTTCGCTCTTTACGACCGAAAGAGTCGTGAGCTTTTCCTCAGCCGGGACCGTTTCGGGAAGAAGCCCCTCTACTACTCCTTACAAAATAGCACCTTTGCCTTCGCCTCCGAACTGAGCGCCCTGATCCGTCACCCGCAGATCACGGCCAATATCCATGAAGGGAGTCTAAAAAAGTATTTTGCTTACGGTTATATTCCGGCGCCTTCCACGCTTTACAGACAGATCTTCAAGCTTCCCGGCGGCCATAATCTGCTGCTGAAGATTGATGCCATGACCTATCGGGTATCCAAATACTGGGATTTTATCCTGGAGCCGTTTGAACGTTTGCCGGTCCATCCGGAGGAAGAGTGGGGAGAAGAAATCCGGGATCTCCTGAGAAAATCAGTGCGGCGTCGGCTCATGTCCGATGTGCCCCTGGGGGTCTTTCTCAGCGGCGGAGTCGATTCATCCGCCATCACGGCCTTTGCGGCGGAAGCAGCCGGGCAGGTGCGCACGAAGAGCTTCTGTATCGGCTTTGAAGAGGAAAGTTTTGACGAAACACGATATGCCCGTATCATCGCCGATCGCTACCACACGGAGCATTATGAGGAAATCCTCTCCATGGAGCGGGCACGGGGGCTTCTGCCGGAGATCGTCGGCAAGCTCGATGAGCCGATGGGGGACAGTTCGCTGATGCCCACCTATCTGCTCTGCCAGGAAACGAGAAAGCACGTGACGGTGGCGCTGGCGGGTGACGGCGGCGATGAGTTGTTTGCCGGTTATGATCCCTTCCGGGCGCTCGGTATGGCGAAGTGGTACGATCGTCTCATTCCCGGACCGGTGCATCAGGCGATCCGGATGGCGGTGGCGGCGCTTCCCTCGACCCATCGGAACATGAGCTTCGATTTCCGCCTCAAGCGGACTCTCAGGGGGTTGTCCTACCCACGGCGCATGTGGAATGCCGTCTGGCTGGGACCGCTCGATCCTCTGGATATTGAGGCGCTTTTCCGGGAGCCCACCGACATCGAGGAGGTCTATGCCGAAGCGATCGAGCAGTGGGATGCCTGCAAACAGGAGAACCTCGTCGACAAGACCCTGCAGTTCTACACGAAGCTCTATCTGCAGGATGACATTCTCGTCAAGGCGGACAGGGCCAGCATGATGAATTCCCTGGAGGTGCGGGCCCCCTTTCTCGATGTCGAACTGGTCGATTTTGTTCGGAAGATACCCCATGCCTATAAATGCCGGAACGGCCAGACCAAATACATCCTTAAAAAGGCTCTGGAGCCTGTTTTGCCTCGAGAGATCCTCTATCGCGCCAAGAAGGGGTTCGGCGTACCGATCGGCCGGTGGTTCCAGGAGGGCAGCCTTTCCCTGGACGGCCATCGTTTTTTACCAAACCTTCATGCCCCCTACATCGCCAAAATGGCGGAGGACCACCATGTCTGCTGCGAGGATCATCGGGCCTTTCTGTGGAATGTCTGGCTCCTGAATTCGTGGAGCAAGGCATAGCGGCCCGTGAATATTCTGCTCATCAACTATGAATATCCGCCCATCGGCGGAGGCGCGGCGACGGCCACCGCCGCCATTGCCGGACATCTGACCTCTCTGGGGCACGCAGTGACGGTTCTGACCTCCCGGTTCCATGATCTGAAGGGCGAGACCATGGAGGGGGATATCCGGATCGTGCGCTGTCCGGCAATCCGCAGGCAACCGGATCGCTCCGGCATCCTGGAGATGTTCTCGTTTCTGGTCTCGGCCGGGTTGGTGCTCGGTTCGGTGATCCGAATGCAGCGGATCGAGGCGTCGATCGTCTTCTTTTCGTTTCCGTGCGGGCCGCTCGGCCTCTTGGGACTGAAACGGGGGAATGTGCCCTATGTCATCTCATTGCGGGGAGGCGATGTTCCGGGCAACGAAGCGGCGCTGGCGCCCCTGCACAGGCTGCTGACACCGCTGCGGCGGCTCATCTTCAAGAGAAGTATTGCCGTTGTGGCCAATTCTCCCGGCCTGAAGCAGATGTCGGAGCGGTCGGACCCCTGTCGGGTGCAGGTGATCCCCAACGGCGTGGATACGGATTATTTCTGCCCCGTTGAAAACCGAGATGAAACGAGGTCCCGTCCGGTTGCCTTTCTTTTTGTGGGCCGCTTTCAAACGGCGAAAAATCTCTTTTACCTCTTCGATCATATTGCCTCCCTGAAACGTTCCGGAATCGGCGCCTTTGTTCTGCACCTCGTCGGCGACGGCCCGCAGAACAATGATTTGCGAAAACATGCGAAAAAGATGGGAATCGAGGATTGTCTGGTCCGGCATGGCTGGGTGGCGGCCTGCCGGTCATCGCAAGCAGCGTTCCCGGGAATGACACGGTTGTTCGCGACGGTGAAACGGGGTGGCTCTTTGATCTCGATAAACCGGAAATCTTTCTGACGGCGCTTCGGAAAGTGATGGAAGATCGGGAACTGGCTCGCCGAATGGGGCAAAAAGGCCGCGCCTGGGTCGTGAATGACTTTTCCTGGAGAAAAGTTGCACAAGCGTATTCGGATCTCTTTTCTAAACCTTTTTCTTCAGGGCATTCCGGTACAGGATAATGAGCGACAGACTCCCCAGGATCACCACGAGGAGTTTGGCATAGGCTATCCCCATATATCCATAGCGGCTGACGAGAAGGATGTCCAGGAGCAGATTCAATATCCCGAAGACGATGATGTTGATCATGTTGATCCGCGCATGGCCCGTGGAGATGATGAAGGTGTTCCCCACCAGGTTCGACACGTTTTGAAAAATGAAAAGAAAGAGGAAGATATACAGGATCCGGATCAGACCGGGCTGATCATACTCCGTCAGGAAATGGCGGAGAACCCAGGGAACGGCCAGACCGAGCAGAACCGCCAGCAGTAGGGAGACGGCCGCCGCGTATGCGATGTAAGAGGTCAGTTTCCGCAGGATCACAGGGCTTCCCTCCCGGCAATAGGACGCCACCATGTCAGGGGCCCGGACCTGGGCATAGACGAGAAAGGGAAGCTGCATGAGCATCAGCACCTTGTTGACGATTTCGTAATAGCCGATCTCCACGATCAGGTCGAAGGCGCCCAGGACGAGGACGTCGACACGGGTGTAGAGAAAGGCGCTCACATGGATAACGCCGATGATGAGCGCGTACAAACCGACCGATTTGAGGATCTCCCGCTTCGGCCTGAAAAGACAATCCCGGTAACCGAGCGCCAGTGTCAGGAATAGGAAAAGATAAAAAAGGTTCTGAGAAATTAGGGCGCCGGTCAGTCCGTATTTCCGGATCAGATAATAGATAAAACCGAGGGATATTAAGCTGACTCCCGTGGAGAGCAGCGCCAACTGCCGAAATTTCTTGAGCCCCCGGTAGATGCCGTCGTAGAGTGAGGTCATGGGCGCCAGGAACATCATGGGAAGAATATAGAGAACATAGAGGTACTTATCCTGGAGAAACCGGGGACCTAAGAGCAGCGTTCCTGACGCGACCAGGATCGTCAGGGTCAGGATGACCAGCCCCGCATTGAAGAGGACATATTTGAGCTTTTCCGGGTCCGTGGCCTGATATTCCGCCACAAATTTCGAGGCGGCTACGGAGATGCCGAAATCCCCGAAGAGAATCAGAAAGAAAACAACGGCAAGGACATAGTTGTACACGCCGAAATCATAGGGATTCAGGAATTTGGCGGCCAGGATGAAGATGACAAAACTGACCCCGTCCTTGACGGTCAGTTGGAGACCCCGCCAGAAGACGTTCAGGATCGTCTCCCCGTGTTTCTTAAAAATGGCGTTGATCATGGCTTAAAACATTGCGATATACTTCGAGATATTTATTTGCCTGTTTCTCCACAGTGAACTGCCGCGCATCGGCCAGATTGTTTGTGCTGATTCTATTCATTATTTGGGGATTGTCCTTGAGAAACAAAAGTCGTTCCTTCATTTTCTCAATGTCTCCCGGTGGGAAGAGGTAGCCGTTTCTTCCTTCCTCGATTTTCTCCCGCATGCCCGGGATATCGTATGTCAGTATGGCCAGCCCCCGCGCCAGGGCCTCCAGAATTGTGATGCAAAAGGCCTCCGAGTAGGAAGGCATCAATAAAATATCACTTTTGTCGTAGTAATCGAATAAATTGTCGTTGCTTACACTTCCGACAATCTTTACATTTTTTAATGGCTTTTGGGGTTGCAAAGGTCCAAAGCCGATAACCAGAAAGCGGATCTCTTCTTCCTGCAGTTGTTCAGCCAGTGCCAGTAAATCGTAAATCCCTTTGCGCCTTTCGAATCTTCCCACGAAGATACAGGTAAGAGGTCTTTTGGATACGGGCTTCCTCTCCGGCAGTATTCTTTCGGATTCCATCGCATTCGGAATAATGACGGCTTTTTTTCTGAAGCGGTTTTTCAGAAGGCTGAACTTCCGATAATTCTCAAGATGGTCGCATGTGAGAAAAACGATTCTGTCGGCCAGCCATAGTGTCACATTGTAGACGATGATCAATCGTGTCATTTCCAAGGCGATGATGTACGTCGGGAAATGATAATTGATGTTCGAATGCATGGTGGCGATGCATTTCTTCCCGTGAATTCTGGCGATGAAAAGCAAGATCAGTTCCGTGAAATTAAAGGGATTCAAATGGATAAGATCTGATTGACGGACTTTGCGATACATCAGGAGGAATCCGACGGGTGTCATCCAGAAGATTTCGTTGAAAAGGGTCTTGGCTTCCAGGTTGACTTCCCTCTCTTCGAGAGGGGTTTTGAAAGTGTTTCTTATGGTCATCGCTTCCATAAAGGGAAGGCGACGTAGCAGCTTGATGGCGAAGGAAGCGACACCGCTGGGGGTTCTCAGGGATTCGAAGTTGCATATCAGGACCTTCATGGATTGCCCATTGTTCATCATGCATATACATAGTATGGATCAAAAGATTACTCAAGGCCGTTTTTGGCGGGAGATGTGTCTATGAAAAAAGTAAGCATTGCGATCACGGCCTACAACCAGGCCCACTATATCGGCCAGGCGGTGGAATCCGCCCTGGCCCAGGACTATCCGAATATCGAGGTGGTCGTCAGCGACAACCATTCGACGGATCCCATTGAGGAAGTCATGGGTCGATATACGCCGGATCCCCGGGTGAAATACTTTCGGAATGAAACCAATCTGGGAATGATCGGCAACTTCAGGAAGGCCCTTTATGAGTACTCCACCGGCGACTATGCCCTCCATCTGGATGGCGACGATTATTTCATCGATCCCGGCTATATTCGCAAGGCCATGGATCTGATCGACCGTCATGGGCTGGCGATGGTTTTCGCCAGATCAAAATCGCTTTACGAGAATGATAATCTCCTCATCGAAGACAAGGTGAACAGGGATCTTCCGGAGATCATTGACGGGAACTGGCTCTTTTTGAATTTTTACAAAGGGTATTCGTTGCCCACTTTGACGGTGGTCCATGACCGACCTTACGCCATGGAGATCGGCTTCTTTGAGAAGAGTATCCGCAGCACCGACTGGGAAGGCCTGCTGAAGTTGATCATCGGCAAGAAGATCGGCTTTGTGAACCGGTTCGTAGGAGTCTGGAGAAGGCACGGCATGAACTACACGTTGATTCAGGACTTGGACAAGGTTCTTTCCAACGTGGAGTATATCGACTCCCCCTACCGTTTTGCCCTCTCAAGACATGCCTTTCCGCAGGACATTCTCGATCTGTGGCGCAGGCGGATGCTGAAGCGCTATTTTGTGCAGGTGCTCCTCCGCGCGGCCATCACCAAAAACAAGGTCCAGGAGCAGGGGATTGTCGATTTTCTCGTGAAATATGACCGGGCTGTCTACGACAGCATCCGGCTCGATCCCCGCTTTGTCGTCATGAAGATGGTCATCCGCAGCAGAAGACTGACCTATTTTGTTTTCAAGCATGTTCTCAAACAGGAGTCCTTCATCAAGGATTTTGAATATCTTGCCTGATGGGTGGCGATTGGGAAAAAGATCGCCGTTTCCGGGCGATCGTGATATGAAGCGCGCAGCATTTATCAAAGGAGGCTTATAAAATCATGGAAGTGGTCATTTTTTGCGGCGGGGCCGGCACCCGTCTGCGCGAGGAGACGGAATCACGGCCCAAACCGATGGTACATATCGGGAAACGTCCCATTCTTTGGCATATCATGAAAAATTACGCCCATTTCGGCCATCAGGAGTTTGTTCTGGCCCTGGGATACCGGGGAGAGATGATCAAGAATTATTTCTGCCATTATGAGCTCATGAATAATGATGTGACCATCGAGTTGGGTAAACCGGAGAATATCTGCATTCATCATAATCATGAAGAGGCGGGATGGCGGATCACCCTGGCAGATACAGGCGAGAAATCCCTCAAGGGGGCAAGGCTAAAGAAGCTCGAGAAGTTCATCAAGGGCGACACTTTCATGGCGACCTACGGCGATGGTCTGTCGGATGTAGACATCCATGCCCTGCTGGATTTTCACAAGCGTCACGGCAAGCTCGTCACCGTGACGGGGGTGCTCCGCCCCCCCTCTTATTTCGGGGAACTGAAAATCGATGGGGACTGCGTGGAGGAATTCTTTGAAAAGCCCCGAATGCGGGGATTTATCAACGGCGGTTTTTTTGTCTTCAACAGGCGGATTTTTGACTATCTCAACGAAGCCGATGAGTGCGATCTGGAATACGGACCCTTGGAACATATCGTCAAAGAGGGGCAGCTCATGGTCTACAAGCATACCGGCTTCTGGTCCTGCATGGATACGCTCAGAGACCTGCAGAAACTGGAAAAGCTCTGGAACGCGGGCAATCCCGGCTGGAGAGTTTGGTAGATAGATGATTCTCTCCAAGGTACGCGTCGTGAAAAAAAAACGTGTCCGGAAAGGTATTATCGCATGTTTCCTGCTAATTGCGGTTGCTCTCTCGGGGGCTTTTATTGTCCACCGGGCGGATATCGATGTTCCCCATCTCTGTTATGCCGGACCCGATGAGGCAATCTGGAATATCGGCATCTACGATATCCGGGATGACGGCCGATCCTTGATCCTGAGCGGAAGCGAGGGGAATCCGGTCCTGACGGCTGACGATGTAAAGGACATACCGGCGCGTTTTGTGGCGGATCCTTTTTTGATCCAGGAGCGAGACACGTTTTATCTGTTCTTCGAGGTCATGGGTGTGGACCGCGGCGTCATCGGTCTGGCGACCAGTGCCGACGGTCGCCGCTGGCGTTATGAACGCATCGTTCTGGAGGAACCGTTTCACCTGTCTTATCCGAATGTCTTCAAATGGAAAGATGAGTTTTACCTGGTCCCGGAGTCCGTTGCCGATCACAGCGTTCGCCTCTATAAAGCCACGCATTTCCCCGACGGCTGGCAGCTTGTAAAACCGATCATTACCGACAGGGCGCTCGTAGATTCGACGGTTTTGACTCATCGGGGTCTCTTATGGTTATTCAGTTCCTCCCCGGATAATCAAAACCTCTATCTTTTCTATGCCGACCGGCCGGATGGCCCCTGGCACGAGCATCCCGGAAGTCCCATTGTCAGGGGCAACGGCCGGGATGCCAGGCCGGCGGGAAATATTCTGGATAGAGGAGGCCGCCTCATCCGCTTTTCCCAGGATTCCCAGGCGAATGGAGAAAAATACGGCAAAGCTGTCCGGGGTTTCGAGATCATGACGCTGACGCGGGATGAATACAGGGAAAGGCCTTTGGAGGAGAATCCCCTTCTGAGGGATTCGGGGGCGGGGTGGAATGCAACCGGCATGCATCAGATCTCCGCCTCGCCGGTCAGCAGCGGGCGGTGGATTGCCGCCGTCGACGGCAAGCGGCGATCCGGTCGATATACCTTCTGTCTGGGGAATACCATTTTCAGATGGCCCTGATTTTCTTCCGGGGAAAACGATGAACACCTATCGGGTCAGTTGTGTCCGCTGCGATAACTACGATCCCGCAGAGGTGAAAAGGTCTCTCGAAGCGACCCTCGCCCATCTCGATGTCTCCTTCCAATCGGGGATGCGGATCCTGATCAAACCCAACCTCATGTCCCCGGAGAAACCGGAAAGGGCGATCACCACCCATCCGGTCGTTCTGGAAGAGCTCTGTAAGATCCTCAAGGCTGCCGGCGCGGAGGTCCTGATCGGAGAAAGCGCCTTTTATAGTACGGACCATGCCTTTGGCCTCTGTGGAATCGAGCCTCTCTCCCGATATGCCCGACTGATCAATTTTGAAAGCGAACCTAAGCGGTATGCGGCTTTCGGAGGAAAGGTCGGCGCGGTGCCTCTGCCCGAGATTCTCTTCCGGGCGGATTGCGTCATCAATGTCGCGAAGATGAAGACCCACGGTTTGACCGGCGTGACCCTCTGCGTGAAGAATCTCTATGGATGCATCCCCGGCGCCCTCAAGCAGGGATACCACAAGACATTGCCCCATCCCCGATCCTTTTCACGGTTTCTCATCGGGCTGCAGCGCGAGATCAAGCCGCAGCTCAATATCATCGACGGTATTTGGGGGCTGGAGGGAGAAGGACCCGGCGCCTCCGGGCATCCCATACGGTCCGGACTTGTTGTGGCCGGGACATCGGCCTGTGCCGTGGATATCGTCGCCTCGGAAATGATGGGCTTCAACCCAAGGGAGATCTATACGAACCGGTATTCCGGCATCAGGCGCACCGAGATCGAAACTGTCGGCAACGGTCGTGAAGCGCGACTGTCGTTCAAGAAGCCTCTGTCGGCAAATTTCCCCTATCTGATCTATTTTACGAGGTTCCTTCCCCGGTTGCGAATCGCTTTCGATAGCGAGCTCTGTGTCCGCTGCGGTCTTTGTGGGGAAAAATGTCCCGCAGGAGCGATTACCTATCATCCCGGGCCGCAGTGCAATCACAAGCGCTGCATCAGCTGTTACTGCTGCCTGGAGGTCTGCCCTCACAGCGCCGTCTATCTTCGGGAGCATTGGGTCAGACGGGGGTTGAAAAACATTGCAAAAAAGGTGATCAGAGGGTAAAGGGGAGCGCAAAAGGTCGAATAAGGGACCATGATTTCCAATTTAAGGCGGGGATCGGGGGACGGTTGATATGATATTCAGCGAAACGAAACTGCCAGGGGCCTTTATCATCGAACTGCAGCGCCTGGAGGACGAGCGGGGGTTTTTCAGCCGGTCCTTCTGCCGCCATGAGTTTGCAGAGAGGGGATTGAATCCGGATGTGGCGCAGTGCAATATCTCCTTCAACCGGGATGTGGGCACCTTGCGGGGGATGCACTACCAGGAGGCGCCTCACGCTGAGGACAAGCTAATCCGTTGCGCCCGGGGTCGTCTGTATGACGTGATTGTGGATCTGCGCCGGGAGTCGCCGACCTTCACGCAATGGATCGCCCTCGAGCTGGCCGGAGACAACGGGCGGATGCTCTATGTTCCCAAAGGCTGCGCCCACGGATTTCAGACCCTCGAGGACAATACGGAGGTGTTTTACCAGATGTCCGAATTTTATCATCCCGAATCGGCCCGGGGCGTCCGCTGGAATGATCCGGTCTTTGGGATTCAATGGCCGCCGGGGGTTCCCAGGATCCTTTCGGACCGGGACCGGAACTGGCCCGATTACAGAGCCTGATCAACATGGAGACCGAACGAGTGGATATCGATTTTGGGGGGGGATCGATCGACCGGAAGGAGATGGGTGAGCGGATGCATGCGTTCATCGGTGAGATGTATCCCCTCTGTCGCAGCATCACGGGTGCGGGTTTTCGCGAGACCCTCGCTATGGTTGGTCGTCATATTCCTCTTGAAATTCACGAGGTTCCTACGGGGACTCCTGTTTTCGACTGGACCGTGCCGAAGGAATGGAATATCCGGGACGCCTATGTGAAAAACAGGGCCCGCGAGCGGGTGATCGATTTCAGGAAATCGAACCTGCATGTGGTGAGTTACAGTGCACCTGTTAAGACGACACTATCGCTGTCGGAATTGAAAGACCATCTCTTTACCCTCCCGGAGCACCCGGATCGGATTCCTTACAGAACGAGCTATTACCAGGAAACCTGGGGATTTTGCCTGAGTCATCGCACGCTGCTGGAGATGAAGGATGACCTCTATGAGGTCTGCATCGACAGTTCGCTGGAGGCGGGTCATCTCGCCTACGGGGAGTATTATCTTTCCGGGGAAGAAGAAAATGAGATCCTCGTCTCCTGCCACGCCTGCCATCCGTCGCTGTGCAACGACAACCTCTCCGGCGTGGCGATGGTCGCCTTCCTGGCCAAACATCTGGGCGCCCGGCCGCGACGGTATTCCTACCGATTTCTCTTCATCCCGGGCACGATCGGATCCATCACCTGGCTCTGCCTGAATGAAGACAAGGTGCACAGGATCAAGCACGGCCTGGTGGCGGCCTGTGTGGGCGATCCGGGAAGGACCACCTACAAGAAAAGCCGGCAGGGGGATGCGGAGATCGACAGGGCGGTCGCCCATGTCCTGCGCCATTCCGGTCAGGATTACGAGATCATGGACTTTTCCCCCTACGGTTACGATGAAAGGCAGTACAATTCGCCCGGGTTCAATCTGCCCGTCGGCTGCCTCATGCGAACCCCGCACGGGCGATATCCCGAATATCATACGTCCGCCGACGACCTCGCATTTGTGCGACCCGCTTCATTGACCGATTCCTTTATGAAATACCTTGCCGTTTTTCAGGTGCTGGAGA
>Ga0209212_1008006_pt1 | contig 11468 bp, 10 predicted proteins | sample RifGroC2_FD_183996 | JGI IMG/M metagenome (GOLD analysis project Ga0209212, IMG submission 183996) | Groundwater microbial communities from Rifle, Colorado, USA - Groundwater C2 (SPAdes) (version 2) | ecosystem: Environmental > Aquatic > Deep subsurface > Groundwater | place: Rifle, Colorado...
GATTAAAATGGACGAAGATAAAATCTCTCGTGAATTTCGAAAAGCTATGGAAAAGCAGAGAGAAGAATACATGAAACTACTTAGGAGTTTAAAAAATAAAAAGTTCTAAGAGAAGTTGGGACTAATTTTTAGCTCCTCCATCTCGTGTATCAGCACCACGAAAAAACGAGATCTACTTTATCAGCAGGAACTGCGCGAGGAGCGCCTCGATCTGGATGAGCTCGTTCGCGCCCTCGACAAGGCGGAAATTGTACTCGCCTATCTTGTCCATTACCGCGACCTTTTCCCTCTCGGAAAGCTGCAAGGAGTCAATGGAGCGGTACATCTGGATGAGCACGTCCTCGCCGGACATTCCGTAGGAGATCATGAGCTGGTGGAGCTTTTTCCTTGCCTCCACGAACTTGCGGGAAAGCGCAAGCTCCATCATCTCCTTGATTTCGGCAGGCTCAGCCCTTGCCGCGCTCTTGTAGACGCTTTCGGCGCTGAGTGCCGCTGAATGAAGCGACGCCCCCTGCATCGCGTTTATCGCCTTTCGCATGTCCCCTTCTGAAACATAGAGAAGAGCCTCGATCGACCCCTTGTCCATCTTCAGCTTCTCTGCGCGCCCCACCCTCTCGATCATCTCGGTCGACTCCTCGTGCGTGAGGGGCCTGAATCGGAACACCGAGCAGCGGCTCTGCAATGGCTCGATTATCTTTGAGGAGTAATTGGCGGAAAGTATGAAGCGGGTCACGTTCACGTGGAGCTCCATTGTCCTGCGAAGCGCGTTTTGCGCGTCATTGGTGAGCGAGTCAGCCTCGTCCAGGAAGATTATCTTGAAGGGCACATCGGAAAGCGAAACGGTCCTTGCAAAGTCCTTAATCTTGCCCCGCACCACGTCTATGCCGCGCTCGTCCGAGGCATTTAGCTCGAGAATGCTTTCGCGGTAGTTTTCGCCGTACAAGTCGCGCGCAAGGGCAAGGGCCGCAGTGGTCTTCCCAATGCCTGGCGGTCCTGCGAAAAGCAGGTTGGGCATGTTCTTCTCCTTAACGTAGGCTGAAAGCAGGCGTGTGATCTCCTTCTGCCCCACAATGTCCTTGAGGGTTTTGGGCCGGTATTTCTCGGTCCAGGGCGTGTATTCTGACATAATCCTCCCGCGAAGCTTTATTTCCACAGGCTTAAATATGTTTAGCCTCTGTATTTAGCGAAGTGATGATCGTGAAATTCGGGGATTTCGAGTATTGCCTTGTGTTTTCTTTGGCAGCAGTCGGGCTGGTTGTCCTATTCGATTCGCAGGGCAGGGTTTCGCCACTCTATGCCGTGTCGCTTTTCGCGCTTTCCTTGGCAGGTTTTTTCGCGCTGCAATACCTGGGCAAGGCGGGACTGGGCTCGCCCGACTCCGCGTATTTCTACCTTGTGGTTGTGATCGCCTCGTTTCTGGCATCCGCATTTTCCTTTTACGCGCTTTCCACTGTCCTCCCGCTTTTTTTCCTGCCGCTTTGCCTTGCGGTCCCGGCGCTCTCCTCTCTTGCGCGTTTCTTCGTTTCGCCAGGGTGATTCATTTTGCACAACCAGCCAAAGCTTGAAGAGTCGATAGCCGATTTCTGGAAAAAGGAGAAAATATACGAGAAGGCAAAAAAGGCTGCCCTGGCGGGAAAGCCCTACTATTTCTGCGACGGGCCCCCTTATGCCACTGGCCAGATACACCCCGGCACTGCCTGGAACAAGTGCATAAAGGACGCGGTGTGCCGCTACAGGAGGGCCAAGGGATGGAATGTGCGGGCCCAGCCAGGCTTCGACACGCACGGCCTTCCCATCGAGGTGAAGGTGGAGCAGGAGCTCAAGCTCACCAACAAGCGCGAAATTGAGAAAATCGGGATAGAGAAGTTCGTGGAAAAGTGCAAGGCATTCGCAACCCAGTACATCGGCGTTATCAGCGGGCAGTTCTCGAGCCTTGGCGTGTGGATGGACTGGGAAAACCCCTACGTTACCTACAAGGACAGCTACATCGAGTCATCCTGGAGGACGATCGCAACGGCGCACGAGAAGGGGCTGCTGCACGAGGGGGTCTACGTGGTGCCCTACTGCAGCCGCTGCGAAACCACTCTTGCCAACTACGAGCTCGAGTATGGGGAGGAGTCCGACCCCTCGATTTACGTCAAGTTCAAAGTGCAGGGGTCAGAAAACGAATACTTCATTATCTGGACCACCACGCCCTGGACGCTGGTGTCCAACATGGCGATAATGGCTCACCCGGTCTACACCTATGTGAAGGTGAAGGTGGATGGCGAGACCTGGATAGTGGCAAAGGAAAGGCTGGAGCATTTGATGTCGCTTGTGGGCAAGTCCGCGACAGTGCTGGGCGAAATTTCGGGGAAAAAGCTTGAGAAGACCGAGTACATCCATCCGCTCCAGGAAAAGATAGGGAAAAAATTCGCACGCAAGGTTGTTCTTTCCGACGAGTATGTCACGCTTGAGGACGGAAGCGGGCTGGTGCACTGCGCGCCAGGCCATGGCCCTGAAGACTTTATAATTGGAAAAAGGTTCGGGATAGAGATATTTTCCCCTGTCAGCACGGCTGGCAAATTCACTGCCGAGGGCGGCTTTTACGAAGGCATGCACGTGCGCGAAGCATCGGAGAAGGTGATTGCAGACCTCGAGTCCTGCAAAGCGCTTGTGCACAGGAGCGCAGTTACGCACCGATATCCGCACTGCTGGCGCTGCAAGTCCCAGCTGATATTCATTGCCACAGACCAGTGGTTCATCTCGGTTTCCAAGCTCAAGGAAAAAATGCTGGAGGAAATAGAGCATTGCGAGTGGCAGCCCCACTTTGCCAAGACGCGCTTCCGCGAATTCGTCGCCTCGGCGCCCGACTGGTGCATCTCGCGGCAGCGCTACTGGGGCATACCGCTGCCAATCTGGAAGTGCGGCAATTGTTCGCATCTCAAGGTCATAGGCTCTGCGGAAGAGCTTGCGCACAAGGTCCAGGAGCTGCACAGGCCGTATATTGATGCCGTGAAGTTCAAGTGCACCAAATGCGGCTCGCAGATGCACCGGGTTCCTGACGTGCTGGACGTCTGGTTCGACTCCGGAAACTCGGTCTGGGCGCAGCTTACCTTTGAGGAGCGCAAAGTGTTCCACAAGGCGGATTTCATAGTCGAGGGCAAGGACCAGACGCGCGGCTGGTTCTACTCGCTTCTGGGATCAGGAGTGGTGCTGAACAACGAAATTCCCTACAAGGTCTGCCTGATGCACGGCTTTTTCGTGGACGAGAAGGGGGAGAAGATGTCCAAGTCCGTCGGCAACTTCGTGCCACTTGAGGAAGTGGTGGAAAAGTACGGGGCTGACGCATTTCGGCTCTGGTCGCTTTCAAACACCGTGTGGGACGACCTGCGCTTCAACTGGAGCGAGGTGAAGGAATCCCACCGCTCGCTTTCGACCATATACAACCTCGGAGTGTTCATGTCAAGATTCTATCCTTCGGACCGCAAGCCCATCCTCCCTGCTGATGAATCTTTGAAGCCCGAGGACAGGTGGCTGCTTTCCCGACTTTCCGGCACTGTGTCGGTCTGCGAATCCGCATTTGAAACCCACAGGCCGCACCTGGCGGCAAACGCAGCCCGGGATTTCCTGGTCGAGGACATAAGCCGCTTTTACATGAAGATCGCGAAGCAGAGGATAGATGAGGAAGGGGAGGGCTGCTCGGCCATGGCAGTGCTCTATTACGCCGTATTCGACGCGCTTCGGCTCCTTTCCCCCATTGCACCTTTCATATCCGAATCAGTCTACCTGTCATTCTTCAAGAAATTCGAGCGCAAGGATTCCATAAGCCTCTGCGGCTTCCCGGAATCCGACAAGAAGAAAATTGACCAGCTCCTGGAGCGGCGCTTTGAAATCGCAAGGGGGATAGCCACCGCGGCAGCGTCGTGCAGGCAGAAGGCTTCCATCCCGCTTCGCTGGCCGGTCGAGGAGATACGGGTGGTTTCTGAATCCACCGAAGTCCTCTCCGCAGTCGAGCACCTGTCCACGCTCATCGAGTCGCTCTCAAACGCGCGAAGCGCAAAGGCGGGCAAGCAGCCCAGGACAGAGCATTCTGTCACAATCAACAAGTCCAAGGTCGGGGCTGCTTTCAAGAAGGATTCGCCTGCCGCACTTGTCGCAATTGGCAGCATCCCGCCATCCGAGCTTGCTGCGTGGCTTTCTTCCGAGGAGAAGACAATTCTTGCCTCGGGAAAATTCGCAGTGGAGCGGGACATGGTGGAAGTGCAGGAAAAATCAGAAGGCTTTGCCATCTCCCAATTCGAAGGGGGGAGGGTGTTCCTGAAAACCGAAATAAAAAAGGAGCTTTACGAGGAGGCCATGGTCCGCGAGGTGGCAAGGCGCGTGCAGATCATGCGAAAGGAGAGAAAGCTGCTTGAGCGAGACAGGATAGCGCTGCACATCGAAACCGACGGGAAGGAGCTCCTTTCAATTCTCAAGCGCCACACTTCGGCTCTTGCCTCCCAGGTGAACGCAGAGACCGTTGGATTCGCGCATCACGCAGGCGGCTTTTCCAAGGAGTGGGAGATAGACGAGTCCTGCGTCAGGCTTTCCATCGAGAAGAAGTAAGCCGCTTTTCCGACCCAATCGTTTTTTTAAGTATAAAGTGGAAGCCTTGGTACGGGTGGGTGGATTGACCAAGATTACTCGCATTTTCGCACGCGAAGTTCTCGACTCGCGGGGCAACCCAACGGTGCAGGCAGAGGTGCGTTCCGAAAAAGGCTTTGGCAGGGCCACATCGCCGTCCGGAGCCTCGACCGGCAGCCACGAGGCAATGGAGCTTCGCGACGGGGGGAAAAGGTACGGCGGAAAGGGCGTCAAGGTGGCAGTGGGCAACGTGAACGGACCCATTGCAAAGGCTTTGGCAGGCATGGAAGTGGGGGACCAGAAGCGCGCTGACCAGAAGATGTGCGACCTGGACGGCACAGCGAACAAGTCCAATCTCGGGGCCAATGCCACGACTGCGGTTTCGCTCGCAATAGCAAAGTGCGCTGCGTCCGAAAACGGCGTCAGCCTTTACAGGAGGTTTGGGAAAAAGAAGATCCCGGCTCCCATGATGAATGTGCTCAACGGGGGCAAGCACGCCGCAAACGGGATTTCAATACAGGAATTCATGATCTTCCCGCTCCATTTCAAGGCTTATTCCGATGCCCTCCGGGCAGGAGCTGAAATCTACCATTCACTTGCCCACAAGATAACGAAAAAATACGGCAAGGGCTCCATCTCACTGGGCGATGAGGGAGGGTTTGCGCCCCCCTGCTCGGATTCCCGCGAGGCATTGGGGCTTTTGGAGTCCGCCATAAAGGAATGCGGATATGCAAAGGAGGTCAAGCTCGCCCTTGACGCAGCAGCATCCTCATTTTACGAATCAAAAACAGGGAAATACTCAATAGACGGCAAATTGCTCTTCCCAGAAGAGCTTTCCGACTATTACGTGTCTCTTGCAAAGGAGTTTCCGATTGTCAGCCTGGAGGACCCGTTTGAGGAGGAGTCCTTTGAAGGCTTTGCAGCCCTGCGCAAAAGGCTTTCAGGCAAGGTGCAGATCGTTGGCGATGACTTGTTGGCGACCAATGTGGACAGGCTCAAATCCGCAATCCTGCGCAACTCAGTTTCCGCGCTCCTTCTGAAAGTGAACCAGGTGGGCACGCTTTCCGAGGCGCTTCAGGCTGCCAGGGTCTGCCAGGAGCACAAGCTGGGCGTAATAGTGTCGCACCGCTCGGGTGAAACCGAGGACACTGCGATTGCCGACATTGCGGTGGGCATAGGCTGCGGGCAGATAAAAACAGGCTCATGTGCCCGTGCAGAGAGGACGGCAAAGTACAACCGGCTCCTCCAGATAGAAGAAGAGCTATCATCCGGCTCATTTGCCCAAGATTCCTGCCTTGTCTTCTAGCCGGTATTCAGAGCTTGTAGCGGCCCTTGAGCCCGTTCTTGGGCCGCTCCACCACGTCTTTGAGCTGGTCAATGAGAAGAAGCATCATCTTTCTGCCGGTTTCTATGTCGGATTCCTTCCTCCCTCCTGTCCTGCTGTCGATGTTCGTGCGCCAGTTCCACTGCGCGGCTATCTTGCTCTTGTTCCCTTCCCGCTCCACTTCGTACAATGTGGAGAGCACCAGGAGATAGGGGCGCCCCTTCATTTCGGAGGTAAGCTTGGAGTTGAACTCGTCCACAAGCGCTGCAACAGCCTCCTCTTCCTTTTGGATTTTTTCCTTGTCAATCATGGCATCAACCTTGTGCTCCATTTGCAAGGAAAAGGGTAAAAAAGCGTTCAGTTGCCAAGGCAGGGAATCATGTTTTATAAAATGATGGGAAGCCGGCATTCCTCGGGCAGAAAATCCTGAATAAAATCCTTAATCAAAATATCGGGAAAATGAGGCTGGCCGCTTAAGGAAAAAAGCGCCCCGGGATTGAGCGGTCTTGCGACCACTGCTCCCGTGCCGAACTTCGGTACGCCCGGGATTGAGCGGAACGACGCATCGTTCCACTGCTCCCGATTTGCTCTAAGCGCCCCGGGAAGGACTTGAACCTTCGACCTATGGATTTCCGCCGCAAACGCGCGGTAACAGTCCATCGCTCTACCGTTCAGTCTCAAGAGGCTTACCCTCAAGAAATGACTGAGCTACCGAGGCAAATTTCGTAATTTCGCTCGCGCGAAATTCCGATCCAGGGAAGCCGCTGCTCCCCTGTCTGCCAAAATTGCTCCGCAATTTTGTCATGCCATAGGCCGGATTTGAACCAGCAACACATCGGTCCCAAAACCTCCTGCGGGTTTTGGGGAATCCAGCATCCCTCTATCCAGCAGGCAGTTCTTCAGCCGATTGCTCTCCCAGGTTGAGCTACTATGGCGTGCAGCAGAATTGTAAGAATAAACGTTAATAAACACCGAACCTGTTTTCAGCGATCGGATATACGCCTGTAGAGAAGCAGGGCAGACCCGAGATAAATGAAATAGGCCGCTGCCTGCTCAAGCGAGGGCGAGGTGTCATAGCCAACAAGGCCCTTGAGTACCCCCCCGATTGCGCCCTTTTCATGCATCAAGGGAAAGCTTCCATCCGCGTTTGGGGAAGGGGTGATGTCATAGACATGCTCGATTGCGGTTGGAAGCACCTTGGCTTCCTGGAGCTCATGCACGCCCTGCGACAGAAGCCCGGCTGCCAGGAGCACCAATACAATGGAAGTATAGGTGAAAAATTTTCCCAGGGGCAGCTTCAGCGCGCTTGTGAAAAACGCATAGGCGGCTAGAAGCGCCACAGCGCCCCCTGCAATTGCGCCCGCAACGCTTATCGCCCCAGTGGAGGCCCAGATGCCCCACAAGAATAGGACCATCTCCGCCCCTTCCCTGAAAACCGCAACGAATGCGAATGCCACCAGCCCCGCCTTTTCATTCCGCCCAATCTTCACCCTCAGCCCTTTCTTAATTCTACCAATTATGTCCTTCTGTTCCAACATCCAAAGAACGAGCCATGTCACCAGCACGGCCGAGATGACAAGCACCGTGCCTTCGAATAGCGCCTCATTCTCCTCAAACCATTCCGCGGCAAGGTTGATGGCGGCTGCTGCAAGCACGCTGGCAATCACAGCAAGCGCTATCCCGAGGTATAACGCGCCAGAGTGCTTTGAGTTTTTCGTCTTGTGAAGGTAGGCGAGCATTATGCCTATCACAAGCGCGATTTCAAATGTTTCGCGGAATGCGACTATGAATTCTGCAAGAGGCATGCCACCACGTTAACAATTGTTAATCTTTTCTTCTGTTTGGACAAGAATGGTTATATATTGCGAGGTAGGGTAATCAACGTGGTTCTGCCTGCCTTTTCTCGTGCTCCTTCTTGATCTGAGTGGAAGCGGATTCGCTTCCACTTCTGAAAAAAGCCTCGTGGGCTTTTTTCATGCACCTGTCCATGACAACCAGGAGCCCGGCAGCCTTTGCTTCTTCAGCTGCAGTCTCAGACACCACTCCCTCCTGCATCCAGATAGCCTTTGCCCCGACCGCTATTGCCTGCCTGACTATTTCCGGCACTGATTCGCTTTTCCTGAATATGTCCACTACCTCGATTTTCTGGAGCACGGAAGGGATGTCAGGGAAGCTTTTATGGCCGAGCCAGGAGTCGATTGAAGGGTTGACAGGTATTATCTCGTATCCTTTCTCCTCGAGGTATTTTGCGACAACGAAGGAAGGCCTTTCCGGATTGTCCGAAAGCCCCACAACGGCAATTTTTTTCATTGCGAGTATTTTTTCTATTGTCTCAAGATCGTTCACTTGCTCACCAGCTCGATTATTTTCTTGTGCGGCGCGTCAGTCCTGATTGCAGTAGGGCAGAAATGCGTTCGGGAGGCGGAAAGGCCCTCTGCGGCAAAGTCAGCCAGCATCTCTTCCATTCCCTTTATCCTGACCGAGAGTTTCTTGGCCAGCGTATGCAAATCATAATAGCCGTATGCGCGTATGCCGCTTTCTGAAATCATGGTGTTCAGAAGCTTTTCGATTTGGGCGCGCTTGCGGTAGACGCGTTTTGCATTGAGCCTGAGCATGGATTTCAGGGTATCCTCCCTCCAAAGCGCTCCTGTGTAAAGCGGCCCGGCATACTGGAGAAGATGGCCGCAGGACGGGCAGCGCTCGATAGCAACCAGCCTTTTTGCCTCGCGGAAGCAGCACGCAGGGCAGTAGGATACAAAACCCAGCCGTTTCACCGACTCCACAGCGCCTTCGGAGCCCCGCCTGAGTTCGAATATCATTTTAACGTAATGCCTGTGGGACAGCGTGAATATGGGCTCGGCAGAGAGGTTGAAGGGCGCGCAGTTGAGTATGACCTTTCCTGCCAGTATCCTTACCGCGTTCTCGTGGCAGAATTCGTTGTCAAGGGGAACCGCTCCGTAGTATTTCATGCAGGCAGCATGGTGCGCGCCGCAAAGCACAGCCATGTCAGTTGCGGTGACCGAAAGGAATCCCTGCTTTTTTTCCCTGAAAGATTTTGCCGCGTCGTGAAGATAGGGCGCAGGGGAGCCGAACGGGTCAAGCTCGACAAAGTCAAATCCCCTATTGCGGAGATACTCGCAGGCGTCCCTTTTTGCCACAGTGCATTTCACCCTGTTCGCCGCCGCATTCCTTTTCGCGGCTGCCACCGCCCTGCTGCTCATGTCCACAAGCGCAAGCGAAGACACGTTTCCGTTTTCCTTCCTGTAGCGCAGGCCCCGCACCCCGGTTGCGCACATGGCGTCCACCACGGACAGCTTTCCCCCGAGTGCGCCGAGGCACAGGCCCGAAAGGTCCCGGCAAAGCTCCATCTCCGGATTGTAGAAAACCCCATTTGGAACCGAGAGCAGCATGCCCCCTTCTTTTGTTTTGCCCATTTCCCTCCCAGCGGAATTCTCCAGATAAAGGAATAAAAAAGGCGTATGCGAACCTTTGGTGTGGAAAGGTTGATCCGCCGTTCGATAATCGCAGGGAAAATCCGCGCGCCAGCCTCAGTTGCAGCCCCTCACAGGATTCTTTTCGCATGCTCGGTTGCTGTTGGCCAGACCGTGGTTTCCAATCTTCCGCCTTCCCCCAATATTGATGCCACAATATCGGCGTGCAACGCCTTTGGAGCGGACATAGTCACGGAAGGAACGGTTGCAGACGTGTTCGGCGCGGAGGAGATTTTCCCCCCACCCATCCTCGCTTGCGGCGCAAGCAACACCACGCTCAAGCTCTTCATTTCCCTCTGCTCTCTTTTCGACAAAGAAGTGGAGCTGTCTGGCTCCGGACAGTTGGGAAAAAAGCCCATAGAGCCCTATGTGGGTTACCTTGAGAGGCTGGGCGCAACCTGCTTCACCCCTTCGGGCTTCCTTCCTGTCAGGATAAAAGGTCCAATCAGCGTTGAGCAGATGGTTTACCCTTCCCAGCTGGGCACGCAGTTCCTTTCAGGCCTGCTTCTCTGCGCTCCCTTGCGCATGGATGATACGGAAATAGGGATCGAAGGGCAAATGCCTGGCTGGGAATACGTTGGGCAGACCATAGGAGTGATGAAAAAGTGCGGCATATCCTTCAGCAGCGAGGGGAGCGATTTCCTGTACGTGCAGGGCGGCCAGGAGTACGCGCCCCCTGGCGAGATTGAAGTCCCCCCGAGCTCATACCTATCCTCCTTCCTTTTGCTTGCAGGCGCTGTGGCAGGAAGGATAGAGGTCGAAGGCATGCCGCCCGATCCGGCGTTGGAAAAGCTGCTTACTTCATTCGGAGCCGAAGCGCATTCCAGGAATGGAAATTTCCTCTCATCTGCAGGCAGCCTTTCTTCTGCTTCTCTTTCGGCTCCAGAGCTTGGCAGGCTGCTTCCGCACGCACTTGTGCTTGCGTCCCTTGCCGCTGGCGAGACATCGATCAAGAATATGGGCTCGCTTGGGAGATCTGAAGGGGCCAGGATGCGAATCGTGATGCGCGAGCTTTCCAAGATGGGCGCTTCCTTCACAGATAAGGGAGGGGAGCTTCTTGTCAAGGGAGGCAGACTGGCCGGGGCGGAAATCAACGCAGAAGGTAATGCCGCGGCAGCCATGGCGCTTTCCGTGGCCGCACTTGCAGCAGGAGGGCAGGCGAAAATCATCGGAGCAGAGTGCGTCTCCGATTCCTATCACGGCTTTTTCCGCGACCTGGCCTCCCTTGGCGCGATAATCCGGTAAATATCCTAGTCAGTCTGGCTTCCGCTATTCAAGATTATTTTCAGTCCTAACCTAAGCTTACAGCTCGCCAACGCGGCGCTTGAGCTTGCGCTTCAGGCGCTTCCGCCTTTTTTTAAGCCACTTCCAGCGCATTCTCCCCTTCTTTTTCCATTTCCTCGGTCTTGATCCCAATAAGTCACCTAATAGCCTAAAGTTGGTTGTTTATTCCCCAATACGAATAAAAAGCTTGGTTTATGCCTTTTTTTGCTTCCTGAATGCGTCGATGAGCCCGTGAGCGTAGTTGATGCAGCCGAATGCGGTCACAAAGTCCTTCTTTCCCAGGAAATAAGCAGTGTCCTCGCAGTATTTTTTCGCCAACTCGATTATTCCTTCGTTTTCAGGAGTGATTTTGACTTCCTTTACGTTCTCATGGAACTGGGCAATGTCGGATTCGATCCGCTCGTTGTCACTTTTTTTCAATTCCCTTGCCATTGCCTATCCCCTTTCCATGTACCTTGCGCGCTTTTCGATTTCGGAAACCATGCGCACAACAGCTTTCATTCCGCCGGATTTTGAATAGGCTTCAACAAACTTCGAGCCGCATGAGCCCAATGCCTTTTTCATCTTAGTGGAGTTGCGCTCCACTTCTGAAAAAGTCCCAAGGGACTTTTTCATCATTACAATGTCGGTTGCCTTGTCCTCCTTGTCGTTCGAAATTCCGCCCAGGCCGAAGTCAATTACAGCCATTCCACCTGTTGTCAGCATCAAATTCGCAGGCGTGAAGTCCCCATGCACAACATCAACCGAATGCAGCTTCACGAGTA
>Ga0209212_1008007_pt1 | contig 11468 bp, 9 predicted proteins | sample RifGroC2_FD_183996 | JGI IMG/M metagenome (GOLD analysis project Ga0209212, IMG submission 183996) | Groundwater microbial communities from Rifle, Colorado, USA - Groundwater C2 (SPAdes) (version 2) | ecosystem: Environmental > Aquatic > Deep subsurface > Groundwater | place: Rifle, Colorado...
GAGCAGTTTCAGCATTAAGAGAGTGACAGACAGGATTACCATTAATCGAAAATTCAACATTTGTTGCTTCTGAAGGTTTAATTCCCTCATCAATCAGCGCAAGATAAAATACTCTGACCATAGCTTTAGGTGTGAGACTGAAGGAACAGTTAAACTTAAATGTAATCTCAGTTCCTCGGTAATTGTACATGATACAGTGAAATACTCCCTTGTTCATGACTTTTCCCTTTCTTGTTGTTTGTTAAAGTATCTTTCTATCTGCCGAGTTAGTGCAACATGGTTTCTGTAAATTCGTAATCTGCTAATTTTAACGCCCCGGCAGAGCAGTACCCGCAGGCGATTTCTTCGGGGTATTCTCACCCCTCACCCACGAAGGAGTCGACAGCATGGACCATTGTCTTGAACGCCACCCCTTGGAAGCTGCTTTTGCGGCATTACTGACTCATGGCCTGGATGGAGCCGGCGAAGCCCTGCGAATCCTGGTCAATGAAGCGAGCAAGATTGAGCGTACCCACTTTCTCAATGCTCGACCGCATGAACGTACTTTGGAGCGGACCGACTATGCCAATGGCTTCAAACCAAAAACCGTCATGACCCGCGTCGGCGAACTCACCTTCGATGTGCCTCAGGTGCGCGGCGGCGGCTTCTATCCCAGCGCGCTGGAGAAGGGCTCGCGCACCGAACAGGCACTCAATATCGCCCTGGCCGAGATGTATGTGCAGGGAGTGTCCACCCGCAAGGTGATCACGGTGCTGCAAGCTCTCTTGGGGCCGGAGGTGGCGATTTCCTCCACTCAAGTCAGCCGTGCCGCCGAAACCCTTGACGCCGGCTTGGCGGTCTGGCGCGACCGGCCGCTGGACGAAACCCCCTATGTCTTCCTCGATGCCCGCTATGAGCGAGTGCGGGAGGGGGGACAACTGGTCGATTGCGCCGTGCTGGTGGCCGTGGGCATCGCCGCCGATGGCCGGCGCCGGGTGCTGGGTGTGTCCGTGGCCCTGTCCGAGGCGGAGGTTCATTGGCGCACCTTCCTCGACAGCCTGATCCGCCGCGGCCTGAAAGGCGTCAAGCTGATCGTCTCGGACAATCATGCCGGTCTCAAAGCGGCGCGGCGGGCGACCTTGCCCAGCGTGCCCTGGCAACGCTGCCAGTTCCACCTGCAGCAAAATGCACAGGCCTATGTCACGCGTCTCGATCAGCGAAAGCCCGTCGCCCAGCGCATCCGAGCCATCTTCAACGCACCGGATAAGACCGAGGCCGAGCGGCTCCTCAAACAAACGGTCGAGGTCTGGTCGACTGAAGCGCCAAAGCTCGCGCAGTGGGCGGAAGACAATCTGCCGGAGGGCTTCACGGTCTTCGATCTTCCTCACGCTCAGCGGATGCGCCTGCGGACGACCAATGGTCTCGAACGAATCAATCGGGAGATCAAGCGGCGAACCCGCGTGGCATCCATCTTTCCCAATACCGCGTCCTGCCTGCGCCTCGTTTCTGCACTGCTGGCCGAATGCGACGAAGAATGGATGACCGGAAAAATCTACCTCACCTTGCAGAGTTGATCGTTCCCGAAGTAAATCACCTGCGAAAATTTACAGAAAAATTGTTGCACTGCCTTGATAAGAACCTGTATTACCTGCCAGAGGAGTGAAAAATAGCACTCAACTCTCGGGTGCTGCCGTCAAGCGGCAGACCCTCATTGCCGTTGAACTAAGCCGCTTCGCGGCAAACTCATAAAAAAGCTTAAAATCAAGCAAGTTACAGAATAAATAAAGACTTACCAACCACATAATAATCATCTTGGGCAGCTTTTTCGAAGGCGGCCTTTTTTATTGCCCGGTTGTGACTTTTCCTTTCATCCTGCCGAGTTGACGGCCCATGAGGCCGAAACTCACTGAAAAGGAGAAAGAGTCATGACCGAATTACGTCGAAGGATGCGAGAGGATTTACAGCTTGCCGGGTATTCGCCCCGGACCGTTGACAGTTACATCGACACCGTGCGCGTGCTGGCCAAGTACTACCATCGCTCACCGGACCTTTTGACCGACGAAGAGGTGCGGCAGTTCTTCGTCCACCTGATCAGCGAACGTAAACTGTCCAGCAGTTCGATTACCGTTTACCTGTGCGGCATCAAGTTCTTTTTCGAGACCACCCTGAAAAAGAAGCTGAACATTCTCGACATCGTCAGGCCGCAACGTCCGCAGCGCCTGCCGGTGGTGCTGTCACGGGAAGAAGTCAAAACCATTCTGAAGCGGGTCAAGCGCCCGATCTACCGGATGGCGCTCACCATCATCTATGCCTGCGGCCTGCGTATCTCCGAAGGGATTCAGCTTCAGACCAGCGACATCGACGGCAAGCGGCATCTGTTACGGGTACGCAACGGTAAAGGCGGCAAAGATCGCTATGTCCCGTTGCACGAGCGGCCCCTGGAACTGCTGCGGGCGTACTATCGGAAGCATCGAAAAAACTCCGCGTTTCTCTTTCCCCTGAAAGAGGGCCATATCCCGGCCGATTCCCTGCAAAAAGTCTTCAAACAGGCATTGCGGGAGAGCAGGGTCAACAAAATCGCCACAGTTCACACCCTGCGCCACTCGTACGCCACCCACCTGTTGGAGAATGGCGAGGATATCAGCACCATCAAAGGTCTCCTCGGCCATAGCAGCATCGTCACCACCGACATCTACACCCATGTCACCGAAAAGATCACCACGCGCCTGCATGGCAGCCTCGACGGAATCATGGGCGATCTGTCGCCATGACCACCTTGGCCGAGGTCGTTGCTGCTCACGGCGGCGATTATCTGGCGGAGTTCGGCGCCCACATGCTGCCCAGTCACAGACGGGCCTTGGCCGATATTGCCGCCTGCCGCACCGACGCCATGGGCGGCCATGTGGCCGCGTGTGCAGCGTGTGGCCAGCACTACGCCTACCATTCCTGCAAAAACCGCAGCTGTCCCACCTGCCACGCTACCGAAACCGGAGTCTGGCTGGAGAAACGGGAAGCGGAGCTCCTGCCGGTGCGTTACTTCCATCTCGTCTTTACCCTGCCGGCGGAATTGCGCGATGTGGTGCGCAAGAACCAGAAGCCACTCTACGCCGTCCTCATGCAAGCAGCGGCGGACACTCTGGCGAAGATCGGACTCGACCCCCGATTCGTCGGCGGCAAACTGGGGATGCTGGCGGTGCTGCATACCTGGACTCGCGCTCTGGAGCACCACCCTCATGTCCACATGCTGGTGCCTGCCGGAGGGCTGGATAAAGCCGGCGTCTGGCGGTCATCCCGCAAGAAGTTTTTGATTCCGGTGCGGGCACTGTCGAAGCTCTTCCGGGCCAGGTTCATGAAGCTGGCGAAGAAAGCACTGCCCGAAGCGACCTTCCCCAAGGAGGTCTGGGCTAAGGAATGGGTGGTCTTCTGCAAACCGACCTTCAATCGGGCAACGAAGGTGCTGCGCTATCTGAGCCGCTACGTCCACCGGATCGCCATCACCAACCACCGCATCCTGGCGACCAAAGACGGCAAGGTCACCTTCCGTTATCAGGAATCGAAAAGCGGCACATGGAAGACCATGACCCTGCCGGGCAGAGAATTCCTGCGGCGTTATCTGCAACACGTCCTGCCGCAGGGGTTTCACAAGGTGCGCTACTACGGCCTCTTGAGTCCGGCCAACAAGTTGACCTTGAAGAGGCTCCAGCTGTTGCTGGCGGCAAGAAGCAGGAAGGTCGAGGAAGACGGACCGGACGCACCGGAACCCGCTCCGAAACATCTTTGCCCCTGCTGCCATGAAGGGGTGATGGTGATCGTCTCGTGGTTGCCGAAAAGATCGCGCAGCCCGCCGAGCGGGGGGATGGCAAAACAACAGGGAACCCGGCGCCACCGCGAGCGTTGCGCTTCAGGTGCGTCCGCAGCATGAAAATAAGGAGGATGTAGCTGGATAAACGGTGGTTACGCCTGTAAAACAAGCGGATTCACCCAGAAGAAAAGGAATTCCGCAAACAATCCTGATTGTAATGCCCTCATAAAGACCGTATTATCGACCCACCCAAAAGCAAAATCCGAGATAAATATCCATACAGCAGGCGAGCCAGCGGCTTAGTTCAACATCAGTTTATGCGGCGGCTTCGCGCCGCATAAACTCTGATTCGTTGTGTGAGGAAAATATGAAAGAGAAACTGATAGAGGCACTTGAAGAAGTTTGCGACGAGGAGACATTCATCGCTTTTATTGCAGCGCTTGCCGCGGACAGAGCTGAATCAGTCAAAAAAGAAGCTTTAAAGCCATCATCACCCTATGGCCCAGATGCTAATGGGTGGGAAAACATAAAAATAGAGGAATTTCTTGAGGCAGCAGCTGATTGGGCAAGTGTTTCACAGCCCGGGCTTAAACACTACAAAAAGCCAGAAAACACATGGAAGCGGTGTGCTGACATTCTTTATGCAGGGAAGATCTGCGAATAGGGGTCATGGTGAAACACACAACCAGGCGGCAGCCGATCTTCGCTACGCTTCGCCGCTGCGCCCCCACGACGTTGGCCCACGAGAGAAAGATGATGAATGCAAAGGAAGTAACAGCCATAATCAACGAAGAAATTGGAGATAATTGGAACTTATCGAATGCCCATGGCGTTGACCTTAACACCTGCCTACTGACTCCTGAGAAAAAGACATTCACTGACTTTCCGAGCGGAAAAATCTGTGAGCTGTGGCTTGTTTTAGAAGAAGACCCGAAAGAGCGAAAGGGATACAAAATTGTATTTGACGACACAAAAGGTTTATTCGGCCTATCTACGGATCAGCAGGAAGGCCCTGATCTTTTTCTCGGTTTCTATGGAAGTTTTATTGAAACGCTGAAATCAATGTAAAGAAGGGCCAACAAACGCCACGACCGGCCAGAAAAAACGGCCAGTCAGGCTTATTGCGTTACCCGAAAACGCCTTGCGCAACCAATCCTTCAGTGATACATTTGGAAGTACGAAAGGAGGTACGACCAATGCAAAGAGCACCAAAAATCATCCCCATCTCGGATCTCCGTCAGGACGCCAGCGGCGTCATCAAACGCGTATCCGTTTCACGCGACCCACTGTTCATTACACAGCGTGGCAGAGCTGCCGCAGTGATGATTAGCATGAAAGAGTACGAACATACGCAGCATCAACTTGAAATTCTAAGACTGCTTGCCCGTGGCGAGCGGGACATTGAAGCTGGTGTTGGTTTCGACCTGGAAGCCGTGTTGGCCGAAGCTGACGTCTTGCTTGCAGAACAGCAATGAAGATCGTCTTTACCGCATCGGCACGCGATCAGTTTCTGCAGGCATTAGCCTATATCCGCCGCGACAAACCGTCCGCGGCGGTTTCTTTTCGGCATAAGGCGGAAGAGGTTCTCCTGCGCCTCCGCGACTATCCCGAGTCCGGGCGAACCCTTCCGGAGTTTCCAGAGGTTCACTACCGCGAGGTCATCGTTGCGCCCTACCGGTTTTTCTACCGAATCAAAGATAATGTCGTATGGATTGTGGCGGTATGGCACGGAGCACAGATTCCCGAAGACCCATCGGAATAATCGGCCGACAAGCCGCCAGAGCTGACGGGTCAAACAAACAGCAACTAAAAAAAGCGGGCGGCGCCATCTGGCGCCGCCCGCTCTCGTTTTTCAGATTGATCAGTTTATCGCGCGCGAGTAGGGCTGAGCAAAAATGCCCAGGTGCAAGGCGCCCAAAAGCCTTTGGCATAAGGCGTAGCCCAAGGTACGTCGTTGACAAAGGATGAGGGCAACGCCGCAGATGGGCGTTTTTCCTCAGCCCCTTATACTACTTGTTCCATGGCCCAGATGCCGCAGGGACAAATCCCCGCGCAGATGCCGCAGCCGATGCAGAGGTGGTCGTCGGAGACATACTCGTACTTGCCGTCACCGAGGTCGAGGCGGCGGATCGCCCCTTCCGGGCAGGCCTCCAGACACATGGAGCAGTCGCGGCAGGTACCGCAGGAGAGGCAGCGGCTGGTCTCGCTCTTGGCGTCGGTGACGCAGAAGCGGCCGCGGTTTTTTGGCCGAAAGAGCTCTTTCGACAGGCAGCTCTGCGGGATCATCTCCGGCTTCTTCACCGGGACGAGGGCCTTGCCGGCGAGGTAGTCGTCGATGAGCTGGGCGACTTCGGCTCCGGCGCCGATGGCGTGGGTCAAGAGGCCCGGCTTGATGGTGTCGCCGATGGCGAAGACTCCGGGTGCTTTGGTCGCCTGCCAGCAGCCGTCGACCTCCATCATGCCGCGGTCGCTGAGCCAGTCGCGGGGGACGTAGGAGAGGTCGGGGCGCTCGCCGATGGCGATGATGACGGTGTCGGCTTCGAGCAGGCGGCCGTCCTTGCCGTGCACCCCCTTGGCGTCGACGTGGCTGGTGAAGAAGGGCCAGATGACTTGGCCGCCGAGGGCCTGGACGTGGTCGATCTCGTTTTTATAGGCAGCCGGGCGCTGGACGTCGATGGCGGTGACGTGCCTGGCCCCCATGGCGTAGGCGCCGAGGCAGACGTCCATGCCGGCATTGCCGGCGCCGAGGACGACGACGCGTTCGCCGACGGCGGGACGCCCGCCGTTGTTGATCTCCTTGAGAAAATCGAGTCCCTTGACCAGGCGCTCGTGGCCGGGAAAGGGGATGATCACCGGGTTGTGGGCGCCGCTGGCGATGACGACGGCGTCGTTCTCGCTGCGGATGGCGCTGAACTGCGCCGCATCGACCTTGCTGTTGGTGCGGACCTCGACGCCGATGGCCTTGATCCGGGCGATCTCGCTGGTCAGGACGTTCTCCGGCAGACGTTCCGTCGGGATGACCTGGCGCAGCTTGCCGCCGACTTCGCGGTCGGCCTCGAAGACGGTGACGGCATGGCCGGCAAGGGCGAGCTGCCAGGCGGTGGAGAGACCGCCGGGGCCGCCGCCGATGACCGCGACCTTCTTGCCGCTGGCCGGTTTGGCCGCGGGTGACACCGCTTCAAGGGAGAGGCGGCCGAGTTCCTTCATCGCCACCGGATGGTCGATGAAGCGGCGGCTGCAGGCATCCATGCACAGGTTGGGGCAGACTTCGCCGCAGACCGAAGCTGGAAAGGGGGAGTAGCGCAACACCAGCTCCAGCGCTTCCGTGACCTTGCCCTGGCGCAGGAGGTTGATGCGGTCCTGGGTCGGGATGTTGCTCGGGCACGAAGACTGGCAGGGGGCGCCGTAACGCTTGTCCTGCCAGTGGGGAATCTTCAGGCGGTCGTCGCCGCTGTTGACCAGGGCGGCGACCTGGGTGTAGTCGTCGGTGACGAGGTCGCCGAAGATGCCGCCGCTGACCCACTTGTTGAGACGGAACTCGTGCATGGTGATGCGGTGCTGATGCTTGCGCTCTTCGTAGGTCTTGGCGACGATCTTGCGCCAGGCCGCGAAGTCGGTAAGAGTGGGGAGGAGCTCGCTGCGGCCGATGCGGTCGAGAAAGACCGGCAGGTTATCGCCGAGAAAGGTCTGGTCGCCGGCGTCGAGGCCGAGGAGCCAGACATCCTCGGAGAGACCGGCGACGGGGCCGCGGACGTAGATGGTGCCGCCGACCATGCCGGCGCAGGCGCGGTCGGCGAGGACCGAGTCGAGCCCCTCGCTGTCGACGCCGCAGATGACGCCGATGCCGCCGCCCATGAATTCGAAGCAGAAGGAGCCGGTGCTTTTGAGGACCCAGAATTCCGGCGGCGGGTAAGCCGGGTCGTGTTTCATCAGCGAGCCGGAGCGGGTGCCGACGCGGCCGCCGACGTAGATCTTGCCGCTGGCGGCGCAGTGGGCGGTGGTGTCGCCGCCGTCGCCGAGGATGGTCAGGGTGGCGCCGGCATTGAGCCAGCCGGCATCGGCCGGGGCGCTGCCGTCGACGATGATGTCGGTGCCGTCCATGCCGAAGGCGCCGACGCGCTGCCCCGGATTCTTGACCTTAAAGCGCAACGGCTGGCCGTCGCCGGTCCACAAGGGGCCGCCGATGTCGTGGTGCCCCGAGGAGAGGACCTCGAATTCGGTCTCGCCGGCTTCGAGGCCGGCATAGATCTTCTGCAGCAGCTGCTGGGTCGAGATCCGCTTATTGTTTGCATCAAAGCCGATGATTTGCGCGGGCATGGTAAACCTCTCTATGGGGCAGCTATCAGCTGTCAGCTGTCAGCTATCAGCTTTTAGGTTCTTAGGCATTTCGCTTTAGCTGAGAGCTGAAGGCTGATAGCTGACAGCTCGCTTCTAACAAACGTACTGGATCTTCAGGCGGTCGGCGACGGCGCGATCGGTGGTGACCAAGGCGTCGGAGCGGCCGATGGGCAACGACGAGTTGCCGATGGGGGCCATGAGCTTCTTCAGCTCCTGATCCATGGCCAAAAAGTAGTTGACGATATTCTGTGCCGCTTTCTCGGTGTCGAGACGGTGGACCAGGGCCGGCGCCTGGGTGGTGATGCCGACGGGGCAGAGGCCGGTGTTGCAGGCGTTGCAGCGGCCCTGTTCGTTGCCGATACAGCCGGCCATCTGCAGGATCAGTTTGCCGGTGAAGACACCGTTGGCGCCGAGGCAGAGCATCTTGAAGGCATCGGCGGCGAGATCGCCGGTGCGCCCGAGGCCGCCGGCGGCCCACAACGGAATCTGCCCCTGGCGCCCCTGGGCCACGGCGGCGAGGTAGCAGTCGCGCAGCTTGGAGACGATGGGGTGGCCGGTGTGGTCGAGGGAGACCTCGTGGGCGGCGGCGGTGCCGCCGTCGATGCCGTCGAGGAAGAAGCCGCCGACGATGTTGTAGGGGTCGCGCACCAGGTTGTTGAAGACCGAGACCGAGGTCGACGAGGCCGCCACCTTGATCGCCACCGGGACGCGGAACTTGAAGGCGGCGTTGAAGGAGAGGAACATCTTCTGCACGCTCTCCTCGATGGAGTAGAGCCCCTGATGGTTCGGCGGCGACAAAAGGTCGGCCTTGGGCACGCCGCGGATGGCCGAGATGTGCTCAGCGACCTTCTGGGCCATGAGCAGGCCGCCGTCGCCCGGCTTGGCTCCCTGGCCGATCTTGATCAGGACCCCGGCGGGGTCTTCGGTCATGTAGGGCATGGTCTTGACGATGCGGTTCCAGCCGAAGTGGCCGGAAGCGATCTGCAGAATCATGTACTTGAGGTACTTGCTCTTGAGCAGACGCACCGGCACCCCGCCCTCGCCCGAGCACATGCGCACCGGCAGGCCGCACTCCTCGTTGAGGTAGGCGACGGCCATGGCCACCGCCTCCCACATGCGCCAGGAGAGGGCGCCGATGGACATGTCGCCGATGATCACCGGATAGATCCAGCGCACCGGCGGCGCCTGGCCGTCAGGGACGAGCTTGCCGGCGGCATTGACGGTCAGCGGCAGCTTCCCCGCCGGCAGGATGCGGCCGAAGGGGGCGAGCATGTCGAAGCTGTGACGCTGGGCGTCGAGGCTCGGGTCGGTCATCTGCGAGATACGGCCGATGCGCATCTTGTCGAGGGTGCGCACCGTCGCTTCAAGGTTCTTGCGGCCGCCGCGCTTGATGGCGTCGCCGGCGACGCAGCGGGTGACGATGGAGTGGCGGTTGTCGATGTTGCGCACCGGCCCGATGGCGTCGTTGGGGCAGACCTTTTCGCAAATACCGCAGCCGCGGCAGTAGTGCTTGAGGGAGTGGACCTGGCGGATGACCGGGACCGCCGAGAAGCGCTGCTGCGGCTCGGGGAAGTCCCCTTCCGAGAAGACCATGCGCCGCTTCTCGACCTTGGCGTTGATGGCGCGGAAGGAGCAGGCGGCGACACAGGAGCCGCAGAGGGTGCAGCGGCTGGCGTCATAACGGATCTTCCAGGGAAGATCGCCCGGGGTGATGTCCTGTACCTTTACTGCTTCCATCTCTGGACCTCCAGAGCACTGTTGATGGTGACGATTTCCCGTTCGTTGGGATAGATGTCCTCTTCCCAGCGGCGGTCGGGGAGCAATTCGTTGATGCCGCAGACCTCCGAGGCGATGATGACCATCTCGCTTGATCTGCCCATGACCACCGGGCGCAGCTTCTTGGCGTCGCAGCAGGTGAAGAGGGTGCCGTCGGGGAGGACGCCGATGATGGTGTTGGGCCCGTTGATCTCCAGGTGCGCCAGCGACTGGCGGATGGAGAGGAGGACGTCGCGGTCGGGGCGGTCGGCCATCTCCTCGAAGGGGAGGGGGGTGATGACGTGCTTGTAGTATTCGAGGGGCCAGCCGAGCTCGCGGTGGACGTAATGCATGGAGTAGAGGAAGCACTGGGAATCCGACTCGAAGCCGAGGTAACCGCGGTGCAGCTTCTGCTGCATGTCCATGTTCTTCTGGTAGAAGGTATTCTCCCCGTTGGCCAAGGCGGTGTAGCCCTGGAGGAAGAAGGGGTGGGCGGCATAGCGGACGATGTCGTAGTTGGTGTTCTGCCGGCACTGGGCGGTGATGACCTTGGCGGTGAACTTGTCGTCCGGCTGCCACAGGTTGAAGTAGGTGCCGATGTCGCGCGGGTCGCCGATCTCCTTCAAGGTGACGACGTCGGGCCAGAAGGAATAGACAAAGCCCATCTCGTCCTGCTCGAGGGCGCTGCGCAGCTTGAGGCGCATGTCGAGGAGAAGCTCCTCCTTTTCCTTCTGCTCCGCCTTCTTGTAGTGCTTGGGGTAGTCGAAGGTCTCGAAGACGTAGTTGGGCATGGCGTTGATATCGAGGCCGGGGAGCGGGTTGATCTCGGGAACCCACTGCAGCAGGCGCTGGAAGCCGGCGCCGTGGAGGATGTCCTCGGCCACTTTCAGGCCTTCGTCGGTGCAGGCCAGGGAGAGGGTCGGCAGATGTTTGTAGTCCTCGAAAATCCCGCCGAGGTCCTGCATGACCATGGCGAAGCCCGAATTGTCATGCCCTTTTTGCTGCGACTGCATGAGGAGCAGGGCCTGGCTGGGGTGGATGTAGTGGATGCTCTTGATGGCACCGATACGGCACATGGGGAATCTCCTGGCAGGTTTTACGGCACGAACAGATATTGGCAAAACCAGTGCCAAAATGGGCGGCCGCCGGCAAATTACCGGGATGCGTTGACAACATCACGTAATTAAAAAGAAAAAATCCCTGATTGGCCGACTATAAGGCGCGGAATGGGCGGGAGAGGGGGGCTGGGGAGGAGATTGGTGAGCAGAAGTGATAAAAATCTGAGTAAACCGGGAACACAGTACTCCGGAAGCGGAGTTGCGGGGAAGGGAAAGAGCAAGAGCCCCCGCGGGTCGGCGGGGGCTCTTGCATGCTGCGGTTAAGGTCAGTCGGCTCAGACGAAATCGATCCAGCCGTGGGTGTCGGGGAGGCGACCGTACTGGATGCCGGTCAACGTCTGGTAGAGTTTGAGGGTCAGCTCGCCGGTCTGGCCGTGGCCGAGGGCGACGGTGCGGTCGCGGAAGGTGAACTGGCCGACGGAAGAGACGACGGCGGCGGTGCCGGTGCCGAAGGCTTCGGTCAGGCGGCCATTCTG
>Ga0209212_1008008_pt1 | contig 11467 bp, 11 predicted proteins | sample RifGroC2_FD_183996 | JGI IMG/M metagenome (GOLD analysis project Ga0209212, IMG submission 183996) | Groundwater microbial communities from Rifle, Colorado, USA - Groundwater C2 (SPAdes) (version 2) | ecosystem: Environmental > Aquatic > Deep subsurface > Groundwater | place: Rifle, Colorado...
CGCGCGCCTGATGCGCGACCTGACCGAGTACATCCCCGGACCCGACATGGGGTGCGACGAAACCTCCATGGCATGGATCCGCGACGAGACCGGCAGGTCCGTGGGACTTCCGGAAGAACTCGGCGGGCTGCCGCTCGACAAACTGGGTGCCACGGGCTTTGGTCTCGCTGAATGCGCCGAGGTGGCGGCACCCTTTGCCGGCCTGGAGCTTCCCGGAGCGCGGATCGCCATCGAAGGGTTCGGCAGCGTAGGGAAGGCCGCGGCGCGCTTTCTGGCGGCCAAGGGAGCGGTACTCGTGGCCGCCGCAGATTCGCAGGGAGCGGTGCATGATCCCGCGGGAATCGACGTTGCCGAGTTGATCGAGGTAAAGCGGCAAACCGGCAGTGTCGCCAACTACGGCAGGGGCAGCCGCATCCCCGCGGCGGAGATCTTCGGCACCCCCTGCGACATCCTGGTCCCCGCGGCAGCCCCGGACGTGATTAACGGCGGCAATGCCGGCAGCATCAAGGCGCGCATCATCCTGCAGGGCGCCAACATCCCGGCAACGGCCCAGGCCGAGGAGCTTCTGCAGTCGCGCGGCATACTGGTGCTGCCGGATTTCATCGCGAACGCTGGCGGAGTGATCATGGCGGCCATGGAATACGCGGGGAAGAGCGAGCAGGAGGCGTTCGCGGCGATCGGCGAAAGGATCAGGAAGAACACCCGACTGGTCCTGGAGAAGGCGGCAAGCGAGCGGACCCTGCCCCGGCGCGCGGCGGATGCGCTGGCGCGCGAGCGGGTCAGAAAGGCGATGTCGTACCGGGATTTCTAGCTGCTGCGCGCCTCAGCCACAATCGAGAAAGAGCAGTCCGGGGTCCTCGAGGTAGCGGAGCACCTTCCCCAGGAACCGCGCCGCGTCGGCGCCGTCAGTGGCGCGGTGGTCGAAGGTGAGCGAGAGCGGCAGGATCTTCCTGATGACGATCTGGCCGCGGTGCACCCAGGGGCGCTCCACGATGCGCCCGAACCCCATGATCGCCACATCGGGCCAGTTTATGATCGGCGTGGCGAAGGTGCCGCCAAAGTGCCCGTAGTTGGTGATGGTGAAACTGCTGCCGCGCAGGTCTTCCAGCGAAATGCTCCGCTCGCGCGCCTTGCGCCCCAGTTCCTGGATCGAGTGGGCCAGTTCGATGATGCTCTTCCTGTCCACATCCCGGATCACCGGGACCATCAGCCCCTCCGGCGTGTCCACCGCAATACCGAAATGATAGTGCTTTTTCAGGACGATCTGCTGGGCGTCGTCGTCTATCGAGGCGTTCAACAGCGGGTGCTCCCGCAGGGCGTGCTGGGCGGCCTTGATGAAAAAGGGGAGGAAAGTGAGGTGGGTGCCGCGGGACTCGACCTCCCCCTGCTCCCGGACGCGCATCTCCCAGATCTCCGTGATATCGACCTCCTCCATGCTCGTGACGAAGGCCGTGGTTCTTTGGGAGGCGAGCACGTTGCGGGCGATGGTGCGCCGCAATCCGCGCAGCGGCAGCGTTTCCTCCGTTTCGGCGAGCGGCTTTTGCCCTCGCGCCTCCGGTGTCTGCCGGGCCAGGTCCTCCGGCGTGATGCAGCCGCGCGGGCCGCTCCCCTTGACGCTCTTCAGGTCTATGCCGCGCTCCCGCGCCATTTTCCTTACCATCGGAGTGGCGAGCCCCTCAAAGCCCGCAGGCGGCGCGGGGTGCGTCTCTTCTTCTGCCTCGGGAAGCGAGCCGACGATGCCGACCGAAGGGCGCCGCGTCGGCGCGGCGGCGCCCTCCCCCTCCGCCGCGGCGATGCTGAGCAGGGTGTCGCCGACCTGCACCGTCTCCCCTTCCTGCCGGTGGATCCGTGCCACGACGCCGGCGCGGGGCGCCGGGACCTCGACCACAGCCTTGTCCGTCTCCACCTCCAGCAAGGGCTGGTGCTCGGCGATAGAATCACCTTCCTGCACCAGCCATCTGCGCAGTTCCACCTCGGCAATACCCTCACCCAGATCGGGAAGTTTGAATTCGAAAGCCATGGGAGTCCTCGATCTATACTTAAATTGTTAACAGCGTAAGAGATTTACCAAAGAGCGGCCCACGCCGCCGTGGGCGGCACCGTATCGGTTTTAATACTGCAGCACCTCGTCCAGCGCGGCGCGTATCTGCTCCGGGGTTGGCAGGTACTGGTCGATCAGCTTGGCCAGGGGGACCGGCACGTCGGGTGCCGTCACCCTCAGGATCGGCGCGCGCAGATAGAGCATCGCCTCCTCTGCCAGCGTCGCCGCGATCTCCGCCCCGAAACCGCAGGTCTTGGCCGCTTCCTGCACTATGACCGCCCTGCCGGTCCTTTTCACCGAGGCGACCACCGTCGCCACATCGAACGGGTTCAAGGTAAGGAGATCGAGGACTTCCGCGTCGTATTTTTCCACCGACTTCAGCACCCGCTCCAGCATGCTCCCCCAGGCGATGACGGTCACGGCAGCGCCGGGCCGCGCCACTCGCGCCCGCCCCAGTTCCAGGACGTAGTCCCCCTCCGGCACCTCCTCCCGAAGCAGGCGGTAGAGCCGGGTCGGTTCCAGGAAAAGTACCGGATCCGGGTCGCGCAGCGCGGCAAGCAGCAGCCCCTTGGCACTGTAGGGACCGGACGGGACCACCACCTTCAGCCCGGGGATGTGGCAGTAGATCGCCTCGGTGCTCTCCTCATGCAGCTCGGGCGCCTTGATCCCTCCGCCGTACGGGGTCCGTACCACGAGCGGGCAGCTGTAGCGCCCGCGGGAACGGGAGCGGAGCCGGGCGGCATGGGCAAAGAGCTGCTCGAACGCGGAGTAGGTGAACCCCAGGAACTGGATCTCCGGCACCGGACGGAGCCCGTAGGCCGCCATGCCGATGGCGGCGCCCATGATCGCCGACTCGGAAAGCGGCGTATCCAGCACCCTCTCTGAGCCGAACCGCTCCAGCAGCCCCTCGGTGACACGGAACACCCCTCCGTCACGCCCGACATCCTCTCCCAAGAGCAGCACCCGGTCGTCGCGCGCCATCTCATCGCCGAGCGCCTGGTTGATCGCCTGCACCATGTTCAGCTGCGCCATATCAACGCCCCTTCCTTTGCTCTGCCTGACGCGGGTTCAGCGTCGCCTGCGTGTCGTCAAACATCTCCGCCGCGGCCGGTGGCGCCATCGACTCCATCTCCCGGACGGCCGCGTCGATCACCTCCGTCGCCCGGGCCTTGGCCTCGTTCCCCTTCTCGACGCTCCAGGCGTCGCGGGCGGCGAGGAAGCGCTCCAGCCTGAGGATCGGGTCCCTGTCGCGCCAGGTCGCCACCTCCTGCTCCGACCGGTAGCGCCCGGCATCGTCGGCCGTCGTGTGGTCAGCCATACGGTAGGTGAGACATTCGATGAAGGTGGGGCCGGCACCGCTTCTCGCCTTGTCCAGCGCCTGACGCGTGGCGCGGTAGACGGCAAAGACGTCGTTGCCATCCACCTGTACCCCTTCGAAGCCGTAGGCGATCGCCTTTTGCGCCAGGGATTCCGAGGCTGTCTGGTTCTTGAGGGGGACCGAGATGGCCCATTGGTTGTTCTGGCAGATGAAGAGCACCGGCAGGTTGAAAACCCCGGCCATGTTCAGCGCTTCGTGGAAGTCCCCCTTGGAGGTGGCGCCGTCTCCGAAATAGGTGACGACGGCAACCGGGTCCCGGCGGTAGCGCACAGCCAGTGCGGCACCCACGGCATGGGGGATCTGGCTTCCCACCGCGACACAGAAGGGGAAGATGTTGAGATGCGGCGGCACCTTCTGGGCGCGTTCATCGCCGGTCCAGTACTGGAGGAGCTGGGGGATGGGATAGCCGAGCGTCAGGTGAACGCCCATTTCGCGGAAGGAGGGGAAGATCCAGTCGGTCCCGGAGAGCGCGAAGGCGCTGCCGACCTGGGCCGCTTCCTGTCCGCGGATCGGGGGATAGGTGCCGAGGCGGCCTTCCCTTTGCAGCGCTACGGCGCGCTCGTCGAAGCTGCGCGCCAGCACCATCAACTCGTACATGCGCCAGATCTCGGCATCGCTGAGCGTCGGCATGAGCGCCTGGTCCACCTCGCCCGTCTCATCGAGAACGCCCAGGCGCCTGACTTCAAAAGTAGCGAGTAATTCTTCTGGCATAGTCAAAGCTCTCTTCTCTAGTATAGTCGGCGGCAATAAGGAGAGAGTGTAATCGCACCGTTGGACGATGTCAAAGGAGCAATGGCAAAGACGTCTGCTATAACACGGGAAAAATCGCCTGCTCTGCTTGATTCACGCTTTTTGCTGGCGCTGTTACTACAGAGTTACGGTAAAGGGCTCCTGATACTAAACCCTCGCCCTCCGGGAGAGGGTGCCCGAAGGGCGGGTGAGGGAACTCGCCGCACCTGCTCCGAGCAGTATGACTGCGAACAGCCAGACAGACTACGACGCACTCTTCCCCTTCCTCAGCTTGCCGTAGAGCACCGGCACCAAGGCAAAGAGCCCGAGGAGCGCGAAGGAGCCGAGCACTCTGGGCGAAGCCACGTCCCGAAGCGAGTCGATGCCGGCGAGGCTTGCCCCGGCGTTGACAAAGACGAAGCCACCGGGAATGATGCCGATCATGGTTCCCAGCACGAAGACCCGAAGCGGCAGACGGGTGAGGCCCGCCGCCAGGTTGATCAGGAAAAAAGGGAACAGCGGCACCAGCCTTAAAAAGAGGAGGTAGTTGAAGCCCCGCGCCTCCAGCTCCCGGTTCAGCCCCTCCAGCTTGGCACCGAACCTGTTCAGGATAGTGTCGCGCAGCAGGTAGCGAGTCACCAAAAAGGCCAGGGCCGCTCCGATGGTGGCCGCGCTGACCGCGTAAAGGGTGCCTGGCAACGAGCCGAAGATCGCACCCGCCGCGAGCGAGAGGATAGCTGCGCCGGGGAGCGACAGCGCGGTCTGCAGGATGTAGATAGCCATGAAGCCGGCCACGGTGGTCAAGCGATGCGCCGCATAGTAGTCGGCGAGCGACTGCCGGTTTGCCTTGAGTTCGGCGAGGGTCAGATAACGCCCCAGGTCAAGGTAGAAAAACAGCCCGACAGCAAAGGCAGCGGCAAGGAAGAGAAGGACCTTTTTCAGATTCATTACTAGGGACTCCGATAACAGTGGCGTTTGCATAAATTCGTCTCCCCCACCCCTCCCCTTTCCCGGAGGGCGAGGGGGAGATCGGCGAGTTTATGGAAGCCGGGGGTAGTGGCTCGGCCGGGTGCCTTTGTAGCGGTGCCACCTGAGCCAGCCGGCCAAAAGCCTCCTGACCATGGGAGTCAGGCGGCTGCGGTTGTAAGCGTCGGCGAGCTTCCTGATCGCCTCCGCCTGGGTGGGATAGGGATGAATGGTCCTGCCGATCGCCGAGAGCCCGCATGGTATTACCATAACCGCTTTGAAACAAGAACATTTAATCATGGCGTAAGCTGCCGCTTCGCCACCGATAATAGAGGTGCAGTTTTCGGTCAATTACTTTATCATTTCCCTCAGCGGAGCCTCTAATGAGGTACCATGCCAGGCCGAGTGATACCTGTCGTTGCCACCTCGAAAGTTTGAGGGCATAATGAGAAATGAGACCAGTCCAGGCCAATTTGGAGAGCAGTTGGACGGTTCAAATCCTGGCCTTGGGGCAGTTGAATACACGGAGGAGCGGATGAGCAGTGCAATTGCAGGGTCAAACAGCCCCGGTAAAAAGCCTTCCGAAGACCGTCGCGCGCCGCAGGGTTTGCGCCCCTCGGCGAAGTCCAAATCACATGCCGACCTGGCAGCTGAACTACAAACCCTTCAGGTTTCCGAGGCGCGATACCGTCGTCTCTTTGAAACGGCCAAAGACGGCATAATGATCGTCGACGCGGGAACAGGCGAGATATCCGAGGCCAACCCGTTCATGATGGAGATGCTCGGCTACGGGCGGGAAGAGTTTTTCGGGATGAAACTGTGGGAGCTGCAGGCTTTCGCCGAGATCGCCGCAAACAGGGACGAGTTCGAGGCGCTGCAGCGCAGGGAATACTTCCACAGTGAGGACCTCCTGCTCACCACCAAGGACGGCCGGCAGCTTCCGGTTGAGGTGTTAAGCAACTGTTATCAGGTCGACGAGACCGAGGTGATACAGTACAACATCCGCGACATAACGGTCAGAAAGCACGCGGAGGAATCGCTTGTCAAAAGCGAAGAGCAGTGCCGCACCATAGTAAGCAATATAAACGAATACGTGTACAGTGTGCGCTTCGAGAACGGCGACATCAAATCCATCTACCATAGCCCGAAATGCAAGGACATCACCGGCTACAGCCCGGAAGAATACTATCACGACCCGCTTTTGTGGTTCACCATGATCCACGAAGAAGACCGGGATCTGGTAATCGGGTTCTTGAACAGCATCTTCCGCGGCGAGGACCACGAGCCGATACGCCACCGCATCATCCACAAAGACGGCTCGGTGCGCTGGATCCTGAACAACTGTGCCGTTTCCCGCATCAAAAATGGCGCCCGGGTCGCGATATCAAGGCTGGACGGTTTCATCCTCGACATCACCGACATCAAGCAGGCAGAAGAAAACATCTTCTTTCTCGCCCACCACGATCCCCTCACCAGGCTCCCAAACCGCAGCACCCTTTACGCCAGAATCGAGCAGGTCCTCTCGGTGGCCCAGAAAGCGAGAAGGAACGTCGCCTTGCTCTTTCTCGACATAGACGGATTCAAGCAGATCAACGACTCGCAGGGGCACGACGTAGGCGACCGGCTGCTGCAGTCGGTGGCGAAACGGCTTAACGACTGCACGCGCTCCTGTGATGTAGTGTCGCGGCTTGGGGGGGATGAGTTCGTGGTGGTACTTTGGGATTGCGGCGTTGCCGAGACCACCATCGTTGCCGAAAAGGTCATCTACTCCGGCTTCCCGGTACAAGGCACCAATGTCACCGTCAGCCCAAGCATCGGCATAAGCCTCTACCCCGAGGACGGCAAGGACTACCTGACGCTGCTGAAAAACGCCGACATCGCCATGTACCACGCCAAGAAATCAGGGGGGAACAACTTCCAGTTCTTCACCCACAAACTGAACGAAATGGCACACGAGCGTTTTGCCATCGAGACGGAGCTGCGGCGGGCCCTTGAGCAGAACGAGTTCGTTTTGTACTACCAGCCCAAGGTCGACCTGGTTACCGGAAGATTCAGCGGCATGGAAGCCCTGATCCGGTGGCAGCACCCTTCCAGGGGGCTGATACTGCCGGAGAGTTTCATCAACATCGCCGAGGAATGCGGCCTGCTGACGCAGATAAGCAAATGGATCATCCCGACCGTTTGCCGGCAGATACAGCAGTGGCAGCAGCAGGGGATAAGATCTGTATCAGCGGCAGTAAACCTGTCGGCCAGCTTTTTCCAGCATCGGGACTTCGAGCAGACCATCGAGGCGTCGCTGCAGGAGACCGGCATCGCCCCCGAATGTCTCGAGCTGGAACTGACCGAGGCGACGATCATGAGCGACCCGCAGAAGGTGCTGGGGAGCATGGCGTCGATGAAGGCCTTGGGGTTGCAGCTCTCCATCGACGACTTCGGTACCGGCTACTCCAGCCTGAGCTATCTCAAAAAGCTCCCCGTCGACAAGCTGAAGATCGACCAGTCCTTCATACGCAACATCGCCCGCGACCCGGACAACGCCGCCGTCGTGCGGGCCGTCATCAGCATAGGGCGCAGCATGCAGCTGAAAGTGATCGCCGAGGGGGTGGAAAACGTCTCGCAACTCGCCTGGCTGCAGGCCGAAGGGAGCGAGGAAGCGCAGGGCTACTATTTCAGCCGGCCGCTCCCGGTGCAGGGGATGACGGCACTGCTGAAGCAAAGGGCGAATTTCCTCAACAACCCTCGCGGCAAGCTGCAGGCAAAGCAGCTTTAGTCCGCAGCCGGGCGGCAACACCAGAAAAAAAGCAGGCTGGCAGTCCGGTGCAAAAATCGCCGGCCAACCAGCCTGTTTTGTTAGTTGCACTGCAGCTACCGGACCCAACGCTCTCCTTGCCGCTTTGGGGCCGGGTGCCAGCGGCTACATCGGCTTTCGCCCCTGTATGAGATTGATGATGACGACGATCACCGCGACCACCAGCAGTAGATGGATGAAACCTCCCAGCGTGTAACTGCTCACGAGCCCGAGCAGCCAGAGAACCAGCAAAATCACCACGATCGTCCAGAGCATGTTGTCCTCCTTGGGGAGCTTTGGGACCGGCTTTTATGAACGGCTCGGACCGCTCCCGTTCGTTGGGTCCGGGCCGCTAGCGAACCGAGAACCGGTTCACTTTCCCACCCGAAGTTTCGAGAGATTGTCCAGAAGACCAAAGACGTTCAAAAGCCACAAAACCACCACGATGACGACAACGGCATTCAGGATGGACTTGATGGAACCCGCCATCGGAATGTAGGTGTTGACGAGCCACAGCAAGACCCCGACGACGATGAGAACCAGTAAAACCTGTATCAAGGGCATGACAGAATGCACCTCCCTTTTTGTTGGCCAATGCTACGGCCGTTGTCCCCACCCGATCTGTTGCCAATTGCACCCGCTTGTTGCTCCTCATCCCTGCGAGCGAGACTCGATTACCAGCAGAGCGACCGCAGCCACCACCGGCGCCATTGGAGACAGCTTGCGTCATGCCACGGAGTCTTCCGGCGTCGGTTTCCCCCCCGATGGCAGGCCACGTGGGGCGCCTACTTCTCCAGATCCTTCTCGACCTTGCCGACGTTCTTCTGGACCTTGCCGGCTATTTTTTCCGCCCTGCCCTGATTCTCCATTGAGGTACTATGGCTGCCTTTACCAATGGTTTCCTTAACCTTTCCCTTCACCTCATGCATCTTGCCTTTAGCCTGGTCTTTGGTGCTCTGTTTCATGGCGATACCTCCTGACGACTGCGTTTGTGCCGGATGCCTGCAGTTTGCATGGTGACTGCGGTCGCTCTGCTGATGATCGACGCGGCAGCAGGTTAAAAAATGCCAATTTTTCAACTTAGCTAGTTTATAGTGCGCTGGTTTGGTGTCAAGGAGGGCAGGCCGCATGCATTTCACGGCAGTTGGCTTCCCAACCACCGGGGTCGATGATAGACTCGCAAGACGGTTCACTCTAATGACATTACCTTCATCAACACACCAGATTAATGGCCAGGTCCGACCATGCTAGACAAAAACATAGCCTATATCAGAACGGAGCCGATCACCCCTTCCATCCCCTGCAGGTACGTGAAAGGGCCCAAATACAGGTGCACCATTGAGTTGATAGACGGCTCTACCATCATGAGGTGCGGGGTCACGGCGCAGCATGCTCTAGCCAATGCCATAGCCTGCTACAAGACCACCCCCCGGCCCAAAAACACCCGGGTTTAAGGGGCAGTCGGGGATTGACATCACAAAAGGGATCTGCCGTATCGGCTGATCCCTTTTTACGTGCCTTGCCAGGGACAAACTCCCCGCCTGGAGCCGGACAAATCAGGCAAGAGCTGTTGAAGTAGATCCCCCTTCAACGCATGGCGGAAAAGCGTGCAGTGAGCCTGGAGCAGGATGAGGTAAGGGAACTCCGGACGGAGTTTCCGTGTCGGGCAGGGCAAGGGGTGTTCAACGGTGGGGTCTGATCAGTCCTCGTCGCTTCGGTCTTTTGAGGCGGTAACGGCAAAGCTGGCGTGCTGCGGGTGACGGCAAAGATACTGATGGCCAAACGACAGGGCATACGAGCAGACTCGATTGTCGTTCAGACATATCGAGAACGCCGGGACCAACGGGCTGGTCCTGCAAGGTTCTGCGGCGGAATCAGATTCTAAATCGGGCGGGCCGGCAGGCATCTGTGGGTGCTGCGGTTTTAAATCCTGATGCATGTATCTGATCTCCGGCAAACAAGTCTTCAGAACGGCAAAGCCGACAGTCGCTAGTATGGATGTAACTGCGCGGGGAAATATATAGGGAAATCAGCAGGCGAGGCTGCTAAAAGTTACAACCGCCGCCCCCCCTTTCTTTCCGTCATTTAAGCGACGTCAGCCCCTGCCGCACGGCATACTTGGTCAACTCGGCGATGCTGAAGAGATCGAGCTTTTTCATGATGCTGTGGCGCTGGTTCTCGACTGTCTTGACGCTGACGCTGAAGGCGAAAGCAATCTCCTTCGCATTGCTTCCGTCCGCGATCAGTTGCAGGATCTCCCTTTCGCGCGGCGAGAGGCTTTCATAGGTCGCCGACACCTCGTCCGGAATGCGTTGCAGGTACTCCTTGATGAGCACGCTGCTTATCCTTGGGGCGAGATAGGTTTCCCCGGCTGCGACGGCGCGGATCGCCGTTGCCAGTTCACTGAAGGCGGAGTCCTTCAGCACGTAGCCGTTGGCACCCGCCTTCAGCACCTCGACGACAAAGCGCCTGTCGGACTCCATGGAAAGGGCCAGCACCCGCACCTGGCTCATCTCCCTGGTGATGCTGCGTGTCGCGTCGATGCCGTTGATGTCGGGCATGGAGATGTCCATGACGACTACGTCGGGACGGCATTCACGGGCGAGGTGGATCGCTTCTGCGCCGGTAGCCGCCTCGGCGGTTACCTCCATATCCTCCTCCTTCTCGATGAGCGCGCTCAGCCCCTGGCGCACCACGGCGTGGTCGTCGGCGATCAATATCTTCATCGTCATGATGCTGCCTCCCTAGCTTAACCTGCCGGTTCCAGCGGAACCTGTATGGTGGCCCTGGTGCCCCCTGCAGCCTTGGCCTCGATGGCAAAAATGCCGCCGACGTACTCGATCTTCTGCTTGACGTTCAAAAGCCCGAACCCGCCGCTTCTGGCGCTCCCCTCATCCGGCGGTCCCGTTTTGAACCCGACGCCGTCGTCATCGACCACGATCACGATGCAGCGGTCGGCCCGGGTGAAGCCGACATGGCACCGCATGGTGCCGGCATGCTTGACGACGTTCAGCATCAACTCGCGGACAGCCTGGAACAGGGTGGAACGGATCTCGTAACGCAGCGGCTTGTCGTTGCCGTCATCGCTGAATTCGACATCGAGCCCGAAGTCCGCGCGCAACTCCTCTCCCAGCCAGCGCAGGGCAGCTTCAAGACCGACGCTGGTCAACAGGGGCGGCCTGATCTGGAAGGTAAGCGACCGGATATCCTGGATGGTCTGGTCGATCAAGGTCTCGATTCCCCCCGCCTCGGTTTCACACTCCCCGGACGGCAGTTTGCTCGCCAGCGAGTCGAGTTTGATCTTGGCCAGGATCAGGCGCTGCCCCACCTGGTCGTGCAGCTCGCCGGCGATCCGGTGGCGCTCCCGCTCCTCGGCCATCGACAGATCGAGTGCCATGTTCTGCAGCTTTTGCTGCTGGTCGAGCAGCTCAACTTCCACCTTTTTGCGTACCTCGATCTCCTGGATCAGCTGTTCGTTGGCCAGGGAGAACTTGGCGGTTCTATGCAGCACCTCTTGCTCCAACTGCTCCCTGGCGTCGAACAGGATATGCTCCACCTGCTTGCG
>Ga0209212_1008009_pt1 | contig 11466 bp, 5 predicted proteins | sample RifGroC2_FD_183996 | JGI IMG/M metagenome (GOLD analysis project Ga0209212, IMG submission 183996) | Groundwater microbial communities from Rifle, Colorado, USA - Groundwater C2 (SPAdes) (version 2) | ecosystem: Environmental > Aquatic > Deep subsurface > Groundwater | place: Rifle, Colorado...
CGCCATCCAGGGGCTCGACCTCAGCAGCTGGCGCTTGGCCTTTAATGGCGCCGAACCGGTCAGCCCGGCAACCATGACCGAGTTCGTCCAGCGCTTCGCCGGATACGGCCTGCACCCGGAAGCTATTGCACCGGTGTACGGGCTGGCGGAGTCTTCCGTGGGGCTCGCCTTCCCGCCCCCTGGCCAGGGTCTTCTCGTCGATCGAATCAAACGAGACGAGTTCGCCAGATCCGGCAGCGCGATGCCGGCCGGTGCGGACGATCCGGATCCCCTCTGCGTTGTCGCCTGCGGCCGTCCGCTCTCCGGCCACCAGACACGGGTCGTCGACCAGGCCGGGCACGAGTTGCCGGAGCGGGTCGAGGGACGTCTGGAGTTCAAGGGTCCCTCCGCCAGCAGCGGCTACTACCGCAACCCGGATGAAACCCGCCGCCTGTTCCGCGGTGAATGGCTCGACACGGGGGATCTGGCTTACCTTTCCGAAGGGAACCTTTATATCACCGGCAGGGCCAAAGACATCATCATCCGCGCCGGCCGCAATATTTACCCCTATGAACTGGAAGAAGCGGTCGGCAGCATTCCCCAAATACGCAAGGGGTGTGTCGCCGTGTTCGGCAGCCCTGACCCGGCTTCAGGAACCGAGCGGCTCGTGGTTTTGGCGGAGACGCGAGTAACTGACCCGGGAGAACGGGAAGAACTCTCCCAGCGAATCGGAATGCTCACCTTCGACCTGCTGGGGATCCCGCCTGACGACATAGTACTGGCGTCCCCCCATACGGTGCTCAAGACCTCCAGTGGCAAGATACGGAGGGCGGCTTGCCGGGATTTCTACCAGCAAAGCAAAGGCGGCGGCAAGCCAAGCCCCGTCCTGCTGCAATTTCTCCGATTGGCGGACTCCGGCATGAAGACCCAGATCCGGCGCACCAGAAAATTGGCGGCAGAAACGCTTTACGCGGGATACGTCTGGCTACTCTTTGGAGCAGTCGCACCTTGGGTCTGGCTAGCGATATCCCTGCTGCCATCTGCCGTCTGGAGCTGGCGAGTCAGTCGTTTCGCCGCCCGCCTGTTCCTCCGAATGGCCGGCATCGAGATAACGGTCAGAGGACTGGCAAACCTCCGGGCTGGCACCCCTAGAGTGCTGGTGGCAAATCATTCCAGCTTTCTGGACGGGCTGATCGTCATTGCGGCACTCCCCGGGCCTATCAGCTTCGTAGCGAAGCGGGAGCTGCGAGAAAACCCGATATCGCGGATCTACCTCACTCGTCTGGGCACCGAGTTTGTCGAGAGATTTGATATCCAGCAGGGAGCCGAGGGGACGAAGAAACTGCTCACCGCCCTGCATCACGGTCACTCGCTGTTCGTTTTCCCGGAAGGGACCTTCCGTCGGATGCCGGGGCTCCTGCCGTTTCACATGGGTGCGTTTCTAGTCGCGGCCCAAGCAGAAGCGCAGCTGATTCCGGTCAGCATTTGCGGCACCCGCTCCATTCTCCATCCCGACCACTGGTTCCCCCGCCGGGGGAGGGTTACCCTGACCGTCGGCGCACCTTTGAGGGAGCAGGAAAGCGACTGGAGTGCTGCAATTCGGCTCAGGAATGCTGCGCGGGCAGAGATACTAAGTGGGTCCGGCGAGCCGGACCTGGAAGAGGCTTGATTCGGACGCCGATGGCTGGGGCACCAGGACTTGTTCCTCCTCACCGCTTCATGATAACATCGAGATACATTTACCAATGCAGGGCAAAAAATCCTTGCAAATGAGGAGGAGAGAACACTTTAGTTGCACGACTAGTGGAGAACCTCATGCCCAAACCCAATTTTGAGCAGGAAAAGATAGGCCTGGACAAGAAATCGAGAAGCGATCGGCCGGGGCGCAGAAAGACGGACAACGCCCTGCTTTTCAGCGAGGTGCGCTATCGGGCCTTGTTTCGCGACAATCCGACCATGATCTTTACCATAGATACCAACGAGACGATACTCTCAGCCAATCCATTCGGCGCAAGCCGAATGGGTTACACCGTCGACGAGCTGGAAGGCAGGTCGGTGCTGGAACTGTTCCACGAAGATGATCGCGCCGCAGTGGCCGACCAGTTGCGCAGGTGCCTGAAGAACCCCAGTGAGGTGCATCGCTGGCAGTTCCGCAAGATCCGTAAAGACGGAGGGATCCTTTGGGTGGAGGAAATAGCGCAGGCGGTGTACGACCTGAACGGCGCGCTGAACCTCCTGGTCGTCTGCCAGGATGTCACCGAGCGAAGGCGGGTGGAACAGGAACTGAAGGAACAGGAGGCGATGCTGCGTACTGTCCTGGAGACGCTTCCCGTGGGGGTGTGGATCGTTGATGCGAAGGGGACGATCCTCCATGGCAACCAGGCTGGACAAAGGGTCTGGTCCGGTGCACGGTATGTAGGGATTGAACAGTACGGCGAGTACAAGGGATGGTGGGCCGATACCGGCAAGAGCATCGAGCCGCAGGAGTGGGCCGCCGCCCGTGCTGTAACCAGGGGCGAGACATCGCTCGATGAAGAAATCGCCATCGAGAGCTTCGACGGTACGCGCAAGACGATTCTCCATGCCGCCGTTCCGCTCCGGGACACCAATCAGCAAATTACCGGCGCGGTCATCATCAATCAGGACATCTCCGCCCGCAAGGAGGCCGAACATGCGCTGCGGCGCAGAGAGGCCGATTTGAGGAAGGCGCAGGAGATCGCAAGACTTGGCAGTTGGACCTATGACCTGTCGGGCCGGATCTCTTGGTCAGATGAGATGTACCGCATTTACGGGGTCTCGCCGGAAACCTTCACCCCGGATGTCGAGTCCTTCCTCAACCTGATCCATCCTGACGACCGACCGGCGATGCAGGCATGGATCGATGCCTGCTCAGCCGGCGAAAAACCCGGCGCACTGGAATTTCGCACCATTCGGCCCGACGGCACGGTCCGTTTTATCAGCGGCCGCGGCGAGCTGGTCTCTGACTTCAAGGATAAGCAAACCCACCTGGCCGGGACTGCGCAGGACATCACAGAATGGAAGCAGGCGGAAGAAGCGCTCGCCAGGAGTGAGAGCGCCTTTCGCGCCACATTTGAGCAGGCCGCTGTCGGCATGGCCCGGGTTGCAACCGACGGCCGCTGGTTGCAGGTGAACCAGCGGCTCTGTGACGTTGTCGGCTACACGCGGGACGAACTTCTCGCCCTGACCTTCCAGGACATAACGCACCCCCACGATCTTGACGGTTTAGGTCAGGTGCGGCGAGTGCTGGCCGGCGACATGGATACCTACGCCAAGGAGATGCGCTTGATCCGCAAGGATGGGAGCATCGTCTGGATCAATTTCACGGTCGGTCTGGTACGGGATTCTGCCGGGGCGCCTGCCTATTGCATCTCCGTCGTGGAAGAAATCACCAAGCGCAAGCGGGCCGAGGAGGCGCTGGCTGAAAAGCAACTCCTGCTTGAGGAAGTCAACCTGTATCTGGAACAACGCGTTGCAGATATAGTGCTGGAATCACGCAAAAAAGACGAGATTTTGATACAGCAGGGGCGTCAGGCAGCCATGGGAGAAATGATCGGCAACATCGCCCATCAGTGGCGTCAGCCGCTCAATACGCTCGGGCTGATCGTACAGGAATTGCAGATGACCTATGGTCGTGACGAGTCTTATAAGGAAAGTCTTGAGGCCAATGTCAAGAAAGCCCTGGGACTGATATCGCATATGTCTAAAACCATCGAAGATTTCCGTAACTACTTCAAACCGGAAAAGGAGAGGATGCCGTTCAATATCAACGAAGCCGTTGCCGGTACTTTATCACTTGTCGAGCCGAGCTTGAAAAATCTGGACATCGATATTGAGATCGTCGAAAAAGACGATACTGACTTCAACGGGTATGCGAACGAATATTCGCAGGTGCTGCTAAACATCCTCCTCAACTGCAAGGATGCGTTTGAAGAATGCAACAGACGCACACAACGGGTCATCCTCATTACTGTTTTCAAAGAAAACGACAGGTCCGTGGTAACCGTTTCCGATAACGCAGGAGGCATTCCGGAGGAAATCATCGACAAGATTTTCGATCCGTATTTCAGCACCAAGGGTCCGGACAAAGGAACCGGGATCGGATTATTCATGGCGAAAACAATCATAGAGAAGAACATGGGGGGTAGGCTTACCGTGCGCAACACCGCGCATGGCGCAGAATTCAGGATTGAGGTCTGACCGTGTATAAATACCTATATTTACGGTTGTCAGCGCTGGCATTTAAGGCGTATATTGGTCCGATTCCGAATGACAGGTCACGCTACGGTTGTTATTCAAACGCCGGGGTTCTGTTGACACGGCGTAAAGAGGTACCGCGCGATGGATCCCAGCGACTATCAGGAAATCCGGCAACTGCTTGACGACTACCTGCGGATGTATGCATCCCGCGACGATCGGCTCACCACGTATTTCAGCGAGGACTTTTCCGGCTTCACCGGAGGCGGGGATTTCCTGATCAAGGACAGGGACGAATGGGCCGCCATCACCCGCCAGGACTTCGCCCAAGTCAAAGACCCGATTCACCTCGAGCTGAAGGACCTGGCCATCCAGTCACTGGCCGATACGATCGCCGTCGCGACCAGCTTCTTCACCATCCACCTCCCCATCGAAGACCACATCCTGTCACGAGAGACCGCCCGCCTAGTACTGATTTTCAACAAGGAGTCCGCAGGCTGGAAAATCTCGCACAGCAGTATTTCCATCCCCTATCACCTGGTTCGGGAAGGTGAAGTCTACCCGCTGAAGGAACTGGTTGACCGCAATAAGTTCCTGGAAGAACTGGTAGCCGAACGGACGACCCAGCTCTCCCGGGCAAACGATGAACTGCAGCAGAAAAACGCAGAACTGGCGCGAGAGATTTCTGAGCACATGCGGGCCGAGGAGGCGCTACGGGAGAGCGAGGCCTACTACCGCCTGCTGACAGAGGGTGCCTCCGATGTGGTCTGGAAGCTGGACCGCGACTATCGATTCACCTACATAAGCCCGGCGGACGAACGGCTGCGCGGCTACCGGGCTGACGAAGTGATCGGCCACCATGTTTTCGAATGGTTCGACGAAGAGGGGATCGCAACAATCAAGAAAATGGCCCTGCAGAGGGAGGAGGCTGAGCGGCGCGGCACGCGCGTCGGCACCCAAACCTTCGAAGCGCGACACCGCTGCAAGGACGGCCGATGGTTATGGGGCGAAATAAACTCGACAGCCGAGCGAGATGCCCACGGCGCGATTACAGGGTTCCACGGCATGACGAGGGAGATAACCGAACGCAAAGAGCGCGAGAAGGAACTGCTGAAAATCGAACAGCTGGAGTCGCTCGGGGCCCTTGCCGGCGGCATAGCTCACGACTTCAACAACATACTGACCGGCATCATGGGGAATATCTCCTTCGCGCAGATGTCCCTCGATGCCACCCACAGGTCGTATAAGCCACTGGCTGAAGCCGAAAAAGCATCGGTACGGGCCGGAGAGCTCGCCCATCAACTCCTGACCTTTGCTCGCGGCGGCGAGCCGGTAAAGAAGCTGCTTTCACTCCTGCACCTTGTCAATGAAGCCGTCTCGCTCGTCCTGAGTGGCTCCAACGTCAAGGGGACCATCGAGATCCCGAACTCTATCCACGCCATCGAAGCGGATGCAAGGCAGATGAACCAGGTATTTCACAACATCATCGTCAATGCCACGCAAGCCATGCCCGAAGGCGGGACGCTGGCCGTATCCGCAGAGAATGTGACGCTGTACGATACGAACGCCATGACCCTTCCGGCCGGCAGTTATGTCAGGTTATCATTCGCCGACCAGGGCTGCGGAATATCCGATGCTGCCCTGAAAAGGATCTTTGCCCCTTATTTCACGACCAGTTCGACCGGAAAAGGGCTCGGTCTCGCTTCGGCCCACTCGATAGTGAAAAAACATGGCGGACATATCGGCGTCAGTTCGGTAATGGACAAAGGTACGACCTTCACAATCCTCCTGCCATCGATCGGCGAGGCATATCCACCGGACCAGGCCGACCCGGGCGCGCAGGCTACCGGTTCTCATATGGGGGGAGCCATTCTTGTCATGGATGACGAGGAGGTTATCCGGGATCTGACGATGAACTTGCTGGAATGTTTGGGGTATCAGGCGACATCATGTGAGAACGGCACAGAGGCGATAGCGCAGTTTGAAGCTGCCAGGGGATCCGGGATCCCCTTCTCCGCAGTTATCATGGATCTGACAATACCCGGAGGCATGGGAGGGCGGGAAGCAGCACAGCGGATTCTTGCCATTGATCCGAAGGCTTGCCTTATTGTGTCGAGCGGCTATTCGGATGATCCGGTCATGTCCGACTACAGAGCCTATGGTTTCAGCGGTGCGATAGCGAAGCCTTACAAAATGACCGAATTCGGACAACTGCTGCGCTCGATATTGTCCGCACAATAGACAACTCTGCAAAGAAGCGTTTGCGTTCCCCCTCCCTGTAGCGTACCTGCCGCTTACTCAATCGACCCGCTGGCGGTGAGCATTCAAGAACCTTGCGTCTTCAGCGTAGGTAACGGGATAGATAAACGGCACCGGTTTGGGTTCCATGTCGTTACCGACATTGCTGAAGGTAAAGAGACAGGAATTGGAAAGCGCCTTATCGCCGTCATTACGACTGAACCGCTCTATGTCCGACTGCACGGTAATAGTCGTTTTGCCCGTGTAGACCACCCTTGCAGTGAATTTCAACTGATCACCCAATAGCACCGGCTCGTTGAAGTTGATGCGGTTTACTTCGCACGGCACAACCCGATCCGGAGCAACCATCTCGGCAGCAATCGCTGCCAGCTCGTAAGCCTTTCTTATCAGGTACCCTCCGAAGACCGTCTTCGGCACATTTTCTTGTTCAGGATAGGCCCTGATGGTTGATTCGAGCACGAGCTCAGAGGCACGTATCCCGGCAAATTCCGGCGATTCCTGCTCCTTGTGCAATTTCTTGAGGAACAGGTACTCGTCAAGCGACGGCATCTGCTCGGCCTTTGCCAAACCGTCGCGGTATGCCTGGCGACGCTGTTCGGCCTTGTCGTGCCGTTTCGCCTCAATTTCCTGTTTATAGTGCAGTGGAGGCAATGTGAGACTCTTGGCCTCACCGCTATCTGTCGAACGCGCCACCATGGTGAAATAGCAACTTGCCAGATGACTGGAACAGGCACCGAGGCATTCAATCCTGATGCCGACCTCCATCGACGATTTGCCCACATGGTTGATCTGCGCCGAAAAAACCAGGTCATGCGCTGTGTCGGCCGGGTTTCTCACGACAACACTGTCTATGGCAGCGGTGACAACCCTGGCGTCGGGATAGAACCTGTTCACGTATGCCAGTGCGGTGTTCTCCGCCACTTTGTCCAGTGTCTCAAGGAGCTTGCCAAAGCGTATGTTTCCTACCATTTGGCCGTCTCTGGCGAGGAACCTTCTTGCCAGTGCGTGGTCCGTTGAGAACGGCAGAACAAACAGATACCTGGTGTCATGAGGCGTCAGTTGCACGACATCTTTTTGCGTCGCAATTTGAGTCACAATTATTCCCCTTTCGCTATCTCGGTAGGGCACGGCTGAGTCTGTAATAACACTAGTTGCCAATTTAGGCTAGCCCTGATCGGGGTTCAGGTGGCAAAGACCAAGCCGCTCATCTCGCTGTCCCCCGACCTGAAGAACCGGCCGTAGTCGGCCTCTTCAAGGGAGGCCATCTCCCCGAGCGTAACGGTTTTCAAGGTGTCTATCTCCGTTTCACAGGTATTGTAGGTGGTGTTGTAGAAGGCGATCCGCTTCTCTTTTTCAAGCCCCATCTGCAATAACTGTTGAGCACCTCTCTGGATCAGCTTGAATTTGCGGTGCAGCTCGTCAAGGTCCTTTATCGACCAGACGCCGAGGTAGATGGGGCTGCTGACGTTTCTGACATCCCCGATCAGTTCACCCCGCAGTAGTTCATCCTTGCTGCGCGAGAGGTATGGCACAAAGTCCAGGTGCTCGGCAAGCTTCCGATCGGTGCAATAAAATTCGCCACTGAAGGGATCAAGGGTAAAAATCATGGTGCGGTCGCGGGCCTGGCCGTAACTCTGGAAAAGGATCTCCTTGTACTCATCAAACGGCACGTTCTGTCTGACGTAGCTCTCATTCCTGCTGATACGCTTTGTCATCCCCAAAAGCCACGCCCTGATCGAGCTATTGTCGATGCGGCACTTCCCGAGTTCGGTCTTCAGGAACTCGAACGATTTGGCACCGGAGCGGTACAGAAGCACGCTCTGGAAGATGTCGCGAACGTTGTTGTACCTGCTGAATTGGTAAATGAGATCATAGCTGAACAGCTCCATCTGCCTGAGTTGCCAGATGAAGCTGGAAATCTCCATCCTGCTGCTCTCTTTGGCGAGTCCGATCTTTTGCGTGGACTTCATGAACCTGGCGTATTTGGTGTACAGATCCGCCAGCAGCGCCGTTTCCCTGGTTGAGCTTTTCTTCAGGGCGATGGTCCACCTGGTGAATTCCCCCGCCTTGCTGGCCACGCTGATGCTGTCGGCACCGAAGGTGGAGTAGATCTGTTTCGTACCTATCCCCTCACCGGCCATCTTCCCCTTGGTTGACTTGCCGACGAAGAGCGGCACCTGATCCTGCCCTGTTTCCAGCAGATCCTCGGCAATGCCGATACCGTTGTCTGTTATGGCCAGAGTCACCTCATCTTCTTGCTGCTCCAGAACGAATTCCACCCGCCCGCGTCTCTCCGCCGACCTGATGGCGTCCAGTGCGTTGGAGACGATATTTATCAGCGCCCGGCTGTAGCTTAGATAACTGCCGCTTACCGGCTCGATCTTGGATCTGAGGACAAGTCTTACCTCGCAGGAACTGTCCACCGCCTCTATGAAAGGAATCAGCCGCTCCGTTATCAGGTCCTTCAGCGACACCTTGTGGGAAAGGTGGATCTTGTCCTCGTACATGTTCAGGATGTTGAGCAGAGTTGCCGTTTCCCTGTTGATGTTCTCGGCCACGTTGTTGAAATTGTCCACCGACAGCATCGCTGTCATGTCGAAGAGGACCTTCAGGGACTTTTTCACGTCGTGGCGTACCCTGCTCAGCTCTTCGACAATGGAAACATCCTCGCGCTTTGTTGAAGCCCCCCTTTCCCTGAGCGTCTGAGCGGTTACCGACATCAGGAGAAACTTCATCCTCCGGTGGACGATGACATCCTCGACCCGGAATCCCTTGGTCTTGAAGAAATCAATGGAGCTGATCAGTTTGTCCCAGACGTAGAGGTAGATGTGGGAGTCGGGGTCCACCGTGTGAGCGAGATAGCGCGCGAGGGCCGTGCCGATCCCTTTCCCCCTGCCGAATGGGCTGGTCACCTGCCGGTAAATATTGAATGTTTTCCGGTCGGGCGTTGCGTAGACCAGGAGATAGCCGAGCAGTTCGCCCTTTTCTTCCCAGACGAAGCTGTGTTCGTAATCGATGTCGAGGGTTTTATCAAGGATGTAGGGAGATGGGATCAGCAGAGAGTCTATGTTGAGGAGGGGGAGTTGACTGATCGTCTTTTCGTAGTCGGAGGTCAACCTTTGTATGTACTGAAACTGGCTCGGTTGCCATTCCGTGGCACGGGCATCTTTTTCTTCGTGAATTAACAGATCATTATTTTTGTCCAAAACGTCCCCCGGAGCGGTGCTGTCACCAGCTTGCCCCACTATCGGTACTTCGGGGACATCATGGCCAGGCGGAAAGGATCCTGTAGAAGTTGTTTGTGCCATAATCACGCTGCATGCTGCAGGAGAAGGGTCTCCCAACCGATGCAGGCTAGTTTGATATAGACAGGAATCGGCTTGTGACCGCCGTGATAGTACACGATTGTTCGGCGTGTGATTCCCAGCGCTTTGGCTGCAGCGCTCAGAGAAAGACCGTTACGCTCCATCCACTCGTTGAACTCCGCAACAGGGAAGGCCAATCCTGCCTGTTCTTTGCCCAATCGGTAGAGCGAATCTGCGTCAATTCCGACTTCACCATCTGCCCACTCAACCCCATGTCCCCATTCTTCTACTCCAGCTGTTTCAAAAAAGGCCGGGTCTTTCAATTTTTCATATCCAGGCGAATCAACATACTCGGAGATATTCACTTTGGTTTGTTTGCCGGAGAGCCATGAAATCTTTAAATATGATGGTAATTCAACTGAAACCGCTTTGATTGTCTGCTGATTCATAACTATCTCCACCGCAGATGGAAATGAGGAGCGCCGTGCTCTCTGCCGAAAACTTCAATTTTCCAATTTCGGTTGTGATGAAGACGGGTCACAGGGCACCATTTTAGAGAACAATATTCTCTATGTCAATTGTGGATAAGTAACCGGTTCTTTCTGCCGAATCCCTACAGGTGACGCGTGGGTAGCCGGAGGATGAGGGAACGGAGGAGAGGGCAAAACTTCCCAGCGCAAAGTGTCGGCGGGAACTCATTTCGTTCCGCACACCTCCTCGACAAGCGTCCGGTCAATCTCGATCTGTCGGGGAGTCCAGCCGCGGTCTAGCCCCTGCATCCCCTCTACGAATGCTCCGGAGTGCATGAGTAGATACCTGGCGCTCACCCGCAACAGGTCGACCGTCCGCGGCGGCAGTGAAAAGGAGGTGGGGAGTTCCTGCAGACACCGGCGCAGGTGAGGGTCCGGGATGTCATCGAAGGTGAGTTCGGCAAAGGTGTAAGCGGCGCGGGATGTACCGCTATCAAAGGGGTTGTCGATCTGTGGTACCCGGGGGCAGTTCTCCAGCTTCCTATTGCAGGAATCGACGGTTCGCGAGAGCTGTTTCAGCTGTTTGAAGTGATCATCGGTCATCTCTATGCTGTCGAAAGAAACATCATCCATAGGCCCGTTCATGACCACGTCAAGGACAGATCTGATTTTCGGTGGCTGGCTCTTGGCATCCCAGCTCCGCTTCTTCGTCGTTTTTGCGTTTGCCGAGAGTACCATCAGCCGTCCCAGCTTCTTCTGGTTCATCAGTTCCACGAGACTCCAGGCGCTGTCAGTAGTGGTCACAGCCTGGAACGGTCCTCTGAGGCCCAGGTTATCGGAAAGGCCGCCGTCCAGCAGGTGGGCATATTTCCTGTCCGGTTCGCGGTAGGAATGTGCCGCTAGCGCGTCGGCAACGCGCCGTTTGCTCGGGTTTTTCTGCCTGTCCAAGCCGTTCAAAACCCACTCCGGCAGTGCTCCGCAGTTACCTTTGTAGATATTCAGGGTAAGCGGGGCAAAAGCCACGGGGAAATTGGAAGACGCCGCCACGGCACGGGAAATATCAACACCGGATAGATCTGAACAGAGAAGGTCAAACTGGTCCTGGGTGAATTCAAAACGGTGCGCAATGCCGATATCGGTAGCGTTCAAAACTAAGAAGGGTGCCGTCCCCTTAGGTTGCGCCAGCAGGTCCGCGAAGGTTTTGCCGTCGAAAATCGCGTAGTTATAGTACTCATCCG
>Ga0209212_1008012_pt1 | contig 11461 bp, 12 predicted proteins | sample RifGroC2_FD_183996 | JGI IMG/M metagenome (GOLD analysis project Ga0209212, IMG submission 183996) | Groundwater microbial communities from Rifle, Colorado, USA - Groundwater C2 (SPAdes) (version 2) | ecosystem: Environmental > Aquatic > Deep subsurface > Groundwater | place: Rifle, Colorado...
TCAAAATTAACGCTTATCTAGATATGGCAAAAAACATTTCTTAAATTAGGCAATTTTGGTGTCCCCAGAAGGATTCGGCCACAAGTTCGCCTACGGCGACTCGCGGCCCCGCCTCTCCCGCTAAAAGCGGGGTCCGGCCTTCGAATCCTTATTCAAAATTAACGCTTATCTAGATATGGCAAAAAACATTTCTTAAATTAGGCAATTTTGGTGTCCCCAGAAGGATTCGAACCTTCATCTCAACCTCCGGAGGGTTGCGCCTTATCCGTTGGGCAATGGGGACTTTTATTTCCTGGCGATCAGATAAATATTAGTTCTCGGATCCTGACCGGCGCGCCAGATTTTTTCAATCTTAAAGCCAGCTTTTTTTATTGTCTTTTTTAATTCTCTTTTCGTAAAGCAATGAAAATACCTTTCTGTCACTGTTTGGCCTGCAGAATTTTTCCAGGGAACGAAAACATCAAAAAGATCTGCCCCTTCTTTACCAAAGATTTTCTTAGCCAAGGCCTGAAAAAATAATCTGGGCATGGCTTTTCTCTTCCAAAAATCCCAAACGCGCAAAATCAGCAGACCGTCCGGTTTTAAAACTCTCTTGATCTCTCTTAGGTATTCTTGCCGGAATTTCTCTGAAGGAATATTATGAATGACTGAAATGCTGTAAACTTTATCAAAATAGTTCTCGGTAAAAGGTAAAAACCGGCTATCGGCCGCCTGGAAACGGCCTGCGGGATGATTAGCTATCGCCCTTTCGATCATTTTTCCCGAAAGGTCTGCCCCGAAGTAATCGACCTTTTTTTGAACAAACGTTTCATAAAGACGACCGCTGGCGCAACCGCTGTCTAGAATCCGGTCGCCAGAAACAGCATAATCGGTCAAACTGATTATGTCCTCTGGAATAAAAGAACGGCTGCGGGTATAATCATTAACAGTTAGATCGTAGTCTTTCTTGGTTTTCTCTAACAATTTACTGGCCAGCTTTTGATCCATAAACTATGAATTATTTAGAAATAATTGTTAAAAAATTAATAAGGGAAAAGTTTAAAAGTCAGGCGAATCTATCTTTGGTTAAACGACAGTTTGCCAAAAAATACAAAATAGCTTGTCCAAAAAACTCGGCCTTGCTTTCAGCGTATCATAAGCTGTTAAAAGAAGGAAAGGTTAAAAAAAATGAATCTTTTGAAAGGTTCTTAAAAACAAAAAATATCAGGTCTTTATCCGGAGTTGTCTCTGTTTCAGTTTTGACCGAACCCGCGCCCTGTCCGGGAAAATGCCTTTATTGTCCCACCCAAGATAACCTTCCTAAGAGTTATCTTGACGGCGAACCAGCCGTCATGAGAGCTTTGGCTAATAATTTTGATCCTTACCTTCAGGTAAAAACAAGATTAAAGACATTAAAAGCTAATGGCCACAATATTTCAAAAATTGAACTAATTATTATTGGCGGCACCTGGTCCAGCTTATCTATTAAATATCAAACTCAATTCATCAAAGAATGTTTCAGGGCCTGTAATGAATATGGCGGGCAAAAAACCAGAAACCAGGGATTATTAGCAGCGCAAAAGACCAATGAAAGGGCGAAACATCGAATTATTGGCATTACCATAGAAACCCGGCCAGATTATATTAATAAAGCTGAAATAAAGAAATTAAGAAATCTTGGCGTCACCAGGATTGAACTGGGAGTGCAAAGCCTTGATAACAATGTCCTTAAAAAGAATCTCCGAGGTCACGGCATTGATAAAACTATTCTAGCTACCAGGCTTTTGAAAAACGCTGGCTTTAAAATTTGTTATCACATGATGCCGAATTTGCCTGGATCTGATCTAAAGAAAGACGAAAGAATGTTCATTGAATTATTCAATAACCCTGACTTTCAACCGGATTTTTTAAAGATTTATCCCTGCGTGGTAGTCAAAGAAGCGCCTCTTTATAAATTCTGGTTAAAAGGCAAATATCGTCCCTATAATGATCGTCAGTTAATTGATCTTTTAGTCAAAGCAAAACAAAAAATACCGATTTGGTGCAGAATTATTAGAATTTACAGAGATATTCCTTCTACAAAAATCGTGGCTGGCAGCAAAATTTCTAATTTGCGCCAGGTCGTTGTCCGGGAGCTGGCAAAACAAGGGAAAAAATGTCTCTGTATAAGATGCCGGGAGGTTAAGGATAAATTCTTACCTAAAGATAAATTAAAGCTATTCCGCCAAGACTATCCAGCATCCGGAAGTAAAGAAATTTTCCTGACCTTTGAAGACAAAACACGCTCTTATCTTTACAGTCTTTTAAGGCTTCGTTTGCCGAATGATAAATTTTCGCCTATTTTTCCTGTTCTAAAAGATGCTGCTCTGATGAGAGAGATTCATACTTATGGCGAAACTATTGGTTTTGATCAAAAAAGAAAGACTTCTCCTCAGCACCGCGGCCTTGGCAGGGAATTAATTAAAGCCTCAGAGAAAATAGCTAGAGAAGAAGGCTTTAAGAAAATGGCGATCATTTCCGGAATTGGCTCTAGAAATTATTATCGCATGCTTGGTTATAAATTAAAAAACACCTATATGGTCAAAAGCTTATAGTTGTTGGTAAGCCATTATTTATCTTTATCTTTTAATTTGTTTTTCCAGAAATCCCTTTTTGAGCCCTGTTAGAAGAATAATTTTTCATTCTCCCTATACTCTTGAGACCCTAATGAATCCAGAGCAGGGAATAATTTCAATCCCTTGTTTTTCTAATCCATCCAAAAATAAATTCATGCCTAAAGAATCTGAAGAAATATGACCGGCAATAACGACATTGAGATGAGCGCTTTCGGCTTCTTTTTTGCCTTCTTCCGAGATGTGCATGCCGACAATCGTGCCGATGCCGGCAATAACCATCTTTTCGTAAAGCTTTGGCGAACCTTCTGTGCCACCGGTGATCTCGGTTAAGGCAATCTTGCCGCAACGATTCTCGGGATTGCCAACAAAGATTTTCGGGCCAGACCCCAACTTTAAAGCTTTTCGGTATTCGGCAATCGTTTTTAAAAATCTTAACAGATTTTCGAGCCTTTCGGGGTTTTCTTTTTCGATTTTTTCCTTCAAAAACTCGGCGGCCAGATTGTCAGCCGGAGTATGAATGCAGATCAGATTAGTTCCCAGGAGTTTGGCGGCATCAACGGTTCTCTGATGATTATGGGCATTGAGCCCTCTGGCCACTTCAGAGATCCTTTCTTCCATCAAGCCCTCTGCGACATTTATGGGCACTCCGTATTGGTTTAAAACATCGCATTGCAACTCCATCACCTCGTAAAAGTTGGCCAGGGCGCTTCCTAATGGATGATGAGAAATAATCAGGTCGATATTCCCCAGTTCTTTGGCTAAAAGGACTTCGGCCGGCTCAATATCAATACCGATCAAGACTCTCTTAATTTCTCTATTATCAGAAACATTTAAAATCCTCGTGTCTGAATAGGGATTAAACAATGCTTCTTCGTCAAACTCGGTTTTCTCTTCTTTAGACAGCTTTTCAAATTTTTCTTTTCTTCTTAAAAGAAGCTTTTCTAATTCCTGAGGAGAACGAAAGTCTGCCTCTTTCCCCATTTCAACTGCTAAATTGTAGATGTCTTTAACCTTCATATCATTTTTTAACAGTCTCTTTATTATCTTTAGCTATAGCGGGTGGGACACCCGATATATCGCTACGCGCTATTAAAAACTTCTGATAAACTTCAGAAATTAACTTTTCCCGTTCTTTCAAATCAAAAACTTGGGAACGAATTCGCGCTTTCTCCCGGCGAATAAACTTTCTGATCGACTTTGATTGTCGTCTTTGCTTTGTTCTCATTTTTAAACAAAAAACTGAATATTACAGGTTTTATTCTCCTTTAATCATTTTCCGAGAAGCCAACTTAATGTTCTCTTATCATAGGCTATCAACGCTTCTTCGGCAATGCCCGGCCAAACTACACTAAAGAACGAGTTTCAACTCTTCTTGAACCGTTGATTTGTCACTCCAGGGAATTCTTTCCCCTTTTGCCAAGCAAATTGAGGATTCGCAACCCTTGCCTGTGATGATGACAATATCGTTCGGCTCAGCCAGTTCCAGGCTTTTTCTGATCGCTATCTTTCTGTCAATAATTTCGTAAAGATTGTTTGTTGAAAAACCTGCTTTTAAAACGCCTGATTTTATCATTGCTAAAATTTCATCGGGATCTTCATCATAGGGATCTTCATTGGTTAAAATAATCTGATTGCAGTATCTTGAAGCAATCTCCCCTAAAACTGGTCTTTTCCATTTGTCGCGGCCACCGCCGCAAGAGCCAAGAACACAAATCAACTGACTATTTTTTGGTTTATTATTTTCAACCAGAGTCTCGTAAACCTTTTCTAAAGCATTGGGAGTAATGGCGTAATCGACAAAAACCTTAAAAGGCGCGGACACAGCTTTTTCCATTCTTCCGGGCATGCCCTTAAAGCTTTCTAAAGACTTTTTGCAAATTTCAAGGCCGATCTCTTGAGACCTGGCAATGCTGATCGCCGTCAAAGCATTATAAACATTAAATTTGCCTAAAATTTGAAGGTCAAATTCTGTCCCTTCTATCACAAACTTAATTCCCCTGTCGTTTGTTTGAATCTCGACTGCTTTAATAAATTTAAAATTATTATTCAAAGGCTCTTTATCAATTCCATATAGATATTTCTCTTCAGCCGGAAGCTCCAAAAAGAATTTTGAATTCTCGTCGTCCAAATTAATAATGTGAATTCTTTTTGTAGCCTTGAAGAGTTTTTGTTTCGCTTGCCTGTATCTTTCAAAACTGCCGTGAGCTTCAATGTGTTCTGGACTTAAATTAGTCAAAGCCGCTACACCAAAATTAATAAAAGAGTGACGGTATTGTTTTATTCCTTCTGAAGTAATTTCTAAAACCGCATATTCGCATCCACAATTTACAGTTTTTCTTAAAAACTTTTGGACAAAGAATCTTCCCGGTAATGTCATTCTAAGGTTATTCGGCTCTTCTTTGCCGGCCAGACGGAATCTGATTGAAGACAATGAAGCTACTTTGTAACCGGCTTCTTCTAAAATATTCGAGGTCATTTCTAAAACCGTAGATTTACCGCTCGTGCCAGTAATGCCAATCACCTTAAGTTTTCTAGAAGGAAAGCCATAGATTAAAGCTGCTAAAAAAGCCAGGCTGAAATGATACCAGTCCAATAAAAAATGAGGAAGAACTCTTTTGATGATGTTTTTAATTTGGTAAAAAAGTTTTTCTATTGTCTTTTTCATATCTCTATATATTTTAACTTAACTACACTAAGTTTACCATGATTAACTATTCGAAAACCTTAGAAAAAATCAGGCGATAGGACCAAAATATTGATCTTTTTTGAGTTCAATGCTATATTAATCTTATAATATTAGAATCATGGCTATTACTAAATCTGCGAAAAAAGCTTTCAGGCAAAGCGAAAGAAGAAGAAAGCATAATGCTTTTAATAAGAGCAAAATCAAAAATCTCGAAAAAAGAATCGAGAAGCTTTTGGCTGAAAAGAAAACCGCTGAAGCAGGAAAACTCTTGCCTGAAATCTATCAGGCCCTGGATAAGGCTGCTAAGAGAAACGTGATTAAGAAAAAGAAGGCTTCGCGAAGGAAATCAAGAATCAGCAAGTCTTTGGGGGCGAAGGCCTAAATTTGAGAAACCAACAATTCCAGACCTTGCCGGGGGGAAACTTTCCCGGTTTTTATTTTTAGATCTGTTTCCAAGATTTTTGAATATATGCCTTTTAATCTTTGGAAGCTAAACCGACCGGCCAGAGAATAACATTTTTTAGCGACAAAACTATTAAGCCTAGATGCTTTTAAAATCATTGGAAAAGATATATTTTGCTGCAACAGACTTTTGACAACTAAAATATTTCTGAACTGATAATTAATCATCGTTAAAAGATAGATCGGAGAATCTCCGTTCTTAAGATGCTGGCTAAGCAGCCTTAGGGCTGCTTCTCTATTTAAAGAAGCAATCGCATCTATAGTTTTGAAAATATTAGTCTCTATTTCAAGCTCTGTTAATAATTCTACATCCTGAATCTCAACCTTTTTGCGATTTTTAAAAACAACTAATTTTTTAATTTCATTTGAAAGCCTCCAAAGATCATTATAACGCATAGCGGTATATCGGGCATCCTGCCCGCTATTAAAGGAGCTGATTAGTCTTTTTAAAGCAACTGGGTCAATCTCCGACTTTAATCTTTTAACCTCTTTTTCTGCCCAGGCGTATAGTAATTTTCCCGCAAGAGGCTTAAACTCTTGAACCTTGGCTGTTTTGTTCAAAAAAGATAATAAAGGGTTATCGATACTAAATTTATCCTTTTCAAAGAAAACAAAAACATCGTCTTTGTGTTTTTGGCCATTTTTCTTAAAGTAATCTAAAACATCCCTGCTTAAATCCTGATTAGTCAATAAGTTTGAGAGGATAATTAATTTCTTTTTGGCAAATATCGAAACGGTTTCTGTTTTTTCTTTAAAATCATTAAACTGATTTTCTTTAAAATCAATGTAAAACAAATTAAGCCCGCTGTGACGGACATTCTGATATTGATCAATAATTTCTTTAAGTTTCAGCCTAGATCGAAAATCGTCTTGGCCATAAAGAAAAATTATCATTTAGTCTCATGTCTAAACTATTTTAGGATTGAGGCAATTTTTTCAGTAATTTCCCCTGGAGAAAAATGGGCTTTAATCAGATAGTCCGTTGCTCCGAGTTTTATGCCTCTTTCAATATCTTCTTTTTGCCCAAGATTTGAAAGAATAATCACGGGAAGATTGGCCGTCTCCTGGTCTTTTCTTATCCTGGCAAGAGCCTCAAAGCCATCAATGCCGGGTAAAATAAGGTCTAATAAAACTAGATCTGGTTTTTCAGACTTCGCTGTTCTAACCCCTTCTTCGCCATTAGTCGCTTCAATAGTCTCATAGCCTTCATTAACCAATTTTCTGGTCATTAATTCTCTCAGAAACTTATCATCTTCTATAATTAAAATTTTCCTTGGCATATTTAATATTTATAGCATTTAATGATATATCGAGCGACCTACCCGCTATAAACAAGTTTGAAAGCTTCGCTTATAAATTATTATTCTCCGAGCTGCTTTTTTATCTTTTCGAGCAGTTCTTGGGGATTAAACTCTGTTTTTACCAGCCAATCTATTGCGCCCAATTCCCTAATCTTATTCAATTCCACTGGTTGCCCGGAATTAGAAATAACGATCAAGGGAATCTTTGCCAGCTCTTCGTCTTTTTGAATTTCTTCCATAACTGAATACCCGTTCATTTTAGGCATAACCAGGTCCATTAAAATTAAATCCGGGCTATCTTGTTCCCTTAATAAGCGTAAACCCGCCTGTCCGTCCCTGGCTGAAGAGACCTCATATCCATGGTCCCTGAATTTCTTCTCAAGAAGATTAATCATAATCTCTTCGTCTTCAACGATTAAGATTTTTTTCATTTTGCAGTTTAAATTGGTTTATTCCCCGACTACTTTAGATTCTAACAGAAAATCAAGTAAGACGAAAGTGATCAAGAAATATTTGTCTCCTCTTTTTTAATGATGAAATAAAAAGTCGTGCCTTTGCCGGGCTGCGACTTAAATCCGATTTTTCCGCCGTGGCTGTCAATTATGTTCTTTGCCATATAGAGGCCGAGTCCGCTACCGACTGGTTCAGATAAAACAGCTTCGCTGGCCCTGAAAAATTTAGAAAAGACTCTTTTTTGTTCATTCTTTACTATGCCAATACCGGTATCTTTGACTTCAACCGTCACGCTTGTTGGGGTTTCTTTTATAGATAAAAATACTTTGCCTGGTTTCGCTGTATATTTTAAAGCGTTGTCAAGTATGTTCTGAAGGACTAGTCCGATTTTCTCTTCATCAACGAAAATCATAATTGGTTTACGGCTCGGTTTGATAAATTTGAATTCAATGCCTTTCTTTTCAAAACCATCTGCAAGAGAATCGATTACTGACTGGCAAATCTTAACCACATCGATAAAAGCCGGATTTATGGCGTATTGCCCTTCTTCGATCCTGGCAACATTTAAAAGATCGTTAACAAGGGTTATCATTCTTTCGTTTGATTGATAGGTCTTTTCCATAATCTCTTTTTGATCCTTATTTATCCTTCCCAAATCTCCGTCTAAAATCATTCTCAAGCTCCACTTAATAGCAGAAAGAGGCGTTCTTAGCTGGTGAGCAGCTAAAGAAACAAATTCTGTTTTTAGTTTTTCAATTATTTTTTCACGGCTAATATCGTGTAAGACTACCAGATTCCCGAGATCGATATTGTCTTTTTCCATTGAGATTGCGGAAACTTCAAGGATAAAATCTTTAGTCATGATAAACTCTTTCCTAAAAATATCTCTTATATCTGATCCTAAAAACTCGGTTAATTTTTTGAAACTAGGGATTTCGGCAATCTCTTTTAACCCCTTAGTATTATCTATCTCAAAGAAATTTTCTGCTTTCGGATTAATCAATGCTAAATTATGATTTTTATCAAAGAACAAAAGCCCGTCTGTAAAATTAGTAATAATTGCCTGGGTTTTGTCCTTTTCCTCTTCAGTCGTCCTTCTGGCCCCTTCGGTATCTTCAAGGATATTCAAAAGGGCAGCCTGAACTCTTTTTAATTCATCTTCTGTCCTTTTAATATCGCTTAAATCAAAAAGGCCTAGAAAATATCCAATGGGTTTTAAATTCTCGTCTGTACGCGTTCTGGTGAAAACCCGAACGATTAAATTATCGCCGTCTTTCCTGAACAAAGATAAATCCTTGCCCGTGATTAAACCCTCCTTTAAAGTTTCTTTCGTAATACTGGAGATTTCTTCTCTATCAAAGATTCTTTTAATTGATTCGCCGATAATCTCTTCGCTAGGGAAACCCGAGGTTTTTTCAAAAGCCGGATTAGCTTCAAGAATTACTCCGAGAGGACTAATAAAACAAATTGGCAACGGGAAAAAATTAAAGAGATCGTTTATGTAATCTTCCAGAGACGTTAAATCCGTCAATAAAAGCGCAATTTTTTTGTCCTTATCTTCAAGTCTATTTGATCTTTTAAATCCAAATATGGACATCTTGTCTTAAATATTTATTTCCATTTTAAAAAATACTCGTGGTAACCGTCTCCGTCAAAAACACATTTTCTTTCCTCGATAGATACTTTTGCATTAACGATCATTTCTAAAATTTTAGAGAAATAACCAAGCAGGTTATAACAATGAATCTTGCTAAGCCTAAAGTTTTCCAGCCGCAAAACGGCATAACCCCTATCTTCGTTAAACTCTGCCACGATTAAATCTCCCACGCTATAATGCCGCCTCCACATCTTTGAAGCCTCATTAATAGCTTGTTTTGGAGAAACAAAGTACTTAAGAAAGACTTTTAAAAAGATGGAGAATTTCAGGGCTGTTTCTCCGATTTCAATAAATTTTTGTTTATCATAATTAAAAACTTCACCAATTACAGTCATTGAAAGAGCGTCTAACCCAATGGGATAAAAATCCATTGTTTTTATCTCTTCAAATTTCAACGGATAACCAAGCTCTGCCATTTTTCTCTCCAGTTTCTCTAGACCCTCTTTGCCTTCTTTTCTTAAAATAAACTCCCAGTCAACCTTCAGGGTAACCCCCCTCGCTTCTCCGGGAATAGCCATAAGTTTTTTGACTGTTTCTCTCGTTATTTTTTCTTCTTCCATAAAATTAAAATTATTTCTTCTCTAACTCCTTTTCTAATTCCTTGATTTCCTCCTTAAGTTTAGCCATTTTTAATTCACGGTCAATAGCCAAATGATTAAACACTTCGAGCTGTTTTATCTTTTCCCGAAGGTCGTTGGTTCTCTCCTTTACCTGACCCTCAAGGCTATTAGCCAAATCCTGAAGTTCTTGAGTTCTGGCCCTAACCCTTATCTCTAAAACATCTTTTGCTTCTTCTAGTTTGCTGCGAGATTCTTTAATATCTTTAATCATTTCGTTAAAAGTTTCTGCCAATTCTCCAATCTCTGTTTTCCAGCCCGTTCCAAGTTCAATATCTAGATTACCCCTTTTTACGTCTTCACAGCTGCGAGTAATTTTCTTAATTGGATCGACAATATTACGTAAAATAATAATCATGGCAAATCCCAAAAGAATAAAAATACTACAGGCAATAAACAGATATCTCAATAAAACCTCTTTCATTAGAATTTGAACGCCTCTTAGAGAAAACCCTATCCAGATAGTCTGATTCTCGTAACCCGGATAAATAAGTACCTTTATGTTTTCATTGTTAAAAACCTGGTCTTTAACCACGGGCATTCCTGATTCAATCGTTCTGGCAATATCCGGGTCGTCTATTATCGTTCCTATTTCTTTTTCAAAAGTACTTTGGTAAATCTCCCGACTTGCCTTAACGATTCTGATAAAATTGATGTCTTCAAATCTGGACAAACCGATAATCAAGCCTTTGTCCAGATCTCCTAAAACGGACATCCTATATAGCCAGGAAGGCGAAGCTATTGTTTCTCTAATTGTTTCGGCCATTTTTATCTTTTCATTAATAGCTGATTGAATAAGATCTTGTTTATGGCTAATAACCAAAAGATTAATTAAAAAACCGATGATTAAAATAGAAACAACAAAAACCCCTAGAACTATGGCGTAGAGAGAATATTTCCTCATATTATGTATAATACCGTCATATAATTAATTTTAAACAATTTTGTTTTCCGGCAATCTTGATGCTAGGCTAAAAAATCCTAATTCTTTAAGAAGCCCCGCGACTTTTTCGTAATCATAGCTTCTCCAGAGACAAAAATTTGAATCAAAATCTATCTTTACGTCTGTACGGATTTCTGCCAAATTTTTGCTCATGAACGCCTGGTCTTTCTGTTTGATGAGCTTGTCTAGAATAGATTTTTTTATTAATCCTTTCGTTTCTTCTCTATCTAATACAGAATAAAGGTTTTCCAGACTATCAAATCTGCCGACTAAATCAATTGCGGTTTTTTCGCCAATTCCGAAGACTCCGGGGATATTATCTGAGGGGTCCCCCCTTAAAGCTTTGAAATCAATCAGCTGTTTTGGAGAAAGACCTTGGTATTTTTCCCGGACATCTTTCTCTTCGTAAATGACTGCTTGGCTTATACCCCGCTGTAAAATCATTGCCTTGGTATCTTTATCTACTAATTGCAAAACATCCGTATCGCTGCTTATAATAACAACTTCGAAGTTTGGACTGCTTTTAGCGAGATTGGCAATCGTACCGATAAGGTCATCTGCTTCGAATCCTTCCTTGGTGAAAAATCTTATATTAAAGGCTTCAAGAATTTCTTTTATCTTGGGGATCTGATGATAAAGATTGTCCGGAGCCTTTTTTCTTTTCGCCTTATATCCATCGAATTCATGATGACGGAAAGTAGGAACAGCCAGGTCAAAAGCAACAACAACAGCTTCTGGATTTAATTCT
>Ga0209212_1008014_pt1 | contig 11459 bp, 12 predicted proteins | sample RifGroC2_FD_183996 | JGI IMG/M metagenome (GOLD analysis project Ga0209212, IMG submission 183996) | Groundwater microbial communities from Rifle, Colorado, USA - Groundwater C2 (SPAdes) (version 2) | ecosystem: Environmental > Aquatic > Deep subsurface > Groundwater | place: Rifle, Colorado...
GTCCAGCCGCCGGTTTATTTCCCGTTCTTTTCGGCGGTGACGGCCAACCGGCGTCGCTTGATCCAGAATCCGTTACGTCTGGAGCATGGCCGCTACAGCATCGACTTCGAGGACCTCGAGCGATGCGCTGCGGAGGGCGCGCGTCTGCTGTTGCTGTGCTCGCCGCACAACCCGGTCGGGCGCGTGTGGAGCAGGGCGGAGCTGGAAGATATCCTGCGCATCGCGCGCCGTTACGATCTGGTGATATTGTCGGATGAGATCCACGCCGACCTGGTTTATCCCGGGTCACAACACACCGCCCTGGCGACGCTGGCAAGTGATACGGACAAACTCATCACCGCCGTGGCGCCAAGCAAGACCTTCAACATCCCCGGCCTCGGCCTGTCCAGCCTGATCGTGCCCGACCCCGCACATCGCGATGCGCTCAAGCAGGCCTTCGAGACATTGCATGCGGGCAACACCAATCCGTTCAGCATCACCGCGTTCGAAGCCGCCTATCGCGGCGGCGAGGCGTGGCTGGGCAGCCTGCTGGCCTATCTGCGCGATACCCGCGATTTCGTCAGCGCTTATCTGGCCGCGCATCTGCCCGTCATCCACGTCATCCAGCCGGAAGGCACGTATCTGCTCTGGCTGGATTGCCGTGAGCTGGGGATGAGCGACGCGCAGTTGCGCGAGTTCTTCGTGCGGCAAGCCAGGGTGGGGATGAACCCCGGCACCGTGTTCGGCCAAGGCGGCAGCGGCTTCATGCGCCTGAATATCGCCGCGCCGCGCCATGTCATTGCCGATGCGCTGGGGCGCATCGCGAATGCGCTCAAGACACGCTGAAGAGTGATGCGAGCCGGGCCCCCTTTAACTCCCTTTAACTCCGGTCATTGCAAGCACGCCCCCTTTGATCTAACGCGGACGACACCCTGATAATAGCGAAGCCCGCAGATGCGGGCTTCGATTGATGCTCAACAATAATTTGAGCGTAAGTGAGACCGTAGTCTCGTTCGGTTCTCGGTCTGGCCGAAATTACAACCCCACCATCGTTGCAGCCGGATCGAGTTTACGCACCATCTGCAGTAACTCCATCCCCTCAACTGCATCCGGATCGTATTTCACCACCAGCGAATGGGGGTGTGGATGATGGTCGAATTCCGCACAATCAACACCAATATGCCCCATCAATTTTTTCTCCAGGTCCGTTCTTGCCTGTGCATCCAACTCCGGGTGCACATGAATTACCATATCCGCAGTGTTCATGATCGTCTCCTTCATTCAGTGAAAGAAGAGGATGGGCATGCCATCGCCGCATCCAGACGGTTCATTGTAGGCTTCTGAATCAGGAATTCAAGCAGGCGGAATGAAAGCGGATCGGGTGGGCCGCTGGAACGCGTTTGGACCCGGATGCTCAGTACGTGAAGACAGTAGCCGCTCTGTACTGTCTATGAAAAGAAATGCGAATCTGACCATTTTAGCCTTTTAGCCAGACCCTTTTAGCTCATGAGTCCATTGCGAATTTACTGCTTCACAAAGACGCGCAATGCGCATACCATGCGCACATGGAGGTTCCCCATGAAATCAAGGCAAAGCAATCAAGCACGTAAGCGCCCGGTCAACCTGACGCTCAGCGAAGAACTGGTCACTCAGGCCAAAGGAATGACCAACAATCTTTCCGGCGTGGTCGAGCAGCTACTGGCCGATTACGTGATGAAGCAGAACAACGCACGGCAAGAAAAAGCGCATCACGCCGACGTCGCGGCAAAAGCGTGGAATACCTTCAACGATCGCTCCGGTTCATTTGCCGACGAACACTCCACACTGTAATGGCGCAGTTCGACGTTCACCGGAATATCGGCAAACAGCGGGAAGCCATTCCCTATGTCGTCATCGTTCAATCATCCCTGTTCGACAGCTACCGACGCCGAGTCGTGATTCCTTTGGTACGGCGCAGCAATCTGGATAACGCCGCAGCACTGATTGGATCGCCGCTCAACCCGGCTTTCATGATCGAAGGCATCGAAGTGGTGCTGCATCCGCTGGAGATCGTGTCCGTCGCCAGCGATCAGCTAGGCGAAAAAATCGCCACACTTGCGCAAGATGGCGACCGTATCACTGGCGCGATGGATGAGTTGTTGACGCGGGCTTGGGCGTAGCCGCTACTGAACTGGTTCAAACAAATGCGAACCCGACCCCTTTGACCCCTGTTCATCGCCTAATAATTTCATATCTACCGCCCACACTCCGCAAATATCCTCGTTTTTCCAGTTCGCGCAAATAGGCTGACATCGCCTTCGCTGCCCAAGGCAATACAGCCATTTGTTCAGCAGTCAGCAGGTGTTGGTGTTGTTGCAGGATGGAAAACTCAGTTCTTCTTGGAAAATACTTCAGACACCATTGAACTGCTGTCTTGCTTGCGAAGGTCTTGTTCCTGTTTCCCTTCACGAATAGGGTGAATACTGCGGCCTGCCAAACGCGGCGATCAACGAGGAAGCCAGATTCGTTTGGAACCTTGATATTGATGAAGTCGGGAGCAGATTCCCATTGGACACCGAGCATCCGTGAAGCGGTTTTCCATGCTCCGATGCTCGGCCCCTCGCTATCCAGTCTGGCTTTCTCGTTCGCCATTCGTTTAGGTTCATAAAGCTCTTCGAGCATAGCGATTGCACTTCGGAATTTTGGAATATTGGCCCTCTGGTAATCGTGAGAAAGCGCAATTTCCTTTTTTCGTTTTGTTTCCTGTCTTTCAGCTTCGCGAGCCTTTGCATCGGCGTCCTTGCGGGCGACATCGAGCAACGCTGAAGCCCGCGGATTGAACAACCACGTCTTGGTGTCCGTCCGCTCTACAACCGCATGAAAGAGATTTTTCCAATCCCATCCATTAGACATTCCAGAGAGGTCTATTTCTACAGTTGCGATGCCTGCCTTGGCGAGCTTTTTCTTTTTATCATCGTCTGTGAAGTGATGGACTGCCACTTCGATGAATAGCATCCGATCCCCGACTTTTGCTTGGATGTCCGGAATCATGCTGCCGAAGCGGGTTTCCTCGAATATATCCTCGAAAGTAACCTCTTTAGGCGGTAGCGATGCTACCGATTGGTGCGTCCTTCCAATCGCATCGGTTGCTGTCGCTTCGACAAGTAATGCGGGAAGGATCATTCGTCTTTCGCGTAAGATGATTTTCTTCGCAGCCATATGCAGGGCGGTTTGAATCCCTCCGGCGCAATCGCTCCCGCCCTTGTGGGCGAAGTGGTGGGCAGTCTCTGTTCCTTGCTTGGCGATAAGCCTCTCGCCGCAGGACGGACACGAACAACCGCATGCGAGGCCATTCACCACTTCGTCGATATGTACAATTTTTTCGTCGAGGATAGCGAAGGTCATTGAGGATTTGTGTTCGACCATTATCAATTTCTTTTCGTCATTGATTGGTGTCGGAGTCAAATTAATTTCGGCAACCCATTAAACAAGCTTCTTCAACTGATAAATTTTCTCCAGTGCTTCCTTCGGGCTCAATTCATCCGGCTGCAAGTCGCGTAGTAATTTTAACAGCGGATGCTCTTCCGGTTCCGGCATCTCGGGTTTTCTGTCGAACAGGTCGCCCTGCGGGTTCTGTGCGGCGCTGTTCTGCTCCAGTTTGAGCAGTTGTTTCTTCGCGGTGCGTATGACGTCGTTGGGCACGCCTGCGAGGGCGGCGACTTGCAGGCCGTAGCTTTGGCTGGCGGCGCCTTCGTTCACAGAGTGCAGGAACACGATGCTGTGCTGGTGTTCGATGGCGGCGAGGTGGACGTTGGCGAGTTGGGCGAATTCTTCGGCGAGCCGCGTGAGTTCGAAATAGTGCGTGGCGAACAGGGTGTAGCTGCGGTTCTTTTCCAGCAGGTGGCGCGCGATGGCATAGGCGAGGGCGAGGCCGTCGAAGGTGGAGGTGCCGCGCCCGATCTCGTCCACCAGCACCAGACTTTTTTCGGTGGCGTTGTGCAGGATGTTGGCGGCCTCGGTCATCTCGACCATGAAGGTGGAGCGCCCGCTGGCGAGGTCGTCCGATGCGCCGATGCGCGTGAATATCTGGTCGATCTCGCCGAGCACCGCCTGCTGCGCCGGGACGAAGCAGCCGATATGCGCGAGCAGCGCGATGATGGCGACCTGGCGCATGTAGGTGGACTTGCCGCCCATGTTCGGGCCGGTGATCAGCAGCATGCGGCGCGCTTCGTTGAGTGTGCTGTCGTTCGGCGTGAATCGGCCTTGATCCTTTTCATTAGCTTGCGCTTCCACCACCGGATGGCGGCCTTGCGTGATGCTGATCTGCGCATCGTCAGTGAATTGCGGCGCGCTGAAATTGAGCGTGGCGGCGCGCTCGGCGAAGGTGGCGAGCACATCGAGTTCGGCGATCGCCGCGGCGATGCGTTGCAGTTGCGGGATGAAGGGGGCGAGCTGGTCGAGCAGTTGTTCGTAGAGGAATTTCTCGCGCGCCAGTGCGCGCTCGTTGGCGGAGAGCGCCTTGTCCTCGAAGGTCTTGAGTTCCGGCGTGATGTAGCGCTCAGCGTTCTTCAGCGTCTGGCGGCGGCGGTAGTCGTCCGGCACGTTGGCGCTCTGCGCGTGCGTCACCTCGATGTAGAAACCATGCACGCGGTTGTATTCCACTTTCAGCGTGACGATGCCGGTGCGCGCCCGTTCGCGCGCTTCCAGCGCCAACAGGAAATCGCCGCAGTTGGTCTGGATGCCGCGCAGCTCGTCCAGTTCGGCATCGAAACCGTCGGCGATCACGCCGCCTTCGCGCAGGACGGAGGAAGGTTCGGCCTTCATTGTTTTTTGCAGCAGTTCGACCAGCGCGTGGTCGGCTTGCAGGGCATCGGCCAATTGCCGGATGAGCGAGTGGTTTTGTAGGTCGGGTTTCCCCGCAAGGAGGAGGCCGGGGGGTTCCCCGCTGCTGCGCAGCGACCCTTCCGCTCTCAACCCGACATCCTTATTATCGTGTCGGGTTGAAACCCGACCTACCAGTGCGGTTTGCAGTCGCGGCAATTGCGCGAGTGTGTCGCGCAGGCCGGAGAGGTCGCGCGGACGCGCACTGCGCAGCGCGATGCGCGCGGTGATACGTTCCACATCGACGCAGGGTTTGAGGTGGTCGTGTGCTTTGTTGTGCAGGTCGTTCAGTTGCTCGACAGCATCCAGCCTGGCTCTCAGGGTGGCACGGTCGCGTAGCGGATGGTGCAGCCAGTGATGCAGCAGGCGGCTGCCCATGTTGGTCGCGCAGGTGTCGAGCAGCGAGAGCAGGGTGGGGGCGGGCTCGCCGCGCAGCGTCTGGGTGATCTCCAGGTTGCGCCTGGTCGCGGCATCCATGCATACATAGCGATCCGCGCTGTATACCTGCATGCTGCGGATATGGCTGATGGCCTGCCCCTGCGTGAGCCTGGCATAGCCAAGCAGCGCGCCCGCCGCTTCCAGTCCCACGGTGAAGTCATCGCAACCGAAGCCGGCGAGGTCGAGCGTGGCGAACTGCTGGCACAGCGCGCGGCGCGCCGTTTCCAGATCGAAGTGCCAGTCAGGCAGTGTCTTCAGCGCGGCGTGAGAACCTTCCCCCACCCCACCCATCCCCCGGAGGGAGAGGGAGTTGGCGTTCTCGGCATGCAGGATTTCCGAGGGTTGCAGGCGTTCAAGCTCGGCAGGCAGTTGGCCGGCATCGCATTCGGCGACGAAGAATTTTCCCGAGGCGAGATTGAGCCACGCCAGCCCCACTTCGTTGTTGCGCTCGTGCAGCGCCAGCAGCAGGCTGTCGCGCTTTTCTTCCAGCAGTGCAGAATCGGTGAGCGTGCCGGGGGTGACGATGCGCACCACTTTGCGTTCGACCGGCCCTTTGCTGGTGGCGGGGTCGCCAATCTGTTCGCAGATGGCCACCGATTCACCCAGCCTGATGAGCCGCGCCAGGTATTGCTCGGCGGCGTGATACGGCACGCCGGCCATCTTGATCGGTTGGCCGTTGGACGCGCCGCGCTGGGTGAGCGTGATGTCGAGCAGCCTGGCCACGCGTACCGCATCGTCATGGAACAACTCATAGAAATCGCCCATGCGGTAGAACAGCAGCATGTCGGAATGCTCTGCCTTGATGCGCAGATACTGCTGCATCATCGGGGTGTGATTCCCGGCCATATGCGGCGCATTGCCAGCGGGTGTTTCGGACATGGCAGTCTTTACTTCTTCAGTCCATCGGTGAGGTGTGGCGCGATGGCTTTCAGCAGTTGCGCATGGATGTCGGGATTGCCGGCGCAGATGTGGCCGGTCTTGAGATAGGTGTCCGAGCCGTGCAGGTCGCTGACCATGCCGCCCGCTTCGGTAATCAGCAGGCAACCGGCGGCGATATCCCACGGCTTGAGTCCGGTCTCGAAGAAACCGTCATAGCGACCCGTTGCCACCCAGGCCAGATCCAGCGCGGCGGAGCCGGGGCGGCGCAGGCCGGCGGTCTTCTGTATGAGGTCTTTAAAAATCGCCAGGTAAGCATCCATGTGCTCGAAGCGGGTGTAGGGGAAGCCGGTGCCGATCAGGCTGTCGGCGAGTTGCACGCACCGGGTCACGCGGATGCGCTTGTCATTGAGGAACGCGCCGCGTCCGCGCGTGGCGGTGAACAGTTCATTCTTGACCGGGTCGTACACCACTGCCTGGGTGATGATGCCCTTGTGCTGCAAGGCGATGGACACGGAATATTGCGGAAGGCCATGCAAAAAATTGGTCGTGCCATCCAGCGGATCGATGATCCACAGGTACTCAGACTCGCCTTGGCTGCCGCTCTCTTCTGCTAGAATTGCATGGTCCGGATAGGCATCCAGCAAGGTCTGGATGATGGTTTGCTCGGCGGCGCGATCCACTTCGCTGACAAAATCCGCGTGGGATTTTCTCGTTACGGTAAGGTGGTCAATCTTGTCGGCAGAACGGTGAATCAGGTTGCCGGCGCGACGCGCGGCCTTCACCGCGATGTTGAGCATGGGGTGCATAAGTTACGACCTTTTTAATGAGCTGAAAAATTCGGGAACGACTGAACGGTTCCCACGGTGCGCATTTTAGTTGGAATCACGTTTTGAATAAACAGAATCCTTTCGGAAATATTCGGGTGGTGCTCAGCCACACCACCCATCCCGGCAACATCGGCGCGGCGGCGCGCGCGATGAAGACGATGGGATTGCGCCATCTGTACCTGATCAACCCGCGCCATTTCCCCGATGCGCAGGCCGACGCGATGGCGGCGGGTGCCGATGATTTGCTGCGCAATGCAGTGGTGTGCAGCTCGGTCGACGAGGCATTGCACGGTGTGGTGTTCACCGTGGCGATGACGGCGCGGCCGCGCGATATCTCCATCGAGGTGAAGACGCCGCGCGAGGCGGCACCGCTGTTGTTGCAACAGGCCGCACAGCAGCCGGTGGCACTGCTGTTCGGCACAGAAATGTCCGGCCTGACCAATGAGGAAACTGGCAAGGCGCAGGCATTGGTGAATATTCCAGCCGATACGGATTTCTCCTCGCTTAATCTGGCCGCTGCGGTGCAGGTGATGGCGTATGAGTTGAATGTGGCGGCGCAAAGCTATACGCCGAGCGCGAGGGAGATACTGCCGGCGCCGCATGAACAATTGGAAGGGCTGTATGCGCATCTGGAAAGGACGCTGTCCGAGATCGGTTTTTTCACCACGCAGAATCCGGCGCGTTTAATGCAGCGCCTGCGCCGGCTTTATGCGCGGGCGCGGCCGGAGCAGGAGGAAATCAACATCCTGCGCGGTATCCTGACTGTTACAACCGAGTACAATGCGCGCCTCAAATCACGCTATTTGGAAGAGCATCCGGATGTTCAGCAAAATTAAAGAAGACATTGCCAGCGTATTCGACCGCGATCCCGCAGCGCGCACCACTTTCGAGGTGCTGACCTGCTATCCGGGCCTGCACGCGCGCATCCTGCACCGCCTGGCAAATACCCTGTGGTATAACGGTTTCAAGTGGCTGGCGCGCTTTCTGTCGCACATCGCGCGTGGCCTGACCGGCATCGAGATTCATCCCGGCGCAACCATCGGGCGGCGTTTTTTTATCGATCACGGCATGGGTGTGGTGATCGGCGAGACCGCCGAAATTGGCGATGATGTTACGCTTTACCACGGCGTCACGCTGGGCGGTACTTCATGGAAGGAAGGCAAGCGGCATCCCACCCTGGGCAATGGTGTGGTCGTGGGTGCCGGAGCCAAGATACTCGGCCCGATTACCATCGGCGACGGTGCAAAAATCGGTTCGAATGCGGTGGTGGTGAAGGACGTCCCGGCGGGCGCGACGGCGGCGGGCATACCCGCGCGTATTCTCGATGAAGAGAAGAAAAATGCCGGCGGCTTCAATGCATATGGCATCGGCAATGATCAGAATGATCCCCTCTCCAAGGCGATACATGGCCTGCTCGGGCATAGCGTGACGGTGGACCAGCGCATCGATTTTATTTTGCAGCAACTTGAAAAGATGGGGGTGCCGGTCGAGGAGGAGCGCGCCACGGCCGACAAATTCGATCCGAAACATCTGAACAAGATAGTTGACTAAAAAATTCGGGTATTATATTATTTCCACGCAAAAGTTCGGAAAAATTCAGCTGTCTTTTGAACAATCTAAATCAGGATCATGACTGGAGAGTGATATGCGACTAACTACCAAAGGACGTTTTGCCGTGACGGCAATGGCCGACTTGGCGATGTGCGGCGGAGATAGCCCGGTAACCATGGCTGCAATCAGCGAGCGTCAGAGGATTTCGCTCTCTTATCTGGAGCAATTGTTCGGCAGGCTGCGCCGCCGCAAAATTGTGAGAAGTGTGCGCGGTCCGGGCGGCGGCTATCACCTTGCCAGGCCGGCGGACAAAATTACCATAGCCGAAATCATTGTGGCGGTGGATGAGCCCCTGGATGCGACCGGTTGCGGCGGGAAAGGTAACTGTTTCGACGACCGCCAATGTCTTACTCACGAATTGTGGGTGGGGCTCAACGAACACATTTATGACTACTTGTCCTCCATCACGCTGCAACAGCTGGTGGACAGCCAAGCCAGGACGAGCCCGGCTAGCGGGCCCATCAAGGTAAACAAGAAAAGCGAAACGCCCATAGTGATTACGGTTTAGCGCAAGGAAGATGAAGAAAATGAAGCTCCCGATTTATATGGATTATTCCGCGACCACGCCGGTTGACCCGCGCGTGGCGTCGGTGATGATCCCCTATCTCACCGAGAAGTTTGGCAACCCGGCCAGCCGTTCCCACGCTTTCGGCTGGGAGGCCGATGCGGCGGTAGAGCTGGCGCGCGAGCAGGTTGCCGCGCTGGTGAATGCCGATCCCAAGGAGATCATCTGGACTTCCGGCGCCACCGAATCGAACAACCTCGCCATCAAGGGTGCGGTGCATTTCTATCAGGGCAAGGGCAAGCATGTCATCACCATGAGCACCGAGCACAAGGCAGTGCTCGATACCGTGCGCGAACTGGAGCGCGAAGGCTTCAGTGCAACCTACCTCGACCCCGAGCCGAGCGGCCTGCTTGATCTGGAAAAATTCAGGGCGGCGTTGCGTCCCGACACCGTGCTGGTATCTGTAATGCTGGTGAATAACGAGATCGGCGTGATCCAGGATATCGCCGCCATCGGCGAAATCTGCCGCGACAAGGGCATTCTGTTCCACGTCGATGCGGCGCAGGCGACCGGCAAGGTGGCAATCGATTTGCAGCAGTTGAAAGTCGACCTGATGTCATTCTCCGCGCACAAGACCTACGGCCCCAAAGGCATCGGCGCGCTGTACGTGCGGCGCAAGCCGCGCGTGCGACTGGAGGCACAGATGCACGGCGGCGGGCACGAGCGCGGCATGCGCTCCGGTACGCTGCCGACGCACCAGATCGCCGGCATGGGGGAGGCATTCCGCATAGCCAGGGAAGAGATGGCGCAGGAGAACGAGCGTATGCGCATGCTGCGCGACCGCCTGCTGAAAGGCCTGATGACCATGGAAGAAGTGCACGTCAACGGCGACATGGAACAGCGCGTACCGCACAACCTCAACCTCAGCTTCAATTTTGTCGAGGGCGAATCGCTGATGATGGCGATCAAGGATGTTGCGGTGTCCAGCGGCTCGGCCTGTACCTCGGCGAGCCTGGAACCATCCTACGTGCTGCGCGCGCTGGGTCGCAGCGATGAACTGGCGCACAGCTCGATCCGTTTCAGTATCGGACGTTTCACCACGGTCGAAGAAGTGGATTACGTGATCGAGTTGCTGAAAAACAAGATTGGCAGGCTGCGCGAACTGTCGCCGCTGTGGGAAATGTACAAGGACGGCGTGGATTTGAGTTCGGTGCAGTGGGCGGCACATTAGAGCAGGATCGAGGAACGGGGATTGAGGATCGAGTAAAAACCGGTTTTCCTAATCGCTCACTCCTCGCTCCTCAATCCTTAGGAGATTAAGATGGCTTATAGCGAAAAATTACTGGATCACTACGATCATCCGCGCAACGTGGGTTCCATGGACAAGGATGCAGCGGAAGTGGGGACCGGCATGGTCGGCGCCCCCGCTTGCGGTGATGTGATGAAATTGCAGATCAAGGTCGGCAAGGATGGCGTGATCGAAGACGCCAAGTTCAAGACTTACGGCTGCGGCTCGGCGATCGCGTCCAGCTCGCTGGTAACCGAATGGGTCAAGGGCAAGACGGTTGATCAGGCCTTGCAGATCAAGAATACGCAAATTGCAGAAGAACTGGCCTTGCCGCCGGTAAAAATCCACTGCTCGATTCTGGCGGAAGACGCCATCAAGGCGGCGGTGGCGGATTACAAGAACAAACACAACGCGGTGGTGGAGACGCCAGCCTGCGGGGAAATTTGCAAGGGGTAGAACATGGCAATTACGCTGACTGAGAGTGCGGCCAGGCATGTGCAAAATTTTATTGCCAAGCGGGGCAAAGGTGTTGGTTTGCGCATCGGTGTGCGCACCAGCGGTTGTTCGGGCATGGCTTACAAACTGGAGTTTGCCGACGAGGTGGGCGGCGATGATCTTCAGTTCGCCAGCCATGGGGTTACCGTGCTGGTCGATCAGAAAAGCCTGCCGTACGTTGACGGCATGGTGCTGGATTACACGCGCGAGGGTCTGAATGAGGGGTTCAAATTCAACAACCCGAATGTGAAGAACCAGTGCGGCTGCGGTGAGAGTTTCGGTGTCTGAAAACTACTGCGCTCGGCATAACTGCGTTGCTCATGGACTTCAGATGACGTTTGTAAGCCGCACCTGCGACACGTTTACTGGCGAAGCCAGCCGATTGCGGGAGCAGGTGCAGGCCGCCTTTCCCGCGCCAGGAAGCTTCGCTGCACCGTGTCAGGGCGGTTTTTTCTCATCCATTCGCGCCTTGTTCTGCCATCGCTCGTAACGTTTTAAAAATCGTATGCAGCTCGCCAGTTTCGATTTTCAGCAAAACCATTTCGATTTGTTTGGCCTTGCGCAGTCTTTCAGAATT
>Ga0209212_1008015_pt1 | contig 11458 bp, 13 predicted proteins | sample RifGroC2_FD_183996 | JGI IMG/M metagenome (GOLD analysis project Ga0209212, IMG submission 183996) | Groundwater microbial communities from Rifle, Colorado, USA - Groundwater C2 (SPAdes) (version 2) | ecosystem: Environmental > Aquatic > Deep subsurface > Groundwater | place: Rifle, Colorado...
CCCTGCGGCGGCTGCGCCTGCACGGGGCTCGGCCCGCCGCGAGGGTCATTCGTCGCGACCTTCCAGCATGGTGCGCTTGAGCAGCACGTAGACCGCGCCGGTGCCGCCGTGTTTCGCCGTGCAGGAGGCGAAACCGAGCACCTGCGGATGCTGGCGCAGCCAGGTGTTGACGTGGCTCTTGATCATCGGCCGGCGGCCGTCGGTGCGCGCCGACTTGCCGTGGGTCACCCGCGCGCAGCGCACCTCGAAGCGCGCCGCCTCGGCGAGGAACTCCCAGAGGGTGGCGCGGGCCTTCTCCACGTTCATGCCGTGCAGGTCGAGACTGCCCTCGAAGGGAATCTGCCCGGCCTTGAGCTTGCGCATCTGGCCTTCCTGCACGCCGTCGCGCGCCCAGTACAGCTCGTCCTCGGCGCCGACGTCGATGACGAACAGGTCGGAGAGGCCGTCGACCGTGGTTTGCTGTTCGGTCACTACGGCGTTCAGTTTGCGACTGCTGACCTGCTGGCGGTCGGTCTTGGGCTTGCCGGTGTCGGCGCGCTCCTCGACCTTGATGCGCTTGACCCCGCGCATCTCGCTGTGGAACAGGGAAAAATCGTCGTCTTGCATGCTGGCTCTCCGCGTCAAGGCGGCCATTTTAACGGATGCGGCGGCGCTGCGGGCGTTCGGCTAGAATGCGCGGCCCATCACCGAGGAGCCGTGCCATGAGCGCCAACCACAGCCGTCTGCAAAGCATCCGTGACCTGATCCGCTGGGGTGTCAGCCGCTTCCATGGCGCCGAGCTGTTCTTCGGTCACGGTACCGACAATGCCTGGGACGAGGCGCGCCAGCTGGTGCTCGGCGGCCTGCACCTGCCCTGGGATACCGCGGAAAACTGGCTGGACTGCCGGCTGGAGGCGGACGAGCTGGAAGCGGTGCGCGCGCTGTTGCAGCGGCGCATCGACGAGCGCATTCCGGCCGCCTACCTGCTCGGCGAGGCCTGGTTCTGCGGCCTGCCGTACTGCGTCGACGAGCGCGTGCTGGTGCCGCGCTCGCCGATCGCCGAGCTGATCGACAAACACTTCGCGCCCTGGCTCAAGGGTACGCCTACGCGCATCCTCGACCTGTGCACCGGCTCCGGCTGCATCGGCATCGCCTGCGCCCACGCCTTCCCGGCGGCCGAGGTGGTGCTCGCCGACCTGTCGTTCGACGCGCTGGAGGTGGCCAACCTCAACATCGAGCGCCACGAACTGGAGGAGCGCGTCTACACCGTGCAGGGCGACGGCTTCGACGGCCTGCCGGGGCAGCGCTTCGACCTGATCGTCTCCAACCCGCCCTATGTGGATGCCGAGGACTTCGCCGACATGCCGGCCGAGTTCCACCACGAGCCGGCCATGGGCCTGGCCTGCGGCGCCGACGGCCTGGATCTGGTGCGGCGCATGCTCGCCGAGGCGGCCGACCATCTCAGCGACGACGGTGTGCTGGTGATCGAGGTGGGCAACAGCCAGGTGCACGTCGAGTCCGCGTATCCGGAAGTCGAATTCACCTGGGTCGAATTTGCCAACGGCGGGCACGGCGTGTTCGTGCTGAGCGCCGAGCAGTGCCGCCGGCACCAGGCGCTGTTCCGCGCGCGCCTGGCCTCTTGAGCGTAGGTGCGCCATGCGCACCATCGGCAGCGGCCATCCGGTGCGCATGGCGCACCCTACGGGGCGGGCAGGATGAAGCGCGTCAGCCCGTCCAGCAGTTCGCCGGCCAGCGGCAGCTGCGGGTCGTTGTAGGAGGCGAACGGCGGCGCGTCGGCCGGTACGATGCGCAGCACGTGGTTCATGCCCTCGACCAGCAGCAGCTGCGCCTCCGGCTTGGCCTGCTGTAACAGCAGCGCCTCCTGCGCGTCGACCTGGAAGTCGCGGGTGCCCTGGACGATCAGCGCCGGGATCGGCACGCGGGCGAAGGCTTCGGCCGGGCGCTGGCGCAGCAGGGTGATCAGGTAGGGCTGCACGCTCGGTCGCAGCAATACCCGCAGCTTCGGCGAAACCTGCGGCACCACGCGGCCGCGTTCCAGTTCGCGCAGGATCGTCTCGGTCTCCGCCGCCAGCGCCGGCGGCAGGCGGCCCTGCAGCTGCCCGCGCAGCACCGCGCCGAGCGGATGGGCGATGCCGGCGAGGCTGACCAGCGCATCGGCGCCGGAGTCGGCGGCGGCCAGGGTGGCGATCAGCGCGCCCTCGCTGTGGCCGAGCAGGATCAGCTGGGAAAAGCGCGGGTCGGCCTTGAGCAGCTGGCCCCAGGCCACCGCATCGGCGACGTAGGCCTCGACGCTCAACTGCTCCTCGTGCGGCGCCGCCGCGCGGCTGGCGGCCACCCCGCGCTTGTCGTAGCGCAGGCTGGCGATGCCGCGCTCGGCCAGGCCGAGGGCCAGGTGCCGCAGGCTGTCGTTGTTCCCGCCGGTGGGGTTGTTGCCGTCGCGGTCGGTCGGTCCGGAACCGGCGATCAGCAGCACCACCGGCGCCGGCTGCGTCGTTTCCGGCAGCATCAGGCTGCCGTGCAGGGTGCCGCCGGGCACCACCAGCTCCATTGGCCATTGCAGGATGCTCGGCGGTGCGGCGCGCACCAGGGCGGCACCCAGCAGCAGGGTCAGCAGCAGGACGGTCCGTAGCAGGAGCGGGCGGGACATGGCAGGCAAGGCTCCGGGCAAGGGCGGTTCGACGGGCGGGGCAGGGCGGATGGTTCGCGCTGCCGGCGTTTCCCCAGCGGCGGGGCGCTTGGGTATACTGCCGGCCCTTCATTTTTCCACGCCGCGGAGCATCCTGCATGTCTGGCAATACTTACGGCAAGCTGTTCACCGTCACCACCGCCGGTGAAAGCCATGGTCCGGCGCTGGTCGCCATCGTCGACGGTTGCCCGCCCGGGCTGGACATCTCGCTGGAAGACCTGCAGCGCGACCTCGACCGGCGCAAGCCCGGCACCAGTCGCCACACCACCCAGCGCCAGGAAGCCGACGAGGTGGAAATCCTCTCCGGGGTGTTCGAGGGCAAGACCACCGGCTGTCCGATCGGCCTGCTGATCCGCAACACCGACCAGAAGTCCAAGGACTACTCGGCGATCAAGGACCTGTTCCGCCCGGCCCACGCCGACTACACCTACCACCACAAGTACGGCCTGCGCGACTACCGCGGCGGCGGCCGCAGCTCGGCGCGCGAGACCGCCATGCGCGTCGCCGCCGGCGCCATCGCCAAGAAGTACCTCGTCAGCCTCGGCATCCAGGTGCGCGGCTACATGAGCCAGCTCGGCCCGATCGAGATCCCGTTCAAGACCTGGGACTCGGTGGAGGAGAACGCCTTCTTCAGCCCCGATCCGGACAAGGTGCCCGAGCTGGAGGCCTACATGGACCAGCTGCGCCGCGACCAGGATTCGGTCGGCGCGAAGATCACCGTGGTCGCCGAAGGCGTGCCGCCGGGGCTGGGCGAGCCGATCTTCGACCGCCTCGACGCCGAGCTGGCTCACGCGCTGATGAGCATCAACGCGGTCAAGGGCGTGGAGATCGGCGCCGGCTTCGCCAGCGTCGCCCAGCGCGGCACCGAGCACCGCGACGAGCTGACCCCGGCGGGCTTCCTGAGCAACCACGCCGGCGGCATCCTCGGCGGCATCTCCTCCGGCCAGCCGATCGTCGCCCACCTCGCACTCAAGCCGACCTCCAGCATCACCACTCCCGGCCGCTCGATCGACGTCGACGGCAACCCGGTGGAGGTGATCACCAAGGGCCGCCACGATCCCTGCGTCGGCATCCGCGCCACGCCGATCGCCGAGGCGATGATGGCCATCGTGCTGATGGACCACCTGCTGCGCCACCGCGCGCAGAACGCCGACGTGCAGGTGAGCACTCCGGTGCTGCCGCAGCTGTGAGTGCCGGTGCCGGCCGGAGGCCCTCCCGGGTAGCCCGGCCGGCGCTCGCTAGATCATGACCTCCGCATTGCCCTACTGGCGCCTGTCCGGCTTCTACTTCAGCTACTTCGCCCTGCTCGGCGCGACGGCGCCGTTCCTCGCCCTGTACTTCCACCACCTCGGCTTCTCCGCGGCGCGCATCGGCGAGCTGGTGGCGATTCCCATGCTGATGCGCTGCGTGGCGCCCAACCTGTGGGGCTGGCTGGGCGACTACAGCGGCCGGCGCCTGCTGATCGTGCGCCTCGGCGCGCTGTTCACCCTGCTCAGCTTCGCCGCCATCTTCTACCGCCAGGACTACGCCTGGCTGGCGCTGGTGATGGCGCTGCACGCCTTCTTCTGGCACGCGGTGCTGCCGCAGTTCGAGGTGATCACCCTGGCCCACCTGCGCGAGCAGGCGGCGCGCTACAGCCAGATCCGCCTGTGGGGCTCGATCGGCTTCATCTGCACGGTGGTCGGCCTCGGCGCGCTGTTCGAGCGGGTCAGCCTGGACGGCTACCCCTGGGCGCTGATCGGCATCATGCTGGCCATCGTCCTCAGCAGCCTGTGGATCCCCAACGCCCAGCCGCAGAGCCACGCCAGCGAGGCCGCGCGCGGCGGTTTCCTGCAGCAACTGCGGCGTCCCGGCGTGCCGGCGTTCTATGCCGCGGTGGCGCTGATGCTGCTCAGCCACGGGCCGTACTACACCTTCATCACCCTGCACCTGGAAAGCCTCGACTACAGCCGCACGCAGATCGGCTGGCTGTGGGCGCTCGGCGTGCTCGCCGAGATCCTCGTGTTCCTGGTGATGGCGCGGCTGCTGGCGCGCTTTTCCGTGCGCCAGGTGCTGCTCGCCAGCCTGTTGCTGGCGGCGCTGCGCTGGCTGCTGCTGGGCAACCTGGCCGAGCACTGGCCGGTGCTGCTGCTGGCGCAGGTGATGCACGCGGCGACCTTCGGCAGCTTCCACGCCGCCGCCATTCATTTCGTCCGCCACAGCTTCGCCGCCCGCCAGCAGGGCCAGGGTCAGGCACTGTACGCGGCGCTGTCCGGCACCGGCGGCGCCCTCGGCGCGCTGTATGCCGGCTACAGCTGGAGCAGCCTCGGCCCGGCCTGGACCTTCGCCATTGCCAGCCTGGCGGCGCTGCTGGCCGCCGCTATCATTGCCAGCCGCCTGCGCGAGCCGGGCGGCGCTCATTGAACCCGCATTTCCATTCGAGATCCCCGCGATGACCGATCAGCGCCAACTCCTCACCCGGCAGATCATCGAGGCCGGCCGCTTCCTCTACGGTCGCGGCTGGTCGCCGGCCACCAGCAGCAACTACTCGGCGCGGCTGTCCGCCGACCAGGCGTTGCTCACCGTCTCCGGCAGGCACAAGGGCCAGCTCGGCGAGAACGACGTGCTGGCCACCGACCTGGCCGGCAACAGCCTGGAGCCGGGCAAGAAGCCCTCGGCCGAAACCCTGCTGCACACCCAGCTGTATGCCTGGCGCGCCGACATCGGCGCGGTGCTGCACACCCACTCGGTCAACGCCACCGTGCTGTCGCGCCTCACCCCGGGCGACCGCCTGCTGCTGGAGGACTACGAGCTGCAGAAGGCCTTCAGCGGCGTCACCACCCACGAGAGCCGGGTGACGGTGCCGATCTTCGACAACGACCAGGACATCGCCCGCCTGGCCGGCAAGGTGCAGCTGTGGCTGGAAACGCACCCCGATTGCGTGGGCTACCTGATCCGCGGCCACGGCCTTTACACTTGGGGGCCGCAGATGAGCGATGCGCTGCGCCAGATCGAAGCCTTCGAATTCCTCTTCGACTGCGAACTGAAGACCCGCCAGGTACTGGGTCGCTGACTGAACACGCTGACCGCCCCGTTGGTCACACAAGGAGCTGCCATGAGCCGCCTGAGCGTCTACCACGAGTCCACCCCCGAGCTGCCGAACAAGGTGCTGACCCACGCCGAGGATATCGCCGCCACCCTGGCCGAGGTCGGCGTGCGCTTCGAGCGCTGGCAGGCGAATGCGCCCATCGCCCCCGGCGCCAGCCAGGAGGCGGTGATCGGCGCCTACCGCCACGAGATCGACAAGCTGATGACCGAGCAGGGCTACGTCACCGTCGACGTGGTCAGCCTGGACCGCAGCCATCCGCAGAAGGCCGAGCTGCGCGCCAAGTTCCTCGACGAGCACACCCACGGCGAGGACGAGGTGCGCTTCTTCGTCGCCGGCCGCGGCCTGTTCACCCTGCACGTCGGCGATCAGGTGTACTCGGTGCTGTGCGAGAAGAACGACCTGATCTCGGTACCGGCCGGCACCCCGCACTGGTTCGACATGGGCGAGGAGCCGCACTTCGTCGCCATCCGCCTGTTCAACAATCCCCAGGGCTGGGTCGCCGAGTTCACCGGCGACGCCATCGCCCGGAACTTCCCGGGGCTGGAAGACTGACGCCGCGGAGCTGAGCGTTCCCGCGCTCCGGCGCGGGCGCGCGGAGCCGACGCGTTGCGTTCTTCTGGGCCGCGCACGCCGCCGCGCGAGGGCATCCCCGGGGCTCCCGGGGCACCATCAGGATCAACAGTAGAGAGTTGCATGCCGATCAAAGCCATCCTCACCGACATCGAAGGCACCACCAGCGCAGTCAGCTTCGTCTTCGACGTGCTGTTCCCCTTCGCCGCGAAGCATCTGCCGGATTTCGTGCGCAGCCATGCCGCCGAGCCGGCGGTGGCGGCCCAGCTCGACGCCGCGCGCGCCGAGAGCGGCGAGGCGGACGCCGACCTCGAGCGGGTCGTCGCCATCCTGCTGGAGTGGATCGCCGCCGACCGCAAGGCTACCCCGCTCAAGGCGCTGCAGGGCATGGTCTGGGAGCAGGGCTACCGCGCCGGCCAGCTCAAGGGCCACGTCTACCCGGATGCGGTGGACGCGCTGCGCCGCTGGCATGCCGAGGGCTATGCACTGTACGTCTACTCCTCCGGCTCGATCCAGGCGCAGAAGCTGATCTTCGGCTGCTCCGAGGCCGGCGACCTGACGCCGCTGTTCTCCGGCTATTTCGACACCACCAGCGGCGCCAAGCGCGAGGCCGCGTCCTACGCGCGCATTGCCGCGGCCATCGGCCGCCCGGCCGGCGAGATCCTGTTCCTCTCCGACGTGGTGCAGGAGCTGGACGCCGCGCGCGCCGCCGGCATGGCCACCTACGGCCTGGCCCGCGACGGCGGCGAGCTGGCCGGGCACCCCACAGTGGCGAGCTTCGCGGCTATCGAGCCGAGCGCCTGCTGAGCCTGCGGCGGCTTAGGGCGTCTGCCCGCCCGTCGTCGCTGCGGCGCTTGCCGGCGGGCGGCAATCGCGGCGTCACATCGGCGCTCCAGACTGTCGCCGGGGCCGATTGCCGCCTACAATTCCAAGTATCCGTGGAGTCGAGACTCCCGTTTGTTTTCAATGACTTATAAGGGAAAAACGCCATGAGCGATTACCAGGAAACACTCTACGACGGCTACGGTCAGCGCTTTCGCATCGACCAGATGCTGCACGAGGTGCGCACCGAGCATCAGCATCTGGTGATTTTCCAGAACGCCCGCATGGGCCGGGTCATGGCGCTGGACGGCGTGATCCAGACCACCGAGGCCGACGAGTTCATCTACCACGAGATGCTCACCCACGTGCCGATCCTCGCCCACGGCCTGGCCAAGCGCGTGCTGATCATCGGCGGCGGCGACGGCGGCATGCTGCGCGAAGTGGCCAAGCACGCCAGCGTCGAGCACATCACCATGGTCGAGATCGACGGCACCGTGGTCGACATGTGCAAGCAGTACCTGCCCAACCACTCCAAGGGCGCCTTCGACGATCCGCGGCTGAACCTGGTGATCGACGACGGCATGCGCTTCGTCGCCACCACAGCGGAGAAGTTCGACGTGATCATCTCCGACTCCACCGACCCGATCGGTCCGGGCGAGGTGCTGTTCTCGGAGAACTTCTACGAAGCCTGCCGCCGCTGCCTGAACGATGGCGGCATCCTGGTTACCCAGAACGGCACCCCGTTCATGCAGCTGTCCGAAGTGCAGACTACCGCCAAGCGTATGCACGGCCTGTTCGCCGACTGGCACTTCTACATGGCCGCGGTGCCGACCTACATCGGCGGCTCCATGACCTTCGCCTGGGGCAGCACCAACGCCGACTACCGCAAGCTGCCGCTGGAAACCCTGCGCCAGCGCTTCGCCGGCAGCGGCATCGTCACCCGCTACTACAACCCGGAAATCCACCAGGGCGCCTTCGCCCTGCCGCAGTACGTGCTGCAGGCGATCCACAAGCCGAGCAACGACTGAGATTCTGCAAGTGGAAAAAGAGAAGGGGCCTGATCAAGGCCCCTTCTCTTTTGCGGACGGGAATGCCGCCGTCGTCTGCTGTCTATGCCTCGACCCTGCCTCGTCTTGCCGAGGGGTCAGGTCCGGGTGACGGAGGGCTTCCCGGTGGGTTGATGGTCACGCCGCCTTGTCTATCGGCGGCGTACCTTCCTTCATCCCTTGCATGACCTGGTTGCGGAACTCCGGGGTGTCTGCGTAGCCATGCACGGTGCGCCCGTGCTCGACGACAGCCTCCAGCAGTTCTTCCTTGGTATCGGCGGCCAGTGCCACTGTGCACTTCACGTCACCCGGATGGTCCCGGCAATCGATGTAGTACCTGGACATGATGGCGCCCTCCAGATCGCTAGGGCCCAACTGGCCTGCCTCCCGTCCCGTTACGGTCGGGGGCAGGGCCGCGGAGTCGACACCTCCGGGCTTTGTTGACCAGGAGATGGCGAACTCTCTTTTCAGTATAGATCGTCACTGCCGGTCGCCAGCGCGCCGCAGGCGCTTCCGCCGAACGGTCCATGGCCTGGCGCTCAGGTGCGGCAGGCCGCCAGTTCCGTCATCAGCGTCTGCACCAGTTCGGCCGCCGGCAGCGGGCGGGTCATGGCGGCGCCCTGGCCGGCCCACAGCGACAGGTACTCGCTGCGCCCCTGGCGGACGGCCGCCTGGCGGATGTCGCCGGTCAGCGCGTTCTGCACCGGGTAGGCCGGGATCTGCTCTTCCTCGGCGGCGAAGCGGCGCATGAAGTCGTTGGCGATGCCGCGGGCGAAGCGACCGGAGAAGGCGCGGGTCAGCCGCGTGCTGTCGTCGCGGGCGGCGAGGATCTGCTCTTTCCAGATCGCCGGAATGCCCGACTCCGGGCAGCAGAGGAAGGCGGTGCCCAGCTGCGCGGCCTGGGCGCCGAGCAGCAGGCTGGCGGCGATACCGCGGCCGTCCATGATGCCGCCGGCCGCCACCACCGGAATGTTCACCGCCGCGGCCATCTGCGGCAGCAGCGCCAGCAGGCCGATGCACGCTTGCTGCGGATCGCCGAGGAAAGTCCCGCGGTGGCCGCCGGCCTCGCAGCCCTGGGCGCACACCAGATCGGCGCCGACCGCCTCCCAGGCCTGCGCTTCCGCCACCGTGGTCGCGGTACCCATCACCAGGCAGCCGGCCTGATGGAAGCGCGCCAGGGTGGCCGCATCGAGGATGCCGAAGGTGAAGCTGACCACCGGCGGCGCCAGCTCCAGCAGGGTCTCGATCTGCGCGCGGTTGTCCTCGCAGAAGCGCGCCGGCCGGCTGCCGGACGGCAGGCCCAGCTCGGCACGCAGCGGGTCGAGGCGGGCCTGGGCGCGGGCAACCTCCGCATCGCTGGGCGCGGGATCTTCGAGGATGAACAGGTTGACGTTGAACGGGCGCTCGGTCAGGGCGCGCACGCGGGCCACGCCTTCGCGCAGCGCTGCCGGCGACAGGGTGGCGGCGGCGAAGGAGCCCAGCGCGCCGGCATTGCTGACCGCGGCGACCAGCTCCGGCGTGGTCGCGCCGCCGGCCATGGGCGCCTGGATCAGCGGATGGCGCAGGCCGACGAGGGTGGTGAAGGCGTTGTCGATGGAGGGCATGGGGGATGCTTCCGGCACTGAAACGGTGCCCCAGTCTGCCCTCAATGCAGCGGCTTGACCATATACACCGCCGGCACGCCGTAGGAGGCCAGGTTGTCGCGCTGGGCCGGCTCCAGAGCATCTTCGACCCGGTAGCCCAGGCGGCTCCAGAACTGCTGCGACTCCTGCACCGAGACCAGCGCCGAGTACTGCAGGCGGCTGGCGCGGCCGTGCGCCAGGTTGCGCTGCACCAGCGCCGGCCCGATGCCGCGTCCGGCGGCGCGGCCGGCCACGGCCAGGTCGTGCAGGTACAGGCAGTCGGCGTCGCGCGGTTCGGCAAAGGCGCCGTCCAGCGGCGTCACCTTGCCGTTGTGCGAGCGGTAGCCGAACAGGTAGGCGCACACGCCCCGTTCATCCTCGGCGACCCAGGCCAGCTCGGGAAAGGCCAGCAGGCGCTGGCGGATGATGTCGCGGCTTTCCAGCAGTTCGCTGGCATAGGACTCTTGCTGAATGGCCAGCACGGCGGGGATGTCGTGCTCGCCCATCAGGCGCATGCTGTAGTTCATGGCGCGTCGAAGGGGATCTGTGGCTATAAAGTACAAAGGGAGGGAACGTGTATCGTCACCCGCGGAAACTGCCCGGCGATTATCCCAGATCGGTGCGGCGCAGTGGGGACGGCTGCCGAAGTTGGAGATGGGCGGCTATGGCGTCATGGCATTTTGCGACTAGTCTGAACTGGCTGTGGGTTTCAAACCGATACGCAACGAAGGAGTGCGGGCAATGGCTACGATCGCTCCAGTCGATATCAGCACCACGGTCTTGCGGCGGATGAAGGAGGGCGGTTTCGACTTTTCCCGGGTTCACCCGATCGAGTTCTACGCCATTTTCTCCGACGAGGAACACGCGCGGCAGGCCGCCAGCCGTTTTCGCGGCGAGTCGCTCAACGCCCAGGTCTGCCAGCGCGATGGCGCCTGGCACCTGCAAGTGAGCAAGGTGATGTACGCCACCCATGCCGGCATCGACGATTTCGAGCACGACCTGGAGGAGTTGGTCGCGCCCTTGGGCGGGGTGCTGGATGGCTGGGGAGTGACCCAGGAAGTCGGCGATCTGCAACCCTGAGCCGCTGTCCAGGCGGAAAACGAAGCCCACCGCGTCGACGGTGGGCTTCGTTTTTGTGCGCCAGGTTCCGCCCAAGGGGCGCGGCGGCGGGGCGTCGCTTCGTTTTGAGGCGAGGAACACATGGCGGTGCGTGGCCGGTGCACCGCTTTGGCGCGACGAGTCCGCAGTATTGCCTCAAGTCATTGATTTGCAACGGTTTATAAATGTGGCGCGGGCCTTGCAGTGTCTCTGGCAAGAGGCACAGACAGGGAGCCCGCGAGCATGGTTCGCAGCACTTACGATGAGATGTACGACGCCCAGGGCGCTTGCCGGGCGCACTATCAGGCCTTTGCCCGCTGGCTGGCGGCCACGCCGGCCGAGCAGCTGGAGCAGCGCAGGCGCGAGGCCGATCTGCTGTTCCACCGCGCGGGGATCACCTTCACCCTGTACGGCGACGAGCAGGGCACCGAACGCCTGATTCCCTTCGACACCATCCCGCGCAGCATCCCGGCCCGCGAGTGGCAGCAGGTCGAGCAGGGCTGCATCCAGCGCGTGCGCGCGCTGA
>Ga0209212_1008024_pt1 | contig 11444 bp, 9 predicted proteins | sample RifGroC2_FD_183996 | JGI IMG/M metagenome (GOLD analysis project Ga0209212, IMG submission 183996) | Groundwater microbial communities from Rifle, Colorado, USA - Groundwater C2 (SPAdes) (version 2) | ecosystem: Environmental > Aquatic > Deep subsurface > Groundwater | place: Rifle, Colorado...
CCCAATTTCAGGGCTCCTTAGGTCGTCCTCGAAAGGCATGGTCGCAATGATCCCTCCTGCAATATCGTGAGCCAGTCTTGCCACTTCATAAACATTCTTTGTCACGTTGTATTTCGTTGCATTGGCGAGGAGTGTATCCGGCTCATAATTCCCAGCCTTCATTTTGTGCCCCATGGCTGAGCAGGCAACCGAACAGCAATAAATCGTCTCTGCCAGATGCATCATTTCAGCCAGTTTATCCTTGATATGGGAAGCCTTTCCGGTTCCCTGATACTCCGAAACGACTCCACACGCCCCGACCAGTATATCTGAAAGCCCTCCCTTGCACCCTCCATAGTTCTGCCTGTGCAACGCCGCAAAGCGCTCCACAAACATTTGCGCAAAGTCATATTCCCCACACATAAAAACGCGGTCCCATGGCACAAACACCTTATCAAAGATGATCAGCGCCTCTCCCCCTACCAGACCGAATTCAAGGTTACCAATGTCGATCCCTTTTTCGAATTTCCTCTCCTCATTGGTTTGCCGGCCAAAAATAAGCACCACCCCTGGAGCATTCAGAGGCGAAGCAAACGCCACAGCGTAATCTCGATCTTCCTCACCCAGCGCAACCGTAGGCATCACCACAATCTCGTGGGAATTGATAGCCCCGGTCTGGTGAACCACGTGCACAAATTGATCCGGATCGGACTGTTTGCTGGGACTCTTCGAACGATCGCCTTTGGTGTCCGTCATGCCGCCCACCACCATGATGTTACTCTTTTGAACATATTTTACGTATTCAATGAGCCGCTGATGATAATTCGTTCCATATTTCTCATCGATCTCAACGGTGGTGCTGTAAAGAGCATTCAAGGCATCAAATCCAACACAGCGTTGAAAACAACTTCCTGTTTCGTGAGAAATCAGCCGCATCATCTGGACCTTCTTAATGAGGTCCTCTCGATTTTGATGAATATGGGTGAATCGATTAATCCTTTCGCCTGTGAGATGGGATACGGCTGTCATCAAATCCTCATGTTCAGGCTGAAGCGCCAATTCGTAGGTTTTAGCTGCTGCATTGATATGAGGAATGAAGCCCAGATGGGTCGTCACATCCTCCACGCGCTTTCCCTTGTAATAGACAACATGTTTCTGCTCCCTTAAGCTTTTGACGTAATCCGCTTTTGTCTTGATCACCATGTGGATTCACCTCCAAAACAAATCATCTGCACACACAGACTCAATCAACCTTCCTGTATCTATCATATCGGGCTTCATCTCTTGTCTCCCCTTCTCTTATCGCCTTTGTTTGATATCTTTTTTGATAAGGTATTGCTTTCGATGAATGGAAGTATAGGGGGGCCGTTTTTGCTTGTCAAGGGATAGTTTGCCAACATGTGACCAATATTTCATTGACATACAAGCGTGGCTTCCCTATACTTCCTTATACAGAAAGCAAGTTCTTATTAAAAAGGAGAACCTCAGGAAGGAAGTGGCCGGTTGCACCTGACGGCTTCAGGATTGGTCGAGTCGGGACCCATGTACACGCCCTTCTCCCATGAGCGCTTGAGCGGATCGCGCACGTGGAGCCGCATGCGCGAGGCCGTGGATGTCGAACTCCACGGCCTCGCCATCCTGCAGTGGGCCCAGGCCCTCGTGGTTCGTGCCGCAGGCGATGATGTCACCCGAGTTGAGTGTGATGGTCGTCGCGAACTCGATGAGCTCGGGGACCCGGTGCTCCATGTCGTCCGTGTTGTAGTTGTGCCGGAGCTGGCCATCCACCCAGAACTGCACGTGGACATCGTTGGGCTCCGGTATCTCGTCAGCGGTGGCGATGCAGGCCAGGATTTTCCCCGGCTGGGGAAGCGGGGCGCGCAGCCGGACATCGGAAAGTGGCACTGCGTCAGCGACGCTCACGACGCCCCGCTCGGTGAGTACGCCGGGCAGTATGTCGCGTGTTCCGGCCGGCTGAAATGAAACGAGCTTCACGCCGGCATCCTACCATCTCGCTCGACCCGTCGACAAGCACGGACGCCTCGGGGAGTGGTTGACTTTCGATGGGAACGGAGTTGAGTATCCATGCAGGCCCGAGCGGCTCTGAATGGTCGTTCCCGTTGATCACCTCAGCGAGGAGGCACTCGATGGACTTCCGCACGATCCTCTACGAAAAGCTTGGCGCGGTTCTCCGCATCACCACCAACCGGCCTCACGTCCTGAACGCCCAGAGCCGCGTGATGCTCCTCGAGCTCGATGAGGCCTTCCGCAGAGCGATGGACGACGGCGACGTCCGCGCCGTCATCGTGGCCGGCGCGGGCGAGCATTTCTCCGCCGGGCACGACATCGGCAGCCCGGAGGAACTCGAAGACCAGCAGGCGCACCCGATCGGCGCCGGCCTGCCCGAGAACCTCAAGCGGCTGTCCGAGCTCTACCTCGAGACGACACTCCGCTGGCGGGACCTGCCCAAGCCGACCATCGCCCAGGTTCAGGGCTACTGCATCATGGGTGGGCTGATGCTCGCGTCCTGCTGCGACTTGATCGTGGCCGCGGAGGACGCCGTCTTCGCCGACCGGTCGGTGCGGTGGGGCGGCGCGCACGTGCAGTACTTCAGCATGCCGTGGGACCTCGGGCCGCGCAAGGCCAAGGAGTTCCTCTTCACGGGGGACTACGTCGACGCTCAGGCGGCGCTCCGGCTCGGGCTGGTCAATCGCGTCGTCCCGCGCGCGGCGCTCGCACCGGAGACGCTCAAACTCGCCCAGCGGATCGCGCTGCAGGATCCCTTTGCCCTCAAGCTGGCCAAGGCGTCGGTGAACGAGACCCTGGATATTCAGGGCCAGCGCCGGGCCATCGAGGCGGCGTTCAAAAACTACATGCTCACCATCCCGCATCGCCAGCTGCTGGGCACCTACGGCGCGGAGGCCCGCGCCAAGAGCGTCAAGGAGCGCATACAGACGCGCGACCGAAAGTTCGGCGACGCCGCCGGCGAATAGCGTCGGGTTGAGGTCAGCCCAGGCACGCATGTCGCAAGCGGTCGTCCCAGACGAGCATGTCCGGCTGATCTTCGAAGACGATGCGCCCGAGTTTGACACGGCAGTACGGCTTCTGGCGGCCTTATATCGAGCAGGCGAAACACCGCTTCAGCACCCCGAAGATCCTGCGCAGGTATTTCCTTTACGAATGGATGGACGCGATGTGTTCACACATCTCGAACAGGGGCGAGCAGATGATGAGGTACTACGTCTACTACAGCAACGTCTCGCGGGGAAAACGGCAGAAGGAAGGCAGTGACGAGGCTATCCCCTGCATCCTCGAACCCCAGGGGGATGAAAAGATCTTCCAGCGGAACTGGGCGCGTCTTATTCAAAAGATCTACGAGTTAGATCCCTTGATCTGCCCGAAGAGTATAGGGTACTATGTGGATAATCAGCAGCATTGAAGACCCGTCGGTCATCCGGGACATCCTCAAGCATCTGGGAATCTGGCTGGTCCGGTCCAGGCCGCCGCCGAAAATACACGCCCCGCCGACATTACTTGAATCCGAATCCACTGATCATCCCCCTAAGCCACATCAAGACACATACTGCTACGCCGACCCCGACTATTCCTGGGATGCATACATCCAGTCATAACGCTTTAATAATTTGATGCGTGCAGGAGATGTCTGACGGAGGATCTTCGGGATGCTGAGAACGAAATGCCGGTGGGGAACCTTTTTGAGGACATCCATGCACAGCCACTCCCCGAATTCCACCACCCGCTTCTGATGGCAGGAGGGGCAGAAATGACGCCGCTTGCAGGAGAATGCCAGGAGGTATTCGTGGCCGCAGTCTTTGCATTTCACACGGGCAAACCCGGGCCTAAAGATTTTAATGGACCGGTCAGGGGCTCTGTGTTGACTTCAACACCGGATGATGTCAGGAAAATTCCCCTCTCACCCGCTGAATGTTCATCATGACCTTGTAGATCATTACAGGTTTCATCGCATAGGAATCCGTATTTAGATATGGGCATATCTCCCCCTTCATGCCAAAAGCCGTTTCCGGCCCAGGCATTGACAAGCATAATCCCCGCTCATTCGCCCTGACTCTCCCCATGCAGGATTCCATGAAAATTATCTATTTAAGAATTCGCTGTAGTGATATTATAGAATTGGGAATTGGGGGAAGCGGCGCGTACGCTCACCGCCTCCCCAGTTCAAATGGGTGTAAAAACATCTTAGCAGAGTCTACCCGCGGTGAATCCTTCCCACACGGCCTCTGTTACTCTGCGAGGTTCAATGCTGTCGCCTGCATTCAAAACCTGAGGCACTACACCTTGCAGTTCCTCCACCAGTTGTTCATTCGGGGTGAATCCGAGGGCGAGAATGACTTTGCTGCCCTCCACCATATTTTGCTTTCCGTCTTTGTCCGTCACAATGAGCCCCTTGTCGGTGACTTCCTTGGACGTGGAAAAGGGAACGATCTTCAGCTTGTAGTTGGGTATCCTGGTCATGAAGAGGTCGAAACGATGGATGGGCTCCATGTCTGCCCCGGGCCCATCAGTGGGCAGGTACTGGTCAGTACGGCGGCTGACCAGAGTGACGTTCTTTTTCTGCTCGCCCAGCATGATAACGAGATCCATTCCCGCCAGACCGGCTCCAACGACAATGGGGCTGTTTCCCACATCCTTTACCTTGCCGCTGAGAACGTCAATTCCTTGCACCGCCTTTTCTTTCCCAGGAATGTCAGGCAGTATCGGAGTGGACCCTGCGGCCACTATAACCGTATCGGGTTTGAATTTCTTCACTTCAGCGGCGGTGGCCTCTTTGTTCAGTTCTATTTTGACCCCCGCCTTGTTCAGGCTCTTTTCACAGTCCTCCTTCGACCACAGGTACTTGCTCTTGGCCGGAGCCGCTGCCGCGAGATGCAGTGTTCCTCCAAGAACACCAGACTTCTCCCAAAGTGTCACATCATGCCCTCTTTTTTTGGCCGTCGTGGCAGCCCACATGCCGGCAGGCCCAGCGCCTATGACGAGTACTTTCTTGGCTTTGGGAGCGGGAGCGATTTCCACCAACTCTTTCCTCCTCCCAATGAAAGGATTGACGGTGCAGCGACCATGCAGATCCGCAAAGACATGGCCGCCGATGCAGCCAATATTGCAGCTGATGCAGCGGTTGATCTCGTCTTCACGCCCTTCAAAGGCCTTGGTAGGCCAGTCGGGGTCAGCCCACAATCCGCGGCTTATACCCACAAAATCGGCCCTGCCGTCAGCCACTATCTTGTCGGCGAAGGAAGGGGTGCGGATATTGCCCACGCAGATCACAGGGATGTTCACCGCACTCTTGATGGCTTCCGCCTGGTAGACCCTCCATCCTTCTGGAAGTCTCTGGACGTCCAACAGCATCTGCATGCTTTCATAGATCCCGCATGAGATGTCCAGGAAATCGATGCTTGCCTCCTCAAGGCCCTTGGCAATTTCCTTGGATTCATCCAGCGTGAGACCGCCCGGTACCATTTCCTCCACGCTGTAGCGCACGCAGAGCGGGAAATTCGGGCCCACTTTTTCGCGTGTGCGTTTGATGATTTTCAGAAGGAATCTCATCCGGTTTTCCAGCGAGCCGCCGTATTCGTCGGTCCTTTTGTTGGTGTAAGGAGAAAGAAACTGGCCAATGAGGTAGCCGTGAGCGCCATGGAATTCTGCGCCGTCATAGCCGGCCCTCTTGACCCGCAGCGCGGTCTGGGAATACCTCTCGATGAGGTCCTCGATTTCCTCCTTGGTGGCGGCCCGTGCCGGGGTCTGCATGACCATACAGGTGGTGTCAGAGGCCGAGATGGGCTCGTCGCCTTCAGTGAGCTCCATGGTGACCTGCCTACCGGCGTGATGGATTTGCTGGACTATTTTGCATCCATACATGTGGCAGGCGTCGGCCAGTTCCTTGTATCCGGCGATGTACTTGTCACCGTCCAGTCGGAGCTGCCTTACCACATTCTTGCCCTGGGGATACTTGACTTGGGTATTCTCCACGATGATCATGCCAGCCCCCCCCTGGCAATACTGGCGTAATGGTCCACCATGAGATTCGTCACTTCGCCGGTCGCCGAAGCGAAGTTTGTGGTGGTAGGGGGATGTACGATGCGGTTCTTCACCTTGAGCTTGCCCACCGTTATGGGCGAAAATAAGTTAGGGTACTTTCCTGCCGAGAAGCTGATTCAACATTAATGATCGATGATCACCTCTCTCTCTTCTAAATTTTCCCCATTGGGAACTTGAATAAAACCTCCCTTTGTTGGCATAATTCAAAAACTCAACAGCATATTTAAATGTAGCATATTTGATACAATCGTATAAAGTCCCCAAATGGCTAATTTTGAAAATTTGCAATCAACGAATTCAGGTACTTACAAACAGCAAAATGGCAAATTCTGACTTTTTACGAGGTCGTCAATGTTGGATTGTTTAAAAAGTCGATCAACACTATAATAATATGCCGTTGGCCTTTTGACAAGTACGTATAAGATTTAGATGATAATTTTGTTTTGTCAAGATGTATCTGGGTTGCATCGCTGCCGATACTGTCGGGCAAACTCAATACCTTTGAGGAAGTTTGAATATTTTCACGTGGTTTCTTATTGACATCCCTGAACCCTTATCCTAATATTGACCCCCAAGAGAAGGTGGTGTGTATTGTATGCAATTCCTTAAAGGAGGGAAGCACCTATGGTAACGAAAAAGTACCAAACATTGGAAGAAGACCGGCGTGGCGCAATATGCATCCTGTATCTCAACCGTCCTGAAAGGCTAAATGCCGTGTCCATTCAGCTTGTTACTGATTTAAACCATTTTTTAACCGAAATGCGTGATGATCATCAAATCCGCGTGATCATCCTTCGGGGAAACGGACGGGCCTTCTGTGCCGGATCGGACCTGACAGAACTCTCGAGTGAACCTCCTCCTGAGCAGGGCATGGGCCGGGTACAGTATACATATTATAGAATGCAACAGGCTGTGTCGGACATTATACTGAACATGCGCCGCTGCCCGCAGCCGATCATCGGCGCCATCCATGGGTTCGCCGTTGGCGCTGGTTTCAGTATGGCGCTGGCCTGCGATATCCGTATTGTCGGTGAGTCCGTTCGTATGAACGCCGGGTATGTCCGTGTCGGCCTTTCGGGAGTCGATATGGGAAGTTCCTATTTTCTTCCCCGGATAATCGGCTTTTCCCGTGCCGCAGAATATCTTTACACAGGCAGGTTCATCGATGCTGCTACAGCAGATCGATTTGGCATGGTATCCAAGGTCGTTCCCGATGACAAGCTGAACGATGCCGCCTTGGAGCTTGCAGAGGAGATCCTGCAAAATGCGCCCTTCGGCGTGCGCTTATCAAAGGAAGTGCTCAATATCAGCATAGATGCCCCAAGTCTTGACAGCGCAATCAAGATGGAAAACCGAACCCAAGTCCTATGTCTTTCGACGGAAGACGGTAAAGAAGGGATAAGGGCCATGATGGATAAACGGAAAGCGGAATACCACAACCTCTAATCACCAGCCTGCAACCTAGCGCGGTACATCATCCGGGCATCCTTCTCCCAGGAACGGATGCAGTATCTCGACAACGAAGGGACTGTCATCTATTCAGCGATGGGCAGCAAAGACCGGAAGATTTTCGACGCCCCGGAGTGGCTCGCGGCCATGTGCTCGCATGTCCCGAACCGGGGGGAACAGATGGTCCGATACTATGGTTGGTACAGCAATGTCTCGCGAGGAAAACGCCAGAAGGACGGTAGCGAAGAGGCCATTCCTTGCATCCCCGAACCGGAGGGGGACGCAAAGGTCTTTCGGCGAAACTGGGCCAGGTTGATACAGAAGATCTACGAAGTCGATCCCCTGGTCTGTCCGAAGTGCAAGGGCGCCATGCGGATCAGCAGCAGCATCGAAGACCCGTCGGTGATCCGGGCCATCCTCAATCACCTGGGCATCCGGCTCGTCAGGTCCAGGCCGCCGCCGAATACACAAAACAGGCAAGCAAGTTTCCCAATGCGACATGGACGATGTTTCTCAACTCCCCATCCATGACGATCTCCTCTATTGGGACTCTGAATATTCCTGGGACGAATATATTCAGGCGAAAGCTTTGAGAATTTGAAGAATCAGCGAAGCTAAATTGAGGCGTGAAGGATAGGTCTGCCTGAATGCCGCTAAAAATGGCCTTCGTGGCAGGTAAATCAACAAAAAGGTGAGCCGATTTATCAAAAAGACAGCCGACGCGATAAATCACTCGCACAATAATCGGCAACGCACCTCATATTTTGTGGTCAAAATCCTCGACGAAAATTTTCTCTCGACATCTCATCAAAGTTTCTATAGAATTATCGTACCTCCGGCTCTGCCGGAGGTACGAATTTGTGAACCGCTCAAAGCGGTTTGTTTATTGACCACCTGAAGGTGGTTCTTCTTCAAACATACTCGGTTGATCGAGGCGACGATCTTCTTTCTCCTGTCGCCTGATATATTCTCGGATGGTTTCTTCACCCGTTCCGACTGTGGACACGAAGTAACCACGAGCCCAAAAATTCTGGCCCGTAAAGTTCTTTTTCCGCCCCATGTACGTCCGGGCAATATGAATGGCACTTTTGCCTTTCATGTAACCTACGACCTGCGAAACCGCATACTTGGGTGGTATCGAGATCAACATGTGTACATGATCGGGCAAAAGGTGCCCCTCTATAACGTTGCACTCCTTCTGCACGGCGAGATCACGAAATGTTTCTCCCAAATACTTCCGCAATTCCCCATACAACGTCTTCTTCCGGCACTTCGGTATCCACACCACACGATACTTGCATTCCCAGGTTGGAGCAGAACGGGCTGGTCCATTATTGCTCACCAACAATGTTGGTTCACTAAAGGTGTGGGGCCTTCGCCCCCACGCCCCACCCCTGACTACGTCAGGGGATTAGTTAATGATTTAACTTTTTTACGAAAGAACCAAAATTTCTCTTGACATCTCATTACAGGTTCAATAAATTTACGTAAAACATTATATATAATATATCATATATCATGCCTTGGGAGGGACAATGGATAATTCATGTAAATTGAACAAAATCAATGACATTCAATTATTGAAAGACAGGATTTACCAGAACATTAAGAGCAGCATTATAGAACTGCACCTCTATCCGGGTGAACATCTGACAGAACAGCGTTTAGCGGACGGGCTGGGGGTGAGCAAATCCCCCATCAGGGAAGCCCTTCAACGGTTGGAGCAGAACGGGCTGGTCCATTATTGCTCACCAACAATGTTGGTTCACTGAAGGTGTGGGGCCTTCGCCCCCACGCCCCACCCCTGACTGCGTCAGGGGATTGGTCAATGATTTAAAGAAAGGAGGGTAATGTATCGAGAAGAACAGAGTAGAAGTCTTTTTGAGTGTTGATGGGATGTCTAGATGTGGCAGAATCCTCAATGGAGGAAAATCTTTTAACCTACTTTGAAGGGAGATTAGATATGGCAAAAAAGAGTGTAGTCGATGTAAAGGCCCAACCGGGAGAATTGGAATCCTCTCCCCATCCAGGGATGCTTTTCCCTGAAGCCTTGAAGGCGGAAGGTGTCGAGACGTTCTTCGGTATCTGGGGCGGGCATATGTGGCCCTTTGTCGACCCCATGATCAAGGCCGGGATCAAACACGTGACCATGCGGCATGAGCAGTCGGGTGGATATGCCGCTGAGGCCTATGCGCGGGTATCGGGGAAGATCGGTGTCTGCGCCGGGACCGTCGGCCCCGGATCGACCAATCTTGTCGGCGCCGTTCATGAGGCCCACCTGAGTGACACGCCCATCCTGGTATTGTTGGCGGGCCATGAGGCGAACGACGATGGGGTGACCACCCTGCAGGAGTGCTACGCCGAAAAAATATATGAAAGTTTTGTGAAGCTCTCCAAGCGGGTCCTTGACGCCCGGACTTACAAATACTGGTTCCGGAAAGCCGTTCGGACGGCCATGAACCCCCCCCGGGGCCCCGCGGTCCTGGAGTTTGAACTGAATGCTCTTGTCGGTCCCCACCCGGCAGAAATTAGTTTCTATCGTGATAATTGGCTTGACGAACCGATGCGGCCCTCCTATCCGGATCCCAAGGCCGTGGAACGAGCGCTGCAGGTGATCTATGCCTGTGATAAACCTGTCCTGTACGTGGGCGACTGCGTGATGTGGGAGGGTGCGGAGGCGGAACTCCGGGAGTTTGCGCGGCTGGCTCAGATTCCGACCATGGGCCGCAGGGGTGGGAGAGGTGCCTTCCCGGAGGACGATCCCCTGATCTGGAAGTCGGCCGATATCGGTCAGGGTGCGGATCTCTTCATCATCCTGGGCGCCAGAATGGATTTCTTCGACTTCTTCGGGAATCGTTTCGCAATCAAGAAAGCCATCCAGATAGCCGATTGCGATCAGTACCTCCATCCCTGGATTCCCACGGCGGTGGCCGTAAAGGCGGATATGAAACCGACCTTAAAGCTCATGATCGATTACATCAAGAAGAACAACCTTACGCCGCCTGCCGGTCGTGCGGCCTGGCTGGAAAAGGTGAAGGAAACGGAAAAGGCCAGGGTGGCCTATCATGAGAAACGGGCCCTGCAGTTCAAGGATGTAAGCCCCACGCATCCCGCCTACCTGAGCAAGGTCATCGTTGATACGGTGGCAGACCTGTACAAGGATGGGTGCTACTACATCGCGGACGCCTTCACGGGTAGCAATATCCTCTCCCCCTTCATCAATGCGAAATTCACGGGGCAGGTCTTAGACTCCGGTCCCCACGCAGGGGTTGGCCACGGCATCGGTCAGGCCATCGGGGCCTCCATCGGTTGCAACAAGAAGAAGATGGTTTTCGCCATGATGGGTGATGCCGGCATGGGTCTTTCCGGCATGGATATTGAGACGGCCATTCGTCACAAACTCCCCATTGTCTACTTCGTGAACAACAACGACGGCTGGATCGGCGGTTCGGATGCCCAGTACGGCCCGAACTTGGGGTGGTATGGACTCCCCAAGGATGAGGTGCTCCCCCACTACTTCATACCCGATCAGCGGTATGATCTAATGTTTGGCGCGATCGGCTGTCATGCGGAATTTGTCACGGAGCCGACGCAGATGCGCGCCGCCCTCGAGAGATCCTTCAAGGCGGCGGAACAGGGGAAAACGGCTGTGATCAATGCCAAGGTGAACAAGGTTCCGATCCAGGCGATCCTCGACAGCCCCATCTGCGCCCTCATGTGGAAACATCTTCCCTGGAATGAGACCACCCGCTACATGAGAAAGATGCGGGCCAAGTTCATACCGGGCATGTTCCCCGCCCTCGGAAAATACGGCATCAAGCCCGAGGACATCAAGTATGATCGCTGGATGATTACGGACGAAGACTTTGAACTCGGAATACCGGAGGATTAGTTTCTGTTCGTTTCGCGTGAACTTCTCTTAATCTCCTGAGGGCCCGCGGCCT
>Ga0209212_1008025_pt1 | contig 11443 bp, 7 predicted proteins | sample RifGroC2_FD_183996 | JGI IMG/M metagenome (GOLD analysis project Ga0209212, IMG submission 183996) | Groundwater microbial communities from Rifle, Colorado, USA - Groundwater C2 (SPAdes) (version 2) | ecosystem: Environmental > Aquatic > Deep subsurface > Groundwater | place: Rifle, Colorado...
CTTTCTGCATTAATTGATATGTTATAGGCGCCTTCTGCAACATCCTCATTCGGGCTTACATCAAGGTTTACATTGCCCCTCTGCCCCGGCTTTAATTCCAATTCGTCAGGAGTTATTGAAACCCAGTCAGGGCCTTCAACGCTAATATTGTATGATGCCTGCCTCAAGCCATTATTGAAAATTGATACCGGAAAAACTTCATGGGAATATTTGTTTTTTACTGTAGATGTAAACTGGACATCTGCCTTATAGCAGGCATTTCTTTCTGTTACTTCAAGGCTGACGGAATCTTCTGCCTTGATTTTTCCTGAAGCAGTTGCCTTAATATTGAAATTTCCTGATATTTTTGCATCGGGATTTGCCAAAAGCTTAACTGTTTTTTCCTCACCCGGACTCAATTCGATTGAAGTCAAATTTGCAAATGAAGCGAAATCGGCGCCTGTAACATTCAAGCTTAAAGTTTCAGCAAACTTTCCGCTGTTTTTTATTTTGACATCGTATTCTTTTGAGTCGCTGCCACATAATATATCTTTTTCATTTTTTATGTCCAGGCTGAGTTCATAGCACTTATCGACTTTTATATTAATTCCAGAGCTTTTTTTTACTTCGCCAAGCCTTGCTATTGCATCCAGCCTCAGCTTGTAATCTCCTTTTGAATTTTTTGGAGGCTCAAGAGTTAAAAGCACAATGCCTTTCTGCTTTCCCTTAAGCTGGAATTCATTCGCATTCAGCCTCGACCATTCCTCACCGATTAAATTTACTGAGTAGTCATTGCCATAGCTTTCCATGTTTTCAATCAAAATCGGGATTATTTGCCTGCTTTCCTCGCAAACCTCATAGCCGTTTTCATGCTCCTTAAAAGCTATGCTTTTTACATCTTCCTCAAAATCCTGTATTTCTCCAACCTTAATACCATAATTGTAGCAGGCCATAAAATTAAGGCTCTGGCTTAAGGTTTTTTTAGCGCCCGAAGAATCAGCGATTATATTCAGGTCAGAAATACCCTTAACGGTGCATGGAGAGCTTACTTTAACCTGCAAATTAGCCGCCGTATTGGGGTTTAATGTTAATTTAGTTGGCGTTATAGTTACCCAGCCAGAAGCTGCGCCTGATTTGGTTATTTGGTATGTTGCGGCAGCGCTGCCTGTATTTTGCAGCAGAATATTGTAAACCTGATTTGAGCACGGGCATAAGTTAACCTGCTTGTCAGAAACTAAATTAAAATTCTGGGCATTTGCAAGGCTGGCAATAAGAAAAAATATCAATAAATAAGCATTGCCTTTTTTCATTTTTGGATATTCCCCCTAGGGAGTTATTAAGAAAATAACAGAAAAATAAAAAGAATAAGAAAAAAACTTAGTAGTAAGTTTCTTCTTCCTTGCCTTCGCCATTGCCCTTTAGCTTGTTAAAGCCGATTATCAGGCCAATGATTACAAGCAGCACTACCAGCACTACAAGGCCGACTTCAAGGCCGCGCTTCAATTTTGCAGCTGCGCTTGCACCGCTTACGCTTGCCTTCAACGGTATCTGCTTCAGCACCTTGTCAGCGCTGCTTACAGTTACTGTGAATGTCTGCTCGCCAGCAGGGGCATTTGAATTTGCCGCAACATAAACTGAAACAGCCTTGCTTTCGCCCGCATCCACAATAACAACATTGCTTGGGCTTACCCTGAAGGTTGCCCATGAAGCTCCGTTAGCGCTTACTGTGTATGTCTTTGAGCTTGAGCCAGCGTTTGTTAATGTTATTGGATAAGCGACTTCAGCGCCTCCTGCCTGCAGGCTTTGGGCATCTGCAGCAACAGTTATGACTGTTTTTTCAAGGCTTTTTTCCATTGCCTTTTCAGCGCCCATCACCCTTATGACCTGCTCGTAAGTTTCCCTTTCGTCGCCATCGTCAAACTCGACTTCTGTGACCAAGGTGTATTCTCCGGTTTCAGCATCATCTGGGATTCTTAAAAACAATTCCTCAGAGGTTGTTTCATCATCGTCGTCGCCGTCTTTCTCTAACTCGTCGACAAAATCCGAAGCTGAAACTCCAAGCTCTGGAACTGATACAGTGATTTTGATTCCTTCCTCATCCCTTTCTCCCCTGTTTCTTATTCTTACAGAAGCAAGCAAAGCCCTTCCAGCCTTGACTTCCTCTCCAGGAGATAAAACAACATCCCTTATCTGCAAATCATGCCTTTGGGTGTCAATTTCCAATTCGTATGTTTCCTGGACAGTGTTTCCATCCCTGTCTTCAACCCTTACTCTCAGCTTGTACCTGTCCTGGTCAAGCCTTTCCCTTAAAGGCAATTTTAATCTCTTAATATAAGAAACTCCTTTCTTGACATCAAAAGTGTCTGTTATGTCCTCAATCAAATCATCATGGTCATATCCTCTTATATTAACTTCAATCTGCGCGTTGTCCTGAGTTTCCTGCGCAGTGATTCTTACCTTAACATCAAGCTCCTGGTCCCTTTCCAGATCAAGGACTTTGTTGGTAGAAGATGCACTTAGAACATCATTGTCAAGCTTAACTTCGTCGATTGTGACATTCAGTGCATTTGCGATCCCGCTCAATGCCATTAAGCTGATTAAAAATAACGCAAAGACGCTAAAAATTTTAAGTATTTTCATTTTAAGATTACCCCCATTGTTTTTTAACAAACATTTAATAAATATTTGTGCTTTTAAACACACCTTATATTTAAACTTTTCGCTTCTTTTAGCATATTAAAGTGAATACACTTTATAACTATTATCTAGTAATAATAACTTATATTTAAATATTTTTATTTTTAGCTATAATCGAGGGCATATTTTAATCAGACAACTTTTACCTGCCTGTAGCGCCTCCTGTTTGTGTCGTGGTCGTTGACTTCAATCAACACGTCATAAATTCCCTTTTTTGCGTCTTCAGGTATTTCAATCAAAGCCCTTTTTGTTATTGTTTCCCCTTCCTTCAGCTGCTCATTGCCGACTTTTTTTCTTAGGCCCAATTCAGGTATTACCACCATCGCGGACAACTCCTTTGTCTCGAGAGAGTTTGTATTTTCAAGGCTCACAAAAACTTCCAATTCTTCCCCGGCTTTTACTTCCTCAATGTACCTTATGCTGTCTATGTGTATTTTCCTTCTCGGCAAGCTTGAAGGCGCCTTTTCAACAATTATTACTTGAGTTGCTTTTGCCTTGTCGCCATCAGCGTCTGTCACTGTCAAAGTAACGGTAAATTTGCCATTTTCCCTGAAAACGGCAGTAGGATTTTTTATTTTGCTGTCTATCGTTCCATCGTTGTTAAAATCCCATTCAAAGCTTAAAGGGGTATTGCCTCCATTGACACTGGCATCGAAATTGACTATTAAAGGCTCGTCGCCTTTGGTTTTATCTGCAATTATATTTACGCTGAAAGGAATAATTGTAACCTGGACTGTTTTTGTGTCTGTCAAGCCGCCTGTATCGGTTACTGCCAATGTTAAAGTGTAAATGCCAACTTTCCTGTAAATATGCGATGCAACAACCTGGTTGTTGATTACATTGCCATTAATTATTGTTCCATCGCCGAAATTTAAATTAAAGGTTAAGGGGTCATTTTCAATGTCAAATGATGTTGCCAGGACATCAACAACAGCGCCTTCGACAAAAGTGCTTTGCGGCTTTATAATCTGCAGAGTCGGGGCATCGTTGACAGAGCCCACCGCAACCCTGAATGCTTTTGTAGCCGTTAATCCTCCTGTGTCCGTTACTCTTACTGTTATATCGCTGGCTCCTGTCTGGTTTGGCTGCGTTGTGCAGTCTACAAACCTGTTTGAATCCATGCTGCATGAAATAACTCCCGTATTTGACTGCGAAACTATTGAAAAGGTCAATGCCGCATCTGAATCTTCTTCATCAGAAGCAAACAAATGCAAATCAACTAAATTGTTTACAAAGCCAGTATCCTCATTTACAAACTGATTGGGTATTGTTGAGAATAATGGCATGTCATTTACCCTTGTTACAGCTATTGTGAATGTTTGCATTGCGCTTCCGCCTTTTTGGTCTGAAACCTGCACTGTCACTGAATGCGTTCCTACAACTGCCTGCGCATCATTTGGAGTCCATGAAATCAAGCCTGTTAAAGGATTGATTGACATTCCGCCTGGGCCTGAAACTAAGAAGATTAAAACGTCATCCGAATCCGGATCTGCTGCATTAACATCATAATTATATATAGTGTCTTCAGTTGCAGTTGTTATTGGGGTTGAAGTTATTGTTGGATTTCTGTTAATATTATTAACTGTTATTGTTACTGTCTCTGAGACTATAAATTCCCCGTCAGATACAGAAAAAATTACAAAATAATTTCCTGCCTGCAGAAAGTTTGGAGTCCATGAAAATGTTTGTCCGCTAAAAGAAGCTCCGCTTGGAAGATTAGAGGCTGAAAATGCTAATGCATCCCCGTCTGGGTCTGAGCCTGAAACTGAAAATTGCAAAAGCTGGTTTTCATTAACAACCCTGTTGCCGATTGCGTCTAGAACTGGAGGATTGTTTGCGGGTTGACCATTACCTCCTGGTTCTCCTTCTGCTTCTGTTGACGGCTCTGCCGCCGGAGTTGGCTCTTCAGCCGGAGTTGGTGCTGGTTCTGCTGGAGCTGGTTCTTCTCCTGGTCCACCTGCTTCTGAGCCATCATTGGCACCACTTTCGCCTCCTGGTCCGCCTGCTTCTGAACCATCATCGTCCCCTTCGCCTCCTGGGCCTCCACCTTCAGAGCCATCACCCTCTTCTGCCATTACAACGGCAAAAGAAACTACGGAAAAAATCAGTAATAGAATGACTAATAAAGCCTTTAGTATCAAATTACTTTTTTTCATTTTACAAATAAAAAGTAAAAATTAATTTATTTTTTTGGGCTTACTACCTGAACACCAGATGTCTTTAGCTGATAGCTTGGGTTATCAGTAAACCATCTTCCAAACTGATATCTCTGCGTCACTAAGCCTGTTGGATCAATAACTTCATTGTTTTTCATCAAAGCAGCATAGACTTGCTCTGCCCTGCTTCCTTTGCCACCATGGAAAAAGTGGAATAATTTATCATACCCGCTTGTTACTCTTGTCCTTGCAGGAACAGCTTTCCTCATCGCTATGTCAAAGTCATTTGCGCCTAATGCCTCTCTAAGCCCATCCATTGTTCCAGTGTACCTTATCTCGAAAACACCATCTCCTTCTGTATCAGGAGTATATCCAAAAGATCTTATGCGTTTTCCTTTTGGCCTATTTGGATCTAGGTAAGAAAATGCAATATAAACAAGAGGTTGCGTTAAATCTGCCCTATGCACTGGCCCCCCTATTCTATCGCCTAGTTTTCCGCCTTTTTCTGCATATCCTACAACATCGCCAAACTTTACACCCTGCGCGGCAAGTGCTTTATACATGCCTTTTGCAAGCTCTTGAGTAACATCCCTAACCATAACCTGCACTGGCATCATTCTCTCATATCTCCTCGCCAAATCTGATTGCTTACCAGCTGATTTCTTGACTGCCTGCTTAACAGCATTTACTCTAGCAGCATAATTTTTTGCAACAAAAGCGTTTAGCTCTGCCGGAGAAATGTCAATTCTTTCTGCACCGAATTTTGCAGCCAATTTTTTCCTGTCAGCTTCATTTAACTTGCCTGAATCAAAAACCAAAGTATCTCCAGGAAAAACATAGTCTATAGTACTTGGGTCTCTTGCGACTTTAGCTCTTTTGCCAAAAGGCTTGACTCTTTCTTCTCCAGAGCCCCATGCAATCTGCTCTGCAACAACAACATTATCCAAGCTTCCGACCCAAACCTCTTTTGGAGAATTTTTTCCAAGTTGAACTGTTAATAGTTTTCTTGCATCATCAGTAACATATTTTCCCAAATTAATTCCTGCTTGTTCAGCAATGTAACCCGTAACTAAATTTGCCGTCATGTCAGCTTTAACGGGGATTACCCTCCTATGGGAATCTGCAAAAGCAAAATCCGGCAGTAAAGTGGCTGCAGCAACTCCACCTAATACCTCACGAGACATAAACAAGAAATCCCTTCTACTCATTGAATTTTCCAAAACCATTTTAACATACCCCCAACAAATTTTTAAATTTAATAAACGTGAGAAAAATCAGTCAAATATTTAAACCTTTCGTTTTTGTTACTATTTTAAAATAGATACATAAGTATTGCGTAATTTTTTAAATAATATTCCATTTCCCAAAATCATGATAACAATCATAGGCGCAGGACCTGCCGGAAGCTATCTTGCTTATCTGCTTGGAAAAAACGGCAGGGAAGTGGCATTAATTGAGGAGCACGACAGGATAGGAAGCCCGGTCCAGTGCACTGGCATAGTCACATCTTCTATTGAAAAATTCGTTAAACTGCCTAATAAGGTTATTGCAAACAAATGCAATAAGGTTATTGTTATAAGCAAAAACAACAGGGCTGAGGCAAATGTAGATGAAATTGTGATGTGGCGCAACAGGTTTGACGAGTTTATGGCTGAAAGGGCGGAAAATGAAGGAGTTAAAATATTTACAAACCATCAATTTTTAGGTTTCATTAATAAAAATACCATCAAAATAAAAGATAAAAAAAATAATAAAATAAAAGAAATTGAGGCAGAAGCGATAGTTGGAGCAGATGGCCCAAGCTCAAGTGTTGCAAAAGCTGCAGGCATAAAGCAAATTTTTAACTATTATATTGGAATGCAGGCAAAGGTGAAATTAAAAACTGACATAAATGCCTTTGAGACTTATTTCAGCAATACGGATTTTCCGGAATTTTTCGGCTGGGCAGTGCCTGAAAGCGAAGATACTGTAAGACTGGGCCTTGGGGCAAAGAAAAATGCAAAAGAGCTTTTTTACAAATTTCTGGAGAAAAGAACGGGAAAAAAAGATATTCTTTGCTGGGAATCGGGAATATTCCCCATATACAGCCAAAAACAGGCTATACAAAAAGGCAATATCTATTTGATTGGGGACGCTGCATGCCAGGTAAAAGCCACAACCGGGGGCGGCATTATTCCGAGCCTGAAGGCTGCGCATACTTTATGCGACTGCATTCTAAGCAAAAAAGACTACGGCAAAGAATTCAAAAAGCAGTCCGGAAGGGAATTGCTGCTCCACCTTAGGATAAGAAATGCCTTGAATAAATTTTCAGACAAGGACTATGGCTACCTGCTCAGCCTGATGAATCAGGAAAAAGTTAAGAAAATCCTGAAAAAATACGACAGGGACACGCCAATGCCTTTAGTATTGAATTTATTGCTGAGAGAGCCGAGATTCCTGTCATTTGCAAAATATATATTTTAAAAATTCTATTAATCAAAAGCTTTTTAAAATTGGGCTTTTTCCTTGAGAAGGGGCTATTTATGGATGAGAATAATAAGGATGAAGAGGAGATTTCTATTGATTTTAGTAAGATGAAAGGTTTTTTTAAGAGGAAAAAAGATGAACCAAAGCAAGAAACTGCTATGAAAGAGGAGGAAGTAGCAAAGGAAAAAAAAGATGATGAGATATCTATCGACTTCGGCAAAATAACCGGCTTTTTCAAAGGTAGAAAAGATGAAGGGCATAGAGCTGAGCAGGAAAAACCAGAAGAGAGGAAATCTGGAGAAGACGAAATACATTTTGATTTTAAAAAAATAAAAAATGTGTTTAAAGCCTCAAAAGATGGCAAAGAATCTGAAGATGAAGTGGCAGTGGACTGGGGCAAAATAACAAATTTTTTCAGAAAATACGGCATTATTTTCATTGCGCTTATACCCCTGATTCTTTCCATATATGTAAGGGTGCTTGCTGTTGATTTGCCGGTAACTGATGAATGGGCGGCAAACAGCGTAATGAATGCTGTAAGGACGCAGATAAAGGCATCAATAGACCAGCAATATCCTAACTTGCCTGATGCAAACAAAGACGTGCTTATTGAGAATGAGCTGCAAAAAATACTAAGCCAGAATAAAGGGCAGATTGAAGAGCAGATCAAGGCAACCTCAAATTACTTCAAGGCATTTTTCCAGGATGAAAGCGGAAAAAAATACATGGCAGATATAGACCCTTATTACTGGTACAGGTATGCAAGAAACATAATGGAAAAAGGAATGATTGGGGATGAGATAAGAGATGGCAGGGACTGGGATAATCATCAGCTGGCGCCGTTGGGCAGGGGTGTGTCTGCTGACAGGTTTCATTCTTATTTCCTGGCTTATTTTTACATGGCATGGCATGTTTTTAATCCTGATTTGACTCTTATGGAATCTGTGATGTATCAGCCGGTTTTGATTGTGGCGCTGTCAGTTTTTTTTGCGTTCCTTATAGGAAGGAGGATAAGCGGCAATGTCGGCGGGTTCTTTTCTGCATTGATGGTAGCTGTGAACACCTCTTATGTCGGAAGGACATTATTCGGGCATACAGACACTGACTCATGGATTATTTTTTTCTCGCTTCTGATAGCGTGGCTTTTTCTTGAGTCATTTGAAAGCCATAGGCTCTCTAAAAATATCCTTTTTGCGGTGCTTGCAGGGTTTTTTACAGGCGTTTTCAGCTTTGCGTGGAGCGGCTGGTTCTTCATATCCGATTTCCTATTTGTAATGGCGGGAATAACCATAGCTTATTGCGCAGTGCTGGCATTCCTGCATGCAAAAATAAATTTTATTGGGATAATGAAGTCAAAGCAGATAAAGCACATGCTGGTTTCAGGAATGGTTTATTTTATTGCTGTAGGAATCTCTGTCAGCTTATTCCACAGCTTTGCTCTTTTTAAAAACTCCCTATTGCCATTTTCATTCATATCGATAAAAGATCCTGTAAGATCCTCAAACCTATGGCCTAATGTTCTCACAACAGTTGCTGAGCTGAATGAAGGTTCTTATAACCAGGTTATAAACTCTATGGGCGGAACGCTTATATGGTATTTTGGGCTGGCTGGAATCTTGCTTACCTTTTTGAAGAAGGACAGCGAAGGCAACAGGGACATCAAGTATGTCATTTTGCTGGGCTTATGGGTGGTGGCATCATCCTATGCTTCATTAAAGGGTATAAGGTTTACATTACTGATAACTCCTGCATTTAGCATTGCATTCGGGACATCACTGGGATTCTTGTATTATTATCTTACAAGGTGGATTTCGAAAGAGCTGAATATCCATAAATTAATCTCTGGAAGCATAATAATCATACTTTCACTTTTATTCTACATAAATATCGCAAATGCGTCATTAAATGCTGCCAGCAGCGACGTTCCGCTGGTAAATGATGCGTGGTATAATTCGCTGGTCAAGATAAGGGACAATTCAAAAGAGAATGCCATCATAACTTCATGGTGGGATTTCGGGCACCACTTTAAGGCGATTGCCGACAGGCCTGTGACTTTTGACGGCACCACCCAGGAATCCCCAAATTCGCATTGGGTCGGAAGGATGTTCATGATTAATGATGAAGAAGAGTCCATTGGGATACTGAGGATGATAGACTGCGGGCAGAATAATGCTTATTGGAGCATTTCAGACAGGCTTGGGGATATCCACAGCTCATTGAAGATACTTAAGAAAATAATATTATTGGAAAAAGAGGATGCTGAAAAGGAGCTGCTGGAAAGCGGATTTTCAAAAGACGAAGCAGAAAAAATCCTTGGTTACACTCACTGCAATCCTCCTGAAGCTTTTGCCATTGCCTCGGAAGATATGATTGGAAAAAGCGGGGTCTGGAGCCATTTCGGAAGCTGGAATTTTGAAAGATCGGATATTTGGTTCAATACAAAGGGCAAAAGCATGGAGGAAGCTGTAAGCTACATGATTGATAAATTTAATTATTCCAAAGAAAAGGCAGAAGGGCTGTATTTTGAAATACAATCATTAAATACGCCTAATGAGGCAAATGCATGGATATCTCCCTGGCCAGGATACGGCGGAACTGTAGGGTGCAGCAGGAACAACGAGAGCGAAAGTTCGGTGGCATGCAGCAACGGATTCCAGATAAACCTTACAAACATGGACATTTTTGCAGTGGGCCAGCAGGGGACTGTAAGGCCTAAATTATTTGCCTATCCTGTGAAAGACGGCGTCAAAATTAAGGAATTTGCAGAGGGCACGGTTTCCATAGGATTTACTTTGGTTCCGAAGAGCAGGAATAGCTATGAGATTGTATTGTCCAGCCCTGAATTGGCAGGCAGTATTTTTACCCGTATGTTTTACATGAACGGCCACGGCTTGAAGCACTTTGATCTATTCGGCCATGAAAGGGGATTGACCGGAACCGATATTTATGTTTACAAGGCAGACTGGGAAGGGGGCAATATGACAATAGTCAGTGAATATCTGGACAACCTGAAATACGGGCTACCAGAATCCGGCGCGGATCTTTCTTGACTCTTCATCATTGTCTTTATCAGTAACTTTCTTTGATATGACAAGAACAGCTTTATAGAAGGGAATATGCACAGAGAGAAGATTCCTGAATCCGTACCTTCTGAAAAGCCACCTTATCCTTACTTTTGTTACCGGAAGTATATGATCTGGCGTGTTCCAGAAGCTTCTTGACAAATATGCGCTTATTGTTATCACAATTCCATTTGACAATTCTGACATTTTCTTGATGAACTTTTCATGATTCTCCATTTTTTCTATTAGATGGCTGTTAAACACAACATCATATTTGCCGTTAAACTCCCACAAGTTCTTTATAATCACATTCTTGGCATTGAATCTCTCGTCCAGTTCTATGCCCGTAGCTTTAATCCCCATGCTTTCCGCAGCCTTCATGAAATGTCCTGCCCCGCACCCCACATCCAGAACAGTCCTGCATCCTTTGCAGTATTTTTTAAGGAGCCATCTATAGAACTTCATTCTGGCAGCAGTCTTTAATCTGCTTGAAAGATTGACGTTGTCTTTCCAAGGGTTGCTGAAGAGTTTTGGCATTGCATTTGTGCAGAAAATAAGGTATGATATAAAGTTTTCTTGGACTGCTGGAAAGAAAAAATAAAATTTAAGAAAGTTTTAAATATGTGTGTGGTATAATAAACATATGAAAATGGCAGCAGAAACCCAAAAGCGAATGGACGATTTAGAGGTATTTAGGAACAGAACTGAGATATTAGCTGGCGCAAAATTAAGAGAAACTGACCGAATTAGCGCTGCTGTTAAAACACAGGATTCTATAGAGAAATAAGAAAATGGAGAGAAGCAAGATAGAAGGAGATTTTGTTTTAGAGAGCTTTGAAAAAATACGCCTGATTTGAAAATCAGGTGTATTTTTTCAATTATGCTGGCGCCATTATAGACGAGAATCGTCTTTAAAGGCGCTGACTAATATTGAAAAATTCGCTTGAAAAGCGAATTTTTCAAAGTTCTCTTTAGATTCTTCTGTTGTCACAAAATGATTTTCCGATGAAGAAGGTACAGATATTGCGCTAGAGTTGAGAGAAAGCCACATTAAAGGTAATACCTATATAGTGTCTCCTGATT